>OGRD01000036.1_pt1 | contig 105703 bp, 75 predicted proteins | sample 1553441 | NCBI WGS metagenome assembly OGRD01 (sample SAMEA2580106, study PRJEB22360) | human gut metagenome | biome: human gut; feature: human-associated habitat; material: faeces | place: Denmark | collected 2008/2010
CCACACTTCGACGCTAAACGACTGCAAAGATAAATACTTTTATTTGAATATACAACGACGGTTAATTGGTCATTAAAGCATCGCGGGGGAACAGAGGGAAACATTAATTGCCATGTAATTGGACTTTAATTTCTTTCGACGCCAAGCAGTAGGCTCTCCATCAAAGGGCATTAAATTACACAAATGGCAGATGCAACTGTTGTGCCATGGAGACTAAACTAAGAGGCTTACTATACTGGATCTCCGCTATATCCTCCGCCACAGATCGCGCATATTGTATAAAACTTCGGCGTGCTTCCATAGGGTCTTTCCAAGGGTAATGCGCCAAGAGTTCTACGCCATTTGCTAATTGCTTCTCGACCAATGCATTGTCTTCTATTTTTGGCTCTTCGTGGATAAGGTGTACAAAGGCATCATCGATACTTGTTGCGTAACTCCATGCCGCCTTATCCAACTTGAATCCTTCCACATTTAGGAGACACCACCGTATGTATCGAGGTTCTTTTTGCAAGACATATTGGATAGAACAGCCTCGGAATTTGCCAAAAGTAAGGCAGTCGGTTAAAGCGTATATGTGTGTTTGTTTCATATCTTATGTTATGTTGAGATTATACAATACCCATGCGCTTTGCCCAATTCCACGCAGCCTTTCGGCTCTTTTCAAAATAGCATTGATCTAACATATCTCCCACCTGCCGTCGCACATCTTCCATATCAATTGCAGTTCCTTCTTTGATAGCATTGGCAGCGATTGCCTTAGACAAATGTTCCTTTACAAGAGATACAACAACCTGACGATTATAGCGAGTATACTGAGGAACGGGTATCGTACATATCTCTTCTCCGGATTCCTTATCGCGCACCTGAATTCCGGAAAGATATGTACACGCCGTTCCCTCAACAACCCCCTCTATAATCAACAGTCCTTGGAAATCACGCACTCCTACTTGATAATTAAATCCGGATTTGGCCAAAAACGATTGCACAATAGATAAACCGGAACTTGCGCTAAACGAAACTTGGGTTGAATTGGTGTTCTTGATAGAAACGAGTTGAGTATCCATAATAGTAGTGTATCAAGCCGTGATACTGCGGTTTTATAGATTTAACTTGATTTCGGATGCAAAGGTACTGCCTTTTTGTGCAACCTTTCTGCACAGTAGCAGGGAAAGACCGATTTTTAATCCGGCATCGGTGCTACCTGCTACTTGGGCAGAGTCAGTCTTACTCCAGTGCAGCGAAGGTTATCGCTTTGCGGTGGCTTCACCGATTACTTTGATAACCTCTACTGCAACTGTAGCGACGGTGGCTACTGTGGTTAGAACTTTTATTGCTGTTTCCATAGTTGTAATGCGCCATATATCCGTGACACCTGCGGTTTTATTGATTTGACTTGTTTTCGGGTGCAAAGGTACTGCTCTTTTGTGCAACCTTTCTGCACAGATAGGCAGTAATTGCATTAGTCGATGTTCCAGTAGGCATCCGGACAACCATCAAATGCAGCATCGATATCATCATCGGAGAAGCCTTCTACATCGTGCGCATAGGTACCCGTATACTTGTCGCGTCCATAGTAATCATCTTCATCATCGTAGTACATAATTTTACACCTCCTTTCTATTTGATGGTGCAAAGGTACTGCCGTTTTGTGCAACCTTTCTGCACACATACAAAAAAGCCGCAAGTTTTTCACTTGCGGCAAATGTATACACCTATATTATATGCGTATAATAAGTAGATGTTTCGTGTAAAAACAGTGTTTGACCGTTACTTGTACAGATTCTGCATTTCAGCGATTTTCTGTACCATCTCATTTCTAACCGACTCCGGCGAGAGGACTTCTACATCCGGTCCGAAGGAGAGCAACTGCTGATATAGTTCTCGCGAAGGTTTTACTTCGATTTGTATTTGACAGCGGTCTTGGTCAATTATTCTCTGAGAGCCATGCAGCGGTTTGGACTCTACATAAGGGAAGCGGGACTGACTGAAAGACAGGAGGATTTTCACAGTATCGCAATCGGGGCGAGTAACTCCCATCAAGTCCTCGAAATAATCATAAAAATCTATCTCGCTCGGTATATATGTGTCAGCAGACGGTTCTACAGATTTGATACGATCTAATGCAAAATTATTGATACACAGTTCTCCTTCTCGCAGAGCCAATCCGAGCAGAAACCAACGCCCATTATATTGCTTGATATAATAAGGATGTACGGTAAGGGTGTATGGTTCCCACCCAAAGGGTTGATAAGTGATTTGCAGACAGTGTTTGTTCACAACAGCCGTAAATAATGGGCTTAAATACTCAATACCGACAACATAGGGATTGGTATCAAAGCAGATGACACTCTCGGTGTCCGGCAATGAAAATTTATACTTATTCTGCAACTGCTCGATGATTTCTTCCAAACGCTCATATTGGGGCAGGCCTTGAAACTGGCGAAGCATAATGAGTATGGATTTCAGTTGGGTGAGTTGCTCTTCACTTAGGTCATACTTCCAAATGCTATAGTTGGGGTCTGCATAGCGAAAATACCTGCGGCGACCAATTCTTCCCGGTTCTTCAAAAACAACATTCCTGTTGCTATTGGCTTGCATGGCAGCAATGTCATTGAGAATAGTACGGCGCGAAACATCCGGGTATCGAACACCTTCACGCCTCAAGGCTTCGATACACGCGCTTTGCAGGCTTTGCCAAAAGTATTCGTTACCTTGATCAGCGAAGCATCGATCTAAGGCTTGATACCTGATTATTTGATTTTTATCAGCCGGCATACTATTAGATAATTAAGGAGTTTATAATTATGGTATTTGTACGGTGCAAAGGTAGTGCAAAAAATTAAGATATGCAAGTTTTATCTCGATATAAACTCCGCGTTAATCCTCCGGTTCTCTATGCAGGGCACTAAAGAGCCATTAAAACTATTACTCCGTGTATCTGATTGGTTCTCCGTTAACGATTAATGGACGATTAGACATATAATTATGCATATTGATACTGCCATACTTCTCTCTATACAAAAACATTCAATAATGTATTTGAGAATTTTGCAAAAACATCTACTATACGACTGTTCATTTCCAAAAACTAAATTAGTGTTTGTGTTGTATAGGTTCTCCATTAAATGTCATTGTATGTACTCTCCACTAAATGCCATTAAAGGACCATTAAAACTTTCTTTTTGTCCCGAATGGAGAGATACTGCTGCGCAGGCCTAGTTCTCCGTTGGCAGTTAATGGACCGTTAATGGATTGCTCCGCGTACGACCTACTCAAAATGGTATCTTGTTTTGATGCAACTACCCTGAATACACAATTAAGCGCATCCTCCATAATCGACGAACAGCCCCACCTTTTATAGTCCTCCTATAACCATACTGTTTAGCAAAAAAGTATAGAACTGCCTTTCTTCCGGAGTTTTGCTTTCATCGATCCGTTTGCGCAACTCCTCCTCGTAATGTCTTAATCCTTGTTTTAGTGGAAGATGGTCTCGGAGAAATCAAATCAGCTTTGTTAAATTAATTGAGGACAAAGGGTCTTAATCCTTGTTTTAGTGGAAGATAGTCTCGGAGCTGCTGCAAAGCAGATTAAAGCAGCCAAGTTGGCCGGTCTTAATCCTTGTTTTAGTGGAAGATAGTCTCGGAGATGGCTTGACTTTTAAAAAAAAATTGGGACGGAGTTACGAGGTCTTAATCCTTGTTGTAGTGGAAGATAGTCTCGGAGAGCATAGGGCGTAACTCCCTGAAAACCAATAGACTGAATAAAAAGATCGCTTGTTTTTGTCCAAAAAAGTGTACCTAAATCGGTCGAATGAGTGCATTCTATTTGGGTAGAAAGCGACCCTAAATGGTACAAAGTTGGTAACCTAAAAACGATGCAAAGGTACGCAAAATAATCCAACTGCGCAAACATTGGTGGAAGATTTTTCAAAGAACAACTGCTACCGCACTAATCGGAAACATATAATTGCCATTGGTTTTTCAACATATAATTATCATAATTAGACATGTAATTATGCATATTGACACTTCTATAATACTTCTCTCTATACAAAAACATTCAATAATGTATTCGAGAATTTTACAAAAACATCTCTACGTAAGACTATGTATTACTTCCAAAAACTAAATTAGTATTGAACATTAAACATATAATTATCATGTAATTAGACATATAATTATGCACTTCCAGATTTCTCTCTATACAAAAACATTCAATAATGTATTTCGAGAATTTTACAAAAACATTGCTATACGGCTATTAATTGCCAAAAACTAAATTAGTGCTCCGTAGGGGTAGTGGGTTGTTTGGTGAGGGTAGAGATGATGAAGCCACGGAGAGTAGTACAAGGGTGCGGATGGGTAGTGGGATGACGGGTTACACGCTCGGTATATTGGTTGAAACGCTGTTGCCAGTCAGCCCGCTGAGCCGGATCGGCAAGGATGACAGACGCTTGTGCAACGGCTGCTGCGAAAGTATTGCAGGAAGTTTGTTGTTTGTCCGATGATACGGGGCGGGATTCTTTGGTGATGATGTATGCGTGCGTTTTGCCGTTGCGAGTACGGAGAACGATTCTCTCGTTGAGGGAGAGTTTACCGGAAAGAGCGGCAACAGGTAGGGCTAAATCGGCGCGTGCCATAGAAAAACGGTATTAAATTACGGCGCAAAGGTACGGAAAAAGTTTGATATATGCAAATTAAAGCCCTTACAAAAGTAGTACAAAAACATTATTATCTACCGTATATGTACCGTATATCTACCGTATATGTACCGTATATGTACCGTATATAGTCCGTCAGAGACGGTACTTTGGCAATGCATGACCTCCCCAAGCCCCTCCAGGGGAGGGGATGTGCAGAGCGAGGACGGAAGCAATGCGTAATTCAATGCATAATGAAGAATGCATAATGTTGCGGGCTTGGCAAGCCCGCGGCAAAGACGCCTTGTATCAATGCATAATGAAGAATGTGACCTCCCCAAGCCCCTCCAGGGGAGGGGATGTGCAGAGCGAGGACGAAAGCAATGCGTAATTCAATGCAGAATGAAGAATGCATAATGAAGAATGAAGACGGGGGATTTGCGGGTTTGGGGGAGGCAATTTGTGGAAATGTTTCGGACAAAAACGCTTGCGGCTTGCGCAAGCAAAAAAATAGTTGTATCTTTGCAGCGGAAATAACTCCGAATACTAATCTAAACACAATATGAAGAAAGAAATTCAATTCTCACTTGTCTATCGCGACATGTGGCAGAGCAGCGGCAAGTATGTACCGCGCAAAGACCAGTTGGCAAAGATTGCCCCCGTGATTATCGACATGGGCTGTTTCGACCGTGTGGAGACGAACGGCGGTGCGAGTGAGCAAGTGAATCTTCTGTATGGAGAAAACCCTAATCAGGCGGTGCGCACTTTCACCAAGCCTTTCAACGAGGCAGGTATCAAGACGCACATGCTCGATCGTGGTCTGAACGCATTGCGTATGAACCCCGTGCCTGCCGATGTGCGCCAACTGATGTACAAAGTGAAGCACGCACAAGGTGTGGACATCACTCGTATCTTCTGTGGTCTCAACGACCCCCGCAATATCATCCCCTCGATCAAATGGGCGAAAGAAGCCGGTATGACGGCACAAGCAACGATGTGTATCACCTACTCGAAGGTGCACACCGTAGAGTACTACATCAACCTAGCCGAGCAACTGATTGAGGGCGGTGCGCAAGAAATCTGCTTGAAGGATATGGCGGGTATCGGTCGCCCTGCAATGCTGGGTAAGATAGTCGCAGCCATCAAGGCGAAACACCCCGACATCATCTTGCAATATCACGGACATACGGGTCCCGGGTTCTCGGTAGCCTCGATGTTGGAGGTAGCCGAAGCGGGTATCGATGTACTGGATGTGGCTATGGAGCCGCTGAGTTGGGGTATGGTTCACCCCGATGTGATTACCATCCAGGCCATGCTTCGCGATGCCGGGTTCTTGGTGAAGGACATTAACATGAAAGCCTATATGGAGGCTCGCAGTCTGACACAGTCGTTCATCGATGATTTCTTGGGCTACTGGATTGACCCGCGTAACTCGAAGATGACCTCGCTGCTGGTAGGTTGCGGTCTGCCGGGCGGTATGATGGGTTCGCTGATGGCTGACCTGAAGGGTATGCACGCCGCTATCAATGCTAACCTGGTGAAACGCGGAGAGAAAGCGTTGAGCGAAGATGAACTGCTAGTAGAGTTGTTTGAGGAGGTACAGCGTATATGGCCGATGTTGGGTACTCCGTGCTTGGTAACGCCGTTCTCGCAGTATGTGAAGAATGCGGCGCTGATGAACTTATTCTCGAAGTCGATGGGCGAGAAGCCGTTCACGAGAATGGACCCTGCGATGTGGGGTATGATACTGGGCAAGTCGGGTAAGTTGCCCGGGGAATTGGCGCCCGAGATCATCGAACTGGCGAAGGAGAAAGGCATGGAGTTCTACACGGGCGACCCGCAAGCACTCTACCCCGATGTGCTGCCGCACTACATCGACGAGATGCAGAAATTAGGCTGGGATCGCGGACAAGACGACGAGGAGTTGTTTGAGTTTGCGATGCACGAGAAACAGTACCGCGAGTACAAGTCGGGGCAAGCAAAGGAACAGTTTAACAAGGACCTGCTGGAGCGTATGGAGAAAGCCGCACAGGGCGGTAAGCAGGTAACTTTTATCTCCGCTGCCGACAAACGCGCTATCTTGCACCCGAATGCAGAGCCGCTGGAGGCTACGCAGGCCGGTAAGGTGATGTGGGAACTCGATTACAATGAGGACAGCCACGCACCTGCTTTTGGTACCTTCTTCAAGAAAGGCGATGTGGTCTGCTACCTGCAGACGCAGCACGGTATCGAGGCACTCACGGCGTTCGACCACTGCCGATTGGTGGCTGTGGATAAGGCACAAGGGGCGATGGTAGTGAAAGGCGACGCGGTGTGCTGGTTGGAGCATGCTGACCTGATCGAGAATGTGCGCGAGGGCATCCAAAGCGCGGCGCAGAAAGTAAAAGAGGCTATCCAGAATGCTGTCAAACAAGCCGATACGGAGGTGATCGACGCGCCGAAAAGCAAGTGGAAAGACAGCATGGTGGCGAATAAATAAGAGAAATAAATGAGTAATGACTTATCAACTAATATCATTATGAAAAAGTACAATTTCAATGCAGGACCGAGTATCCTGCCGCAGGAAGTCATCAAGCAGACTGCTGATGCTGTGCTCGATTTTGAAGGCGAAGGCCTGAGCATTCTTGAGATCTCGCACCGTGCTAAGTATTTCCAACCCGTTGTAGATGAGGCAGAAGCCTTGATGAAGGAACTGATGGGTATTCCTGAGGGTTATCGCGTTGTGTTCCTCGGCGGTGGTGCCAGCCTACAGTTCTGCATGGTTCCGTACAACTTCTTGGAGAAGAAAGCCGCTTACCTCAACACCGGTGTATGGTCCAAGAAGGCTATCAAAGAGGCTAAGGGCTTTGGCGAAGTAGAGGTGGTAGCAGAGTCCACCAACTCGATTCCTGACAACTACGCTATCCCACAGGACGCTGACTATTTCCACATCACTACAAACAACACCATCTTCGGTACGGAGATCTCGGAGCGCAAACTGCAAGAAATCTATGCCAAGAAGGGTAATGTGCCTTTGATTGCCGATATGTCGTCGGATGTACTGAGCCGTCCTATCGATGTGAGCCAATACGACCTTATCTACGGCGGTGCACAGAAGAACCTTGCACCCGCAGGCGTTACCTTCGTAGTGGTTAAGGAGTCGGCTCTCGGAAAGGTATCGCGCTATATCCCCACGATGCTCAATTATCAGACGCATGTGGATGGCGGGTCGATGTTCAACACGCCGCCTGTGCTGCCTATCTACACGGCTATGCTCAACCTGCGTTGGCTCAAGAAAAACGGTGGCGTAGAGTGGATTGATAAACGCAACCAACAGAAGGCTGACCTCCTCTACGATTGCCTCGACCACAGCAAAATGTTCGTTCCGACTATCCTTGAGAAAGAGGACCGTAGCCGTATGAACATCTGCTTCGTGCCGAAACCTGAGTACGAGGAACTCAAAGACGACTTCTTCAAGTTCGCTTCCGAGCGTGGCATGGTAGGTATCAAGGGACACCGTCTCGTAGGTGGTTTCCGTGCTTCCTGCTACAACGCAATGGACATCGAAGGCGTACAGGCACTCGTTGATTGCATTCACGATTACGAGAAGAAACTCTAATAATCCAGTCGTTTCATTTACGTGTTTTAATGCTGTCAAACCGCAACTTTTCAGCAAGGGATAAGCAAGGGATGAGCAACCCATAAGCAAGGTATAACGACCCTATGGATTAACAAATTTATATAATTATGGACATCATCATGGATTATTGGTTTGGCAATCCCAAGCGTGAAGAAAAGCGCGCGGCAGTGTTTTACACAACATTAGTCAATAGTATGAAAGTTTTAGTTGCAACTGAAAAACCCTTCGCCAAAGTGGCGGTTGACGGCATTCGCGAGGTGGTAGAGAAAGCAGGTTACAACCTCGCTTTGCTCGAGAAATACACTGATAAACAGGCATTACTAGACGCTGTAGCAGACGCCGACGCACTGATCATCCGCTCCGATGTGGTGGATAACGAGGTATTGGATGCTGCTAAGCAACTCAAGATTGTGGTTCGCGCAGGTGCCGGCTATGATAATATCGACCTGGCTGCGGCTACGGCGCACGGGGTAGTAGCCATGAACACTCCCGGACAGAACTCGAACGCTGTGGCTGAGTTGGCACTCGGACTGATGGTGATGGCCGTGCGCAATTTCTACAACGGCACCAGCGGTACCGAACTCAAGGGCAAGAAACTCGGTATTCACGCTTTCGGCAATGTAGGACGCAATGTAGCCCGTATCGCTAAAGGCTTCGGAATGGACATCTACGCCTACGACGCTTTCTGCCCCGATGAGGCTATGACGGCTGCCGGCGTTACGCCGGTTCACTCCGCCGAGGAACTCTACAGCACCTGCGATGTGGTTAGCCTTCACATCCCTGCCACTGCAGAGACCAAAGGTAGCATCAACTATGCTCTCCTCAACCGTATGCCGAAGGGGGCATTGCTCGTCAATACCGCCCGCAAGGAGGTTATCAACGAGGACGAGTTGATCCAACTGATGCAGGAACGCGCTGACTTCAAGTATGTTACCGACATCATGCCCGCTGCGGATATGAAGTTCAAGACGCTCTTCGAGGGTCGCTATTTCGCTACGCCTAAGAAGATGGGTGCGCAGACTGCCGAGGCCAACATCAATGCCGGTATTGCCGCTGCTAATCAGATTGTGGACTTCTTCACCACGGGTAACACCCGTTTCCAAGTGAATAAATAGTTCCGTACAGAGAAGCCATTAATGGTCAGCAAATAACAGTTAGGTTCTCCATTAATTGCCATTAAATGACCATTAAAGACCTCCCCAAGCCCCTCCACAGGAGGAATGTTGCACAGTGGAGACATGGGTTCTCCGTTAACGGTTAATTGACCGTTAATGGCTCTGTATAAACAATATTCAATAGGCTACTCTGCGGTTGCGGGGTAGCCTATTTTGGTTGTGTTTGCATATTTAGTAGTGGGATAGAAAACCTCATTTTCTTTTAGAACTCAAGTGAATACATTTGTGTGTTTCAGAAAATTATCGTACATTTGCAGTCGAAACACAATGAGCCATTAAGCCATTCCTTGATTATTCGTATTTTAGTTAAAAATTGGCTACACAACCAAGAACGACCTACATAAGATACCCATTCTAACCATTCGTTTTCAGAACGAATTGGCGCAAGGGGAGATACCTCTTTTTCGCGGGGCAGTAATCAGCAAAGTACCGCCGACACTCACGCTCTTCCATAACCACGAGGGCGAGTCGTTGCGCTATCGTTACCCGCTTATCCAGTACAAACGCATTGGCGGCAAGGCTGCTATCTTGTGCCTCGGCGAAGGCACGGAGGCTATCGGCAATTTCTTTGCCGGAGCCGATTTTAGTCTGCGTATCGGTCAGCGCACGGAGCGTTTTGCGGTGGAGAACATACAAGCCACGCAATGGCTGCTGCAGACATGGGAGAGCGATTTTCGCTACACACTGCGCAAATGGTTGCCGTTCAACACGGCTAACTATGCGGCGTATAAGCAGTTGGAGAGCGTGGCAGAGCGTGCGGAATTGCTGGAGCATATCCTCACGGGCAATATCCTATCGATGTGCACGGGGTTGGGCAAGCACCTGGACTCGCCTGTCAGTTGCCGACTAATGAACATCAGTGCCCAACACAGTTATCTATTCAAGGGCGTGAAGATGCAAGGGTTCGACATTGAGTTTCGCACCAATGTCTATATCCCCGACTATCTTGGTATTGGCAAGGGCGTCAGCCATGGTTTTGGGGTGATACATAAGATGAATAAAAAACTAGAAAATCAATGATATATGAATGAACAGAAACCATTATTATTTGTAGGAGGAGACTTGAGTGGCATTCAAAAGTTCTTGTACAACATCACCTCGAAAAAAGCAGCCATCAGCCTAAAAGGGCGGAGTGCCTACTTGGTGAATTATACGAAGCAACTATGTGAAGACATTTTGTCTCTCCCTTCCGTTGCGACGGGCAATAGAAAAGAAACGGTCTATTGTTCCGGTGGTAAGTTCTATCTTATCACAGATGACACGCAAGACATTCGCTCTGCCTTGGATGAGTTTTATCATCAGGCGGAGAAAAAACTCTGGGAAGAACACCGCGGTCAGTTAGGAATAGCCATTGCTTATGTACCATTCTACTTTACCGACAACACCGAATCGGAAGTGGTCATCGATGAAGAAAAGGGTAACATTGGCAACTTGTGGAAAAACATCAACAACAAGTTTACAACCTTGAAGAATCAGAAGTTTCATTCTGTACTGCAAGACCAATACGATACTATGTTTGAGGTGTTGCCAGTTGGCGGAAAGGTTCATGTATGTGCTATCATAGGCACTGAATCTGCCGAATGTGTCAAATTGGACAAAGACTCTGATGGTGATGTTCAAGTATGTGCCATCACAGGCATAGAATCGGCCCAATGCGTCAAATTAGACAAAGACTCTGATGGCGATGCTATTTGGGTATTACCATCCGTAAAAGAACAAGTGGATTTGGGTAAGGCGTTACGAGAAAAGGAGCATTTCAAGACTTTTGAGGAGTATGCTAAAGGAAGTTACTTAGGAATTCTGCGAATGGATGTGGACGGAATGGGCGAGCGTATTCAAAGAGGTTTCAACAATTTGGCAGAGTATCGCCGTTTTTCGCAGAAACTTCAGTCATTCTTTGAAGGGGCGAATAGTACCTTACGCAGTTTGCAGCAAAAGCCCGAATTTAGAGATTATCTAAACATCATTTATGCCGGTGGCGATGACCTCTTTATAGTAGGAAAATGGAGTAAGGTATTGGACTATGCCGATGAAATTCGTAAAGCCTTTGCCACACATACCACTGGAGAGGGGCTTACTATATCCGGTGGTCTAGTGGTAGTAGGAGCAAAATTCCCTATTGTCAAAGCTGCTGAGATGGCAGGCGATGCCGAAGACGAAGCCAAAAAATACATTTACAATGGTAAGCCAAAGAATGCCATCTGTTTCTTAGGAGAGTGTGTCAGTTGGAATCAAGAATTTGATGAAGTGAAACAACTGAAAGATGAATTTATTCTACAAATCACTCAAAATGGGTTATCAAAAGGATTCCTTCATAAGTTGATGACCTATGCGACTATGGCTCAGAGTGGAAAACAAATGAACTACATTTGGCATTCTGTCTATTATCTAACTCGCTTGATGGAGAGGTGCACCAATAATACTGCTCGTGATTTTGTCCGCAAGACAAGGGACAAAGAGATGTCAAAAGGAATAGGACATCTGCGCCGAATGGCATTGGCTGCGCGTTGGGCAGAATTAGAACTAAAATAAAAATACAAACTATTAAAATTTACATCATTATGGTATGGAAAGAAATGATTCCCGCAAGTGAAATCAAAGACAAAGTTACCACGAATACCGTGGAGTTTGCAGAAAAGTTCGGACATTATCTCGGTACTGATGAGATGGTGATGGATCCTGAATTCGGCAAAATGAAAAAGACCAAGGGTAAACTTACAACAAATCAACTGCGTAAGTTTTTCGGGGAAGTAAAGCGTCAGCAGATGCAGGGGTACAACGAAACACAATTTGTGTTGCTCAAGCCCAAATTGGCGTATGCTGTAGGACGCGACAAAGGAGCGACTAAAATAAAGGATTTCTACAATGTAATGACGAACGCCATTGATTTGGTAAAGGATGAAAAATCATTCAAGAACTTTATTATGGTCTTTGAAGCGATAGTTGCATATCATAAGGCAACTGAGGAAGCCGGAATGTAAAAAAACAATCTAATAATTTGCAAATATGAAACAGTTAATCAAAAAAATTAGAATAAACACAACACTTACGGTTGTAACAGGTCTTCACATCGGTGGGAGCAGTGATAATGTCGAAATTGGCGGTATTGATAACCCCGTCATCAAGATTTCGACGCGAGAAAACCAACCTTATATCCCTGGCAGTTCCCTTAAGGGTAAAATGCGTTGTCTTCTGGAGCAAGTGAATGGTGCCGCAGAGGTGGGACAATGTGAAAAAGTCAACAACCTTTTTGGTTTTGCTAGAGAAAATAAGCCTTCCAAGTTGATAGTGCGAGATGCCTATTTGACAGACGAGTCAGTAAATAGTCTAAAAAAGTGCAGTGATACTTTGGATATGCCGTTTACTGAAAATAAATATGAGAACACCATTGATCGTACCAGAGGTGTTGCTCAACATCCACGCCAACAAGAGCGTGTGCCGGCAGGTGTACAATTTGGTATAGAGATGATTATCAATGTATGGGATAATGATAACGCTGATGCACTACTGCAAATGCTTAAGGATGCTATTCGCCTCATAGAAAATGACTATCTTGGAGGTAGTGGTTCGCGCGGGTATGGTCAAGTTACATTTGGCGAACTTAGCATAAAAGAATTGTCAGCTGAAAATAATTGGAAATAATGGCAACACATCGATATACTATATATCGTCTCCATTTCACCACGCCCATTCATATTGGTAGTCAACGGGATGACTATGGACTGAGCCTTCAGTCCATAGCCTCCGACACTATGTACGCTGCCATCACTGCCACATTAGCAAGTATGGGTGAAAATCTCCCCGATGATGGAGACTTAGGGTGCGTGATAAGCGGACTGTTCCTTTATCACAAAAACGGGCAAAAGGTAGACTACTATTTCCCGAAACCGCCTTGTACACAACTCGCTGAAGGTACATCGGCAAACGATAGGAAGAAGTTGAAAAAACAACAATGGCTTCCACTTGAACAGTTTGAGCAAGTTTTGCATGGAAAACCGCTCTCGAAGCCATTTGAAATGCCTGATTTTATCCATTCGCAAGTATCAGAACGCGTGAAAGTGTCTCGTGACGAATCTGAAGATGCTACCCCTTTTTATATGGATAGGGTGTATTTTTCCGACCAATCGGGACTATTCTTTCTTGTGGAAGGTGATACGCAATGCATAGAAAAAGCCCTTCCTTTGTTGGCTTTAGAAGGCATTGGTACTGATAGAAATGTGGGAAATGGGGCCTTTGAATATCAAGCAGATACTGTATCTATTGATATCCCGGAGGATGGACAATATGTCTTGGCTCTATCCACTTATATCCCTGCCGGAAAGGAACAACTCGAACAAGCCATAGACCTGCATTCATCCTATGAATTGATTCGTCGTGGAGGTTGGATCTCTACCGCTCCGTACAATACTATCCGCAAAAATGCCATCTATGCCTTTGCTGCAGGTAGTGTATTCCATAATCTGCAAATGGGTGATGGCAAAATCGTTGATTTGGCACCGCACAACCTTGTACAACACCCTATATGGAGATGTGGAAAAGCATTTTTCTTACCTATTAAACTATCGTAATTATGGAACTGGTTAATAAGAAATATACTGTTACTGCCCAAGTTCTTACACCTTTGTCAATAGGGCAAGGGAGCGAAAAAGATTGGGTATATGGTGTGGACTTTCTGACACAACTAGACCAAGAAGAGCAACAATGGCTGTATCATCTCAGTATGGAAAAGATGATAGATGCCGGTGTTGACCTTGATAATTTATCCAAACTGTTTGCGGATGGCCGCCCTAAAGAAATTAACACATTGATAGGCAACAAATTGATGCAAGTCAGCGATTTGCAGATGCGCTTGCCTATCTCAAATGCACAAGGGCTAACCAATCCTATCAAAACTTTCTTGCGTAATCCGCTGACAAATCGCCCCATCTTGGCAGGCAGTTCGCTCAAAGGCGCAATTCGCTCGGTTTTGTTTACTTATTTGCGAGATACAGAGCGAGATAATGTTTCTGTTTTTGGCAGAATGACGGACGGATCCGATTTTATGCGTTTTATTCGTGTTGGTGATTTTGAATTTGAGAAGACTTGTCTTGTCAATACCAAAATCTATAACCTGCATCGTGAAGGACGTGATTGGCAAGGCGGTTGGAAACATGGTGGAAACAATACTTCTAATACATTTAACCCTATAGGTTTCAACACTATATACGAGTGCCTGCCGCCAAGTGCCACCGCTGAAGGAAATGTTATGTTCGCAGATATTCTCTTTGCTCATATTGCCAATCAACCTCTGTACGGAAAGAAAAAAAGCATAATGTCAGTTCCGGATATTGCCACAAAATTATGCGACATAGTCAATGACCATACATTCAACTATCTCAATAAAGAGATGGACTTTTTTACGGAGTATTGGCAAGGAGATGGCTCCTCAAATATCCGTGAACGCATTGAGTACTTGCAAGATATGATTGACAACTGTGCGGCTAATGAATGTGTTATTAAGATGTCGGCTGGTGCAGGTTTCCATTCTATCACAGGTGATTGGCAGTTTGAGGGTTATATAGAAGACCAACGGCATCACATGGATAGAAAGCGTGGAGGAGAACTTCCAAAATCCCGCAAAATCGCAGTCAGTAGCTCTAAGGCATTCTCACCTATGGGTTTTGTTAAACTAACTTTTAATCATTAATCACTATGTCAAAAGTTCATATTGCCTTAGTCGGAGGGCAGACGATTCCCGTTTTTAACGCTATTATGGCAACCCAACCTGATAAGGTGGTCTTTATCTATTCGGAGCAAAGCACAGAGGAGGTACGCCTTATCGTAAATGAAATAGGCGATATTCCCTCAGAAAAGCGAAAGATACCACCAACAGACATCTCTATTATTCGCGAAAAATTCGCAGAGTGTTATGAAAGATATAAAGAGGACTGCATCATCGTTAATATATCGAGTGGCACAAAACCTTGGACATTTTATGCTATTGCAGAGGCCAAAGCAAATGCAAATATTCAGTTCTTATATATTGATCAAAATAATAGATTATTCAATCTCACAACCAATCAAGAACTGAATAGCAATATTGCCTTCGATATGGATAGACAGTTTCGTTTGCAAGGTACTCCAATCAAGCGTTATCGAGATTTTCATTCTACTTTCACCAAAGAAAGAGAAGATTTCGTTCTGTGGCAATTGCGCAAACTTCGTGCCTACAAAATCCAAGATTTCAACGCCCTTACCGCAGGTTTTTCAGAGCGCCCCAACCAAAAGTACATAGAACTACCAACAGGTTCCTTTTTGCAAAAAACAGATGAAGGATATATAATGCGTCTTGTAAAGAAAAATGGAAATGGTGCAGAAGCCATTTTGTCATCGCCTTGCATGCGACAACTTCTTATGAATACTGGGTGGTTTGAATACCAAGTAGCAAGCCTATTATCACAATGGAAGTATGCAAAAGAAATTAGAATGAATTGTGAATTTCCTAGTATTACCAATGCTCCGAAGAACGAAATTGATATTATCGTAAATACCGGTGATAAACTGCTTTTTGTAGAATGTAAAACCAAAATCAAGGATATTACGGCTATTGATAAGTTCCGCAATGCAACGCGAGTATATGGAGGTGTAAGTAGCAAACCTATTTTCATAACAGACGAACCATTAGGGCCAACAGAAGCCGAGAAATGTAAAGATAGCAGAATCCCTTTCTTCTCATTGAAAAATGCATGCCAAGGGTTTGAAATAGACTTCTATAAACTATTGGATGATTATGTATTGGGTATCAACACAAAATAAATAATTATGAAAAAGCAACTAATAGTCAGTTTGGTTAGTGACCAAACTATTCCAAATGTTCAAATTATCAAAGAATTCGGGACAAATGATACGGATTATCTGTTTATACTAACGGAAAGTATGCAACGGAAAGGAGTTGTAGATTGGATAACAAAATCAGCTAAGATCTCCTCTTTTCAATCTATACTCGTAAATGAGTACTCTATTGCTAACATCACAGAGCAACTACAAAGTTATGATTATAGTCCATACGAGCGTCTTATTGTAAACATTACGGGCGGAACAAAGATAATGATTTTGGCAGTCTACAATTTCTTTAAGAAAAGAGATAATGCAGGAATCTATTATGTAATGGGACAAGGCAATACATTCTTAGATCTGATAAATGGTGCGACTAAAAATTTTTCGCATACGATTACCTTAGAAGAATACTTAACCGCTTATGGATTTTCCATAAAGAAGCCCCAACCAAGTGGTGTACCATTCGAACAGACACAAAAGATATACGAAAAATATAAGGAAGGCACATTTGATTTCTATTCAGATTCATTCGCTTTTATAAAAGAAAGAAGAGGGAAATGTATAGCAGTAGAATAATTTTCGAAGGTCTCAGAATTCCTTAACAAAATTGGCTATCAACCGCACACTCCGAATTGTCTATCTAAATTGGAAACAAAATACCTTACAGGAGAATGGTTTGAGGAATATATTGGTGAAAAGATAAGGTTGGAACTAAACTTATCAGAAGATTCTCTCTTAATAGGTGCAATCATTCGCAAAACGATTTCGGAAAAACAAGAACTTAATTCTCCTATCGAGTTATTAAATATTGATGCCCCTAGCACAAGTCCGGATAACGAAATAGACATTATGTTTATCAAAGATAACAAGTTCCATGTTATAGAGTGTAAAACATCAATTATTGCAGGGACACAGACTCTCGAGGTTATTGAAAGGAATAAGGTTGGCGTTGTGAAACTTGATAACGATGGAAATCCGATGCGCAATATCATTGTAAAAGACATCAACATATTAGGTGAAACCATATACAAATCGGATGCCTTAAAAGCAAAATTTGGTTTGTATGCCAAGTCCTATATCTTTACACTAACGGATTTCCAGAATTATATCAAACAAAATCCCAATAGCCTAAATGCTTTTGTCTGTCTATTGAAAAGAGCATCAATCTCGAATATCAAGATTGTTGACCAACGGTTATTGGATAGTCAAACACAGATATCTAACCTCCTATGACTTCCCAAAACTCTATCATCCTCACCGCCTCCCAACAGCGGGCGATGGCGCAGATGCAAGCCTTTGTGCATGACTCTTCGGTGCGTTGTTTTGTCCTTACCGGTTATGCCGGTACGGGCAAGACAACGCTGATGCACACGCTGATACAGTACCTCAAGCAACAGAATCTCACCTATTGCCTACTATCCTCCACGGGGCGGGCAGCCAAGATTCTAAGTAATTACACGGGAGAGACGGCAGGTACGGTTCATCACCTTATCTATTCTTACAATGGATTCAACAAGGACTTGAGCGATGCAGAAGAGGATATTAATGCAGACGAGGTTGGACAATTATATTTGAATTTTGAACTATCTACACACAATTCAGAGGAAGATGATTCTATAATTTATATCGTGGATGAGGCTTCTATGATAGGCGATTGTGCTACTCAAATTATTCAGGCACTTTTTGGTTCAGGCAGATTATTGAAAGATTTGTTCGATCACGACTTGCGCCCTAAGTCTAAATTTATCTTTGTGGGCGACCCCTGCCAGTTGCCGCCTATCTCAAGTTCAATTTCACCGGCTTTATCGCCAGATTACTTGCAGCACACATTTGGCTATGCTACGCAACATGTTATGCTTACAGAGATTATGCGACAGAAGGGCGACAGCAGTATTATTCAAGCCGCTAACTCTATTCGGAAACTATGGAGTTATGCTCCGGAAACGGAAGATTACTATCGTGTCAAAGTATGGGGAAAACTACCAATCACACAGTATGCAGACATCCATTTTCTTCCTACGGTGGAAGAAATGATTAACCTACAGGTGCATTTAATCAATGAGTATGGCTACAATGAATCCACATTTATTTGCCAAAGTAACAAGGATTGCAGCCGCATCTCACATGAGATACGCAATCGCTTGGGGCGTACGGGCGGAATACAACCTCATGACTTGCTAATGGTCACGCAAAACCAACTGACAACAGGACTGATGAATGGAGATATGTTGGAGGTAGTCAGTGTAAATCCGAAGCATGAGCGAGTGATGGTAGATACAAAACAACATTATCGCACCGAACTATACTTTGTAGAAATCACTGTGCGCGAATTAGTTACAGGAAGAGAATACACAACGCTAATCTTGGAAACTTTGCTCGATACCGTACACGCCAACTTAGATGCTCGCCAACAGACAGGTCTGTTCTTGGATTTCATTATGCGTATGAAGGCCCAAGGTATCACGCAGAAGAAGGACAAACTTGCGTTTGATAAGGCATTGCGCGACGACCCATATCTGAATGCACTCCGTTGCTCGTATGGTTACGCCATCACATGCCACAAGGCGCAAGGTGGTGAGTGGAACTCGGTGTTTATATATCCCCAGCGTAACATTATGCTCAATCCGACGAAGGCAAATTACCAATGGATATATACAGCAGTAACGCGCGCCAAGAATAAAGTGTATCTTTGCAATGACTTTTATTACTGTTAATCCCTTATGCTAATCAACTTATCTAATCACCCCACGGCGATGTGGTTGCCGGAGCAGACAGAGGCGGCACATAGGACTTATGGCGAGGTATTCGACCTGCCTTTCCCCACTGTGCCTGCGGATGCCGATGAGGCGGACATACAAACCATAGCACAAGAGTATCTGAAAAAGGTACAAACCATTGCACAAGAGTACCTAAACAAAGTGCAAACCTTCTCCCCTTCGGCTGAGGCTGTGGTGCATATCATGGGCGAGATGACGCTCACCTACGCCCTCGTCTGCTTGCTCAAACAGGCAGGCTACACCTGCGTTGCCTCTACCTCCGTGCGCGAAGTCTATGAGGAAGAACCCGGCAAAAAAACTGCCGTCTTTCGCTTTGTCCGCTTCCGAAAGTACTGAGTAATAGACCGATAATTGCACGCACCCCCATAAATGAGCGAGGTTATGCCCCTCTTTTTATCAGACAAGGATATGGTAGCGAGCAATTCTGAAATTTTCAAAGTACTCAACGCTCTCATCGAGCAAAAATAGCCTGCTACCCACAACCACATAGTCGCTCAACAGCCAACAACACACGCAAAATCATAGTCCCTATGGAACTGGTACTCTCCACATTCGGCACCAACCTCAACATCGACAACAACGGTTTTGTCGTCTCGCAGGGCAGGGAGCGTCAGCGTATTCCGGTGAACAGCGTGAGCAGTATCCAAATCAGCAAGGGTGCGAGTATCACCAGCGATGCCACCCTCCTCGCTATCGAAAACGAGATTCCCATCCTTTTCGTGGACAAGAACGGTCATCCCAAGGGGCGTGTCTGGAGCCCGCAATACGGCTCTATCTCCACTATCCGCAAGGGGCAACTCAATTTCACCGCCTCGCGCGGAGCCGTCATCTGGATAAAGGGCATTCTCGAACGCAAAATCACCAATCAGCAGGCACTCATCATGACGATGAACCACTCGCCCGAGACGCAAGCCGACGCCGAGCGGGACATCCATCGTCTGGAGGTCTATCGCAACAAGATTCTCACTATCGATGCCGAACGCACGGCGGACATTGCTGCCGAACTGCGAGGTTGGGAGGGGGCTGCGGCTCGAATCTATTTTGCTGCACTCAATCGCTATCTGCCTGAGCATCTGCGTTTTGCCGAGCGCACGCAGCACCCCGCGCAAGACCCCGTCAATGCGTTTCTCAACTACGGCTATGGCATCCTCTACGGCAAAGTGGAAGGCGCACTCATCAAGGCGGGTATCGACCCTTACATCGGCATTCTGCACCGCGACGAGTACAACCGCCCCGTGCTCGTCTATGATGTCATCGAGATCTATCGAATGTGGGTGGACTATGTGGTGTACAACCTCGCGTGCCAGAATGTCATCACCGACGACTACTATTCCGTACGCCCCGACGGCTCCTATTGGCTCGAAACGCTCGGGCGGCGTATCATCATCCAGTCGCTCAACGACTATCTGGACGAACTCATCGAACTGAACGGGCTCTCACGCTCTCGCGAAACACATATATCGCTCTATGCGCAGAATCTCGCACAGACTTTCAAATCGTATAACACAAAATAAATCAACTGCTTATGCTATACCTTGGCGAACACCTCACGGCTGCTGCCGGCACTCTGCAACCTATCTCCGAAGAGCAACTCCTTGCGCGTATCGTCAGTCCCTCAGAGGAGTTCAAATCGCAAATCGTGCAACTGCGCACTATCCGCACACTCGATGCCAAACGCTATTCCGAACTCAAGCGCAATCTGCCCTATTTCGTGTGTGGCAAGTTCGACCCGCCCGTGCGCCGAACGGAGAATTTTGCCCACTGTTCCTCGTTCGTGTTGGATATCGACCACATCTCCGACAAAGGTCTCGACAAAGCCCAACTGCGCCAAACGCTCCTTGCTGACACGCGCGTCATGCTCTGCTACACCTCGCCGAGCGAGGACGGCTTCAAACTGCTGTTCCAACTTGCCGCACCGTGCTACGACAAGGGTATCTTCTCCGTTTTCTACCACGCTTTTGCAGAGGCTTTTGCCCGCCAATACGCCATCGAACAGGTCGTCGATGCCCGCACTTGCGATGTAACGCGTGCTTGTTTCCTCAGTTACGACCCCGATGCGCACTACAATCCTTTGGCGGAAGCGGTGGACATCAATGCCTATATCAACCCCAACGACAGCATCTCTATGTTCGACCAAAAGCACGCTGCCGAGCGGGCTGCCGCTGCACAAGAGCAACCGAATGCGGAGCCTGTACACACCGAACCGACCGACGAGTCGTTGCAGAAAATCAAGGAGGTCTTAGGCTTGTATCGTGCCAGGAAAGAGCCGACAGCGGTGTTTGTGCCGGAGCAACTGAACGCCGTAATGACCGGACTGCAGGACTTCCTCGCCACCTTAGATATAGTGGTCAATGAGGTCTCCGATATCAACTATGGCAAGAAAATCAAGGTGAGCCTAGGTATCAAAAAGGCTGAGTGCAATCTCTTCTATGGCAAGCGAGGCTTCACGGCAGTCCAATCGCCCCGCACCGGCACCGACCACGAACTCAACGCCATGCTCCAAGAACTCCTCTACGCCTACCTCGCCACCCTATAAAGTGTCTGATAATGAGATAAATAATTCTTCTTATCGCTGAGAGTCCAAAAGTCTAACTTCTAACAGCATAGCGGTCCAACTTCTAACAGCGCAGCGATCTATCCCTTATGTCCCGCACCAAAAAAGCCAAAGACTATCTCCTTGTCCTTCAGCGGCTTGTCGCTGAGGGCGCGCTCGACCAACCTGCCCCTAACCGCCACGGGGTGGAATGGGAGGGGCTGCCTGACATCTCGCAGCGGGTGCAGGCCATCTTCAATGTAGCACAACAGAAAAAGAAATCAACCGACATGTTATTTTTTGTGATGTACGACATCGAAAGCAACAAGGTGCGCCGTTATGTCGTCAAGTACCTCGAACGCAAGGGCTGTATGCGTGTGCAGAAGTCCATTTTCCTCGCCAACCTCCCCATGGAGAAGTACCAGGACATCCGCAACGACCTCGCCGAGGTGCAGGCGGCGTACGACAACCAAGACAGCATCCTCATTGTGCCCATCACCACCGACTACCTGCGCTCGATGAAGGTCATTGGGCAGAACCTCGACATCGACATCATCACCCACACCCGAACCACACTCTTTTTCTGATACCCCTACCCTTTCCACATCTGGCCACAAAATGAGATCGGAGCCGTAGCAACCCTTTAGTTGGACGATGCTAACCAAATTGCTATTCGCATACGATTGAAAACAATTTGAAATAAATTGAGGGATTTCCATATATTTTTTGCAACAAAGGCAACATATATCCAATTTTTGTTGTATCTTTGTAGGCAGTTTCGGATGTGGCGGTATGGGAACTATACATAGACTATAGCGACTATGGAATTTCGGACATCGATAACTTAAACAAATACATAAATATGGCGACACAAGCAGAATTAGATGAGCGATATATGGAGTTGGCACTCCACGAAGCAGAATTGGCTTTTGAACAAGACGAAGTGCCCGTAGGTTGCGTGATTGTATCACACGGGCAAATCATCGGGCGCGGACACAACTTAACCGAAACATTGCAGGATGTAACGGCTCATGCCGAGATGCAAGCCCTCACCGCAGCCGCACAAACTATCGGCGGCAAGTATCTGCCCGATGCCACCTTGTATGTAACCGTAGAGCCATGCGTGATGTGCGCAGGTGCCATCGGTTGGGCGCAAGTTGGGCGCGTGGTGTATGGTTGCGATGACAGCAAACGCGGGTTCAGTGTCTTTGCTCCCCGTGCCTTACATCCCAAAACCACCATTACCCAAGGTGTCCTCTCCTCTCGCGCCCAAGTACTCATGCAGAATTTCTTCCAAGCCCACAGATAAAAACACTCTCATAGCCTATGCTTTTTTGTCGCTAATTGCTGTGGATTGTTATCCTCTGTATATTCATTGTTTCATATATATTGGGGTTGTTATCCCCTGTATATTTGTCTATATTTGATTAAATTTTCCGTGTATTTGTTTCCAAATCGTAGCACATTGCATTGTCTTCCCCCTATTTTTCTTACTGTTCACATCGGGTGATTAGTAGGTGATTAATAGGTGATTCAGCAAAGGGAAAGGAATCGGGGTCCATCGCGGGTCTATCGGGGGATACAAAAAGCGCAAAGCACTGTTTTGCGAGCGTTAGCGAGCGCGCTTTTTCTTATCTCCCTCTATAACAACAATAGGCTGCCCATTCCGAGCAGCCTATATATATCTATCTTACAAACGTCGTTAATCGTCAACGACACATTGTCCCATTACGGTGTATATCTTATCGCCCCTGCGTATATACACCTGCCCGTTGCGGATTATCTTCTGCGCAACCGTGTCCGTTGTGGCATTATCCACAGAGGTAGCAACACCGGTGGTGTTGAACTCGCCCGTGTAGGTCTGCAAGGTGGCGTTGGTGGCGTCTTTCACAGTCATACCAAATGTGTAGCGGGTGGATTCGCTCAAGCCTGTAACCGTGAAACGGAAGCCAGCGGCAGTCTGCTCGGCAGCACGATGTGTCTGTCCGTTGCGTGCAGGCGCAAAAGCAATGCTCGTCAGTTGTCCGTTGGCGTTGAAAATCAGCGTACAGAACACTTCGCCGTCTTTGCGAATCTCCAAGTTGTAGGAGGCAGCCGACTCATCCGCACGCCATACAAACACCGCCTCGTTGTCCGATGGCGTTACCGTAACCGTCCCGTCGGTGGTGGTGTTCTCCGCGCCGATACATTGAATATACTTGAACGACCCGAATACTGCATCCATCTGGTAATCACGCAGATTGTCGCACGGCACGTGCAAATATACGTTGTAGTTCGCAAACGATGTATTGTCTGCCACAGGTGGTTCCACCGCATACGAATAGATGTCATACAACTTACGGCACCCCGCAAACGCATTGCCACCAATAGAACTCAGCGTACTCGGCAGTTCTATCTTGCCTACTTTCACAAAGCCATTAAACGCATTGTCGCCGATACCGGTAATACCCCGCTCCAAAATAACAACGTCAGTTGTATCGCGGAATAGCAGCCACGGCATATCATTTTCGTTGTAATCATACATATTGCCCGTTCCCGAAATAGTAAGCGTATGCCCCTCATACTTCCAATAAAGATTATCACCGCATTGCCCCGAGAAGGTTTGTGCAAACTCCGCCGTAAACGTAGTATCGCAAGTCAGCACAATGGTACGCAGATTGTCGGTGTTGCCGTCCGTCCATTGGGTGAAATGGTAGCCCACATTCGGGGCGGCAGTAAGCGACACTTGGTCTAAATACTCTGCCTGATAAGGCGCATCTACATAGCCTTGAATGCCATTTGCCGATTGTGCCGTAATAGTGTATGTATTCTTCTCAAACACAGCACTATAGGTGGTATCGCCCAACACTTTTACCGTGCGCGGATTGTCGGTATTCCAATTTCCCCAATATCCTTTTCTATCCGTCCAACGGGCAAAGTGGTAGCCATAGTTGGCAGTAGCCGTGAGAGTTACTTCACTGAGATAATCGGCTGTGGTTCCACCGCTCACACTACCTCGCTCCGCATCATTCACCTCTGTGGAAATGGTGTACTGGTTGTACGCAAACTCAGCGGTAAATGTAGTATCTTTTGTAACCGTAACCAATCGTGGATTGTCGGTATTACCATCCGTCCAGCGCACAAAATGGCGATGTTCGTTTTCGGGTATGGCAGAGACATTTATTTTTTGTCCCGGATCACACCCTATCACATTGGCACTTTCGCAACCATCGGTGTAAAGTGTAAGCGTTGTGAAATTATCTTCTGCCGATGATAGAGTCGTAGTTGATAGGCAGACAGGGCGGACAGACTGACCGCTGTGGCGAGAGTCGAGGCTCCTGCGCACGTCGGCCGAATAGAAGTAGAGGTACCACGCGACGTCCGGGTTGCCCTCGTAGAGCGACGAAGACCAATAGTAGCCGCTGCCGCCGACATCGCCGAGACCCGTGCCGAGGCGACAGCCCGCAGCGGGAAGAAAAATGGAGTTGCTGTTCGTTTTGCTAGTTACTCGGTAGCCATTGATGCCGTTTTGTGTGGTCCAAGTCCAGGTGCAGTTGTCCTGTAGTTCTTGCCTCTCGGCGTTTGTCGGCATACGCCAACTACCACCCCAATTCACACGAGCGGCATCGTCTTCGGGTTCCAAAGTGGTCTTGTTGTCGATATAACCATTGTCGCCTTTGCTTGCATCGGTGCAGTACTTGGTGAGTTTGTTGTAATCACCATTGGCGTACTTGTAAGTTTCCCACGAATAGTATTCTTTAGGTAACACTTCTCCCCACGCATAGTAGTTTCCGTAGTCTTCGGGTTTCTCGGCACCCACATTGCACGATGCCCACTTAATGCCACTTGGCAGACCGAGGTCAACGGCTTGCATGTCAGCAGGGGCAGGGGTAATTCCTCCTTCGTAACCATTCTTACTACAATCGTCATATACATTGTAGTTCCATACATCGTCTGCCCACACTGACACTCCCACCAGCAAGGCAATACACAAAGATAAAACTTTTGCTTTCATAATAAAACATTTTATTTGTTAGACTTTACAATTGTGTGGCTATGACCTTGTACCACCAATCCCAACTATAGGCGGCAGAAGGATGATAGACAGCAATAACACGCGATTTCTTGCCGTTTTTCAGTTGGTAGTAACCATTAGGAACCGACCAATTATCTACAATCAAGGGTTCGCCATCAATCCAGCCGTCTTCTTTGCCGGGCAGATTGGCATACAAACGGGTTACACCCCACACGATAATCAAATCGGGTTGCAATGCCTCTATCACCTCAAGAAAAGCCTTTCTACCCTCGGCATATTCTTCTTTGGTGCCGCCTCGGCGTGTACCTTTTAGTGCCACTTGTAGGAAATTGAAAAACGCTATTGAGTTCCAAATCTCTTTGCTCCTTTCGGGAGAGGTTTCTTCGTTCACCAAAGAACGCTCGAATTTTTTGAATGTAGGAGTCCATTTGTCGATATTGCCATCCAACATCCATTGAATAATTTTTGAGGTGTTGATGTCTGTACACTCCTGCGCGTACTTGCGTCCGCACTGTTCGCAGCCATCGCAATAATGGCTTTCACCCAGAACCAATATCTTCTTGCCGAAGATACCGCCTGTCTCATAGTTTTTGCCTATCCAAGGCTTAAAAAACACATGTTCCATACTGATACATTTAATTTGTTGTCTCCACTTTGTTATTCGGCTATCGACTTTCTCCGTTTTTGTTATTATTTGTTCACATATAGGCACACAAAAAACGCGGACTTCTGTTAGTAAATCCGCTTTCTGTGGTCCTAGGAAAACCTGTTTTGTCGAAATTACATGCAGAAACCCACGCGTGTATATCTACATGCGCATACCTACGACAAGTACACGCAAGTGTGGATACACCCATGAGCATCTACTAATGTCTTGCTATCGAACAAAACTTTTTGAATTTCCTAGGTTCAGAAAGTCGATTTGCAAGCGTTAGTAAACGCCGTCGCGTCAGCAACAAGGTCGCAAAAGGCTGATACCACTCCGCTAAATCAGCAGGCGACTTGTGCCTCCGCTCCCCCCACAGATTAGAAATCTGCGGGGACCCCGAAAGTTGCCGACGCATTATTATGTCCACAAAGCCCACCCAACCGCTTTCTCAGGACGCCGCTGTGTCCGTCACCGAAAGCCACCGCGTGGGTCTTTGCATTGTGCCGATAGTTTTGATTGTCCGCCGGCACGCAGACAAATAATTCAGTTTATTAAACTGTTTTCATTCAACAAAAAGTTTTGAAGTTTGTGTAACTCACAAAAAATGGGTATCTTTGCAGTGTAAAAAGAAGACAAAACAAAAACTTCAAAAACCACGCGCAAAGATACAACAATTATTTCAGATTTGCGAACTTTTTTCGCAAAAAAATGATGCTGACCATGCAATTTATAGCCTAATGGAGGTAATGGAGCACATACATATACAGCCAAGACAGATAGGTATGGCTAAAAAAGCAAACTGCAAGTTTCCCCCTTGCATATGCTCAACTTACTCATCGTTTTTCCATTCTTTACGGTAAAGTTCGTATAATTAAACTCTAAAAAACAAACAAGTATGACAAGAGAAGAACAACTTAAGTTTTGCCAGGTCTGCAAGCACCGCCAAATGGATATGCATCAGGGACTGCTATGCGGATTGACCCATGCGAAAGCCGATTTTGTTGTAGGCAATGTTAGTCAGATGTTAGTCGGATAGTGTCGATATGTATTTTATGCACCTATTGGCATACATTTTGCTGTTTTCTCGTTAGGTGGTCTTTGTCGTTTTGTCTTTTTCCTCTTTCTCCTCGTTTTGCGTGGTTTCGGCAGAGAGAGGTTGCTCCAACTCGTCGAGAATAGAAGGAGAATCTAACACGAAACCGGCAGAGTGTTTCTCCATAAGAGCATCGTGGCGGAATAGTACATAGAGGGCGACTATCAGACCTCCGAGGAAGTCGAGCGTGAGGTCGGTCATCGTATCTCGTAAGGCTTCATGCCCTACCAAGGGAATGTCTTGATCGGTGTAGATAGAGCCGGAAGTAGTTTCCATAAACTGCTGAGTATTCGTACCGAAGAGGTCATCGTAGGTATATTCGCAAATCTCCCAGATTGCCCCGCAAGCAAGCGAGAACATCAGCAAGAAGAGAGCAAGAAAATACTTGTTGCTAAAAACGACCTTGTCGGAATCAGAGAGGAGAATATGCACCACCCACAGTCCGACAAACGATAGGACACTACCCGAGAATAGGTGCAGCAGCGAGTCCCACCACGGGTATCGACCATAGAAGTTCAGTCCGTCGCCCAACACCATTGCGGTAAATGCAAATGCCGCTATTGCTACCGTGAGGACGAGAGGCACATTGAGCAGAAAACGCTTGCGCAAGATAATCGGGGCAGTCAGGATGAGCAACATCGCCACATATTGCAGTCCGCAGAAAAGCACCGCTTGGAGTGTCGTTTCGGGTTGAAAAAGCAAATAGACAACATTAGCGATACCCAAAACAACGGTAAGAACAAACAAAACGATGTAGAACCGTTTGAGGCGTTGATGAGGAGTGGATGACATAGCAGGTTCGGAATTAGAAATTGTATTTTAAGTTTCCAAACTACGCACAAAAACTATACCGCAAATGCAAGAAAATCAGTGAATAAAATAAAAACACACCCAATAAGAAAATATAAACTATAAAAATGAAGATACTACTTGTTATCGACCAGTTTGATGCCGCCAACAACGGCACAACCATTTCGGCAAAGCGTTTTGCCACCCACCTGCGTGAACACGGCAATGAGGTGCGCGTGGTATCCACGGGTGCGCCTTCGGAGGACAAATATGTGGTAGCCGAATGGAAATCGCCCATCGGCGAGAGCCTAATCAAAGCACAAGGAATGGCCTTTGGTAAACCGGAAATAGATGTGCTTGAAAACGCTATCTCGTGGGCGGATGTGGTGCATTTTATGATGCCTTTCTCGCTATCGATTGAAGGGCTGAAAGTATGTCAGAAATTAAGTGTACCGCACACAGCCGCCTTCCATGTACAGCCGGAAAACATCACTTCGAGTATCGGCTTGAAGGACGCCACGCTCATCAACAAAGCACTTTACCACACTTTCCGCGACACTTTCTACAACAACTTTAAGCACATTCATTGCCCGAGCCATTTCATAGCCAACCAACTGAAGGAGAATGGCTACACGGCTAAGTTGCATGTAATCAGTAATGGTGTGGAGGCCGATTTCAAGTACCGTCGAGATACCGAGAAATCGCCTGAGTTTGAGGGTAAAATTGTGATTATGATGATAGGTCGGCTGTCGGTAGAGAAACGCCAAGATGTGATTATCGACGCCGTAAAAAAGAGCAAGTATGCAGACCGCATACAGTTGGTTTTTGCGGGGCAGGGGCCGTTGCTCGCCGACCTTGAGAAACAAGGTGCAGACCTAAAGAACCCGCCAATCTTCCGTTTCTTCAGCAAGGCGGAACTGATTGATATGCTTGCGCAGACCGACCTCTATGTGCATGCAGCGGACATTGAGATAGAGGCTATCTCGTGTATCGAGGCATTTGCGACGGGTGTAGTGCCTGTAATTGCCAATTCAGACCGTTCTGCGACGCCACAGTTCGCATTAGATAAACGCAGTCTGTTCATCCCGGGCGACAGCGATGACCTTGCGCAGACAATCGACTACTGGTTGGACAACCCCGAAGAGCGCAAGCGCATGGAACCGCAATACGCCGAGGCGGGGAAGCAATACAGCATAGAGCGTTCTATCGAATTGGCAGAGGAGATGTTCCGCGAGGGCATTGCCGACAACGACCCGGAAGAAGATCGCAAGACCTGGCGAATTGCATTGGAAGAGGATGTAAAACGCCTGCGCGAGCGGCTTGCCAAACTGCGCGAATAGTGTGTTTGTTAAGATTCAGTCTGTGCGAATACTGCTTTCCGTAGTTTGAGAAACGACATATTGAACTATATTTGATAAAAAGGCTGCCCGAGAATGTATCGAGCAGCCTTTTTTGTTCGTTCTACCGGATTACGGGAATGTTGGTATCTTTGCCGTGATTTACAGGAGAGTTTTTGCCTCGTCTTTGAGGGCAGAGAGAGCCACACTATTGGGGGTATCGCCATTGGTGGCGTAGGCGGTGATGAGGGTCTTGGCATAGTCTAGACTCGTGCTGCCTTGGGGCATACCGGCTGCCATAGCAGTTACGAACGCCGCCATCTCATCCCGCGCATGGATAATCTTATCCCACACCTCATCGCTCACATAAATCTGCTGACTGAGATTATGGTCATACTCCATACGAATGGTACGGAGCAACTGCTGCTGCACCTGCGGGACAGTCATCTCTTGGAGGTTGATGTCCATCAGCATGTGCTCGGGTGTAGTGCGCTCCAAGAGGAGAGTCAGACGCTCATAGGCACGCAAGCGAATGGAGGAAATCTCTTTCTGCGAGGCGCGTTTGAGTTCCCACATACGCTTCTGCTGCTCGTTGTTGAACATCTTGTGCATGACAATCCAAGTAGCCAACAACACAATCAGTGCAGGAATAGAATAGGCTAAAACTTCCATAACGGGTACAGTTTCGATTGATAGGTAGTATGGTTTGTGTGGTATCCGCAAAGGATAAAACAATGCTTCAACCGCAGAGCAGTCGCTTAGTCGCTCGGAGGACGGTTTGCCAGTGATGACCAAAAAGCGACTGCCATCTCGGCTGCAAAGGTACTACAAAAATTTGGTGCGCACAAATTTATTTTGTGATTAGCGCAAAATGCTCGAAACTTGTCGGTTTTACTATCATTTTGACATCTGCCAAGATTGGCGTTAGGTCTCGATGAGGTTTCGACTAGATTTCGACGAAGACGGGACAAAGTAGAAGTGTCAAAAAGACAGCAAAATAGTACAAATAGTAGAAATCTGCACAAAACTTATGTAAGTTATATCAAACAACAGGCTGTCGGTCTTTCACCAACAGCCTGTTTCGCAACTTAAATTTTTGTACGATATCGAAAGATACAGTCTATCATTCTACTCAGAAATGATAGTGTATTCAACACGACGATTCTTAGCACGACCTTCTTCGGTATCATTGGTAGCGATAGGTTGTGTGCGCCCCATACCTGCAGTTTCGATGCGTTCTGGTGCAACGCCACGCTGAACAAGCGCATTCTTAACCGAGTTGGCACGCCCCTCGGAGAGGATTTGGTTGTCGCGATCAGAGCCCACATTATCGGTATGACCGATGACACGGATACGGAGTGTCGGGTTCTCGGCGAGGAATAGTGCCAATTCGTTGAGCGTATTGTCAGACTCGGGGAGAATCGTAACCTCGTTGGTAGCAAAATAGAGGTGCTCTACTACAATCTTGCGACCCTGTTTGATAGGAATAAGGGCAATGGTCATAGAATCGGCAATAGACGCCACATCAGCAATAAAGGTCTCGTAACCTGCGTGGGCGATACGGATACGATACGGAACAGAATCTTCCAACATACGCTTAGCACAGCCTAACTCGTCTGTATTGAGGCGAAGGACTGTATCGTTGGTAGCCGCATTGATAAACTCTGCCGAGACAGCCAACGGCGCATCGGTATCGGCATTCTTAACCGAGAATCGGAAGTAAGGACGATGCCGCAGAGCAAAACTGAGGCTGATATTCTCGCCCAAACTATCGAGAGAATAGAACTGCGTATCAGAATAGTAGTCGGTTGCGCGTGCCGTAACAGAATAGTTACCCAGATTGGTACGCGCGTGTACTTTTCCTTTCTTAGCCGTGCGCACAACGATTTTCGACTTATCCAAGTTGCGCACTTCTACTTGCGAAGAAAGTGGTTTGCGAGTAGCCGCATCCACGATATCCACATCCAGCCACGATTGGGGTTTTGCCGGTTGTTTCGGGCGATTGACTTGGAAAAGCACAGCAAACTTAACGCCTACCAAGAGCGAAGAGAAGCGTCCGCTTGTAGCAAGGTAGGAGTTGAGAGAGACATCTCTTGGGGCTGCGGCAGACGCCATCTCCGAAACAGGCTCTGCCGATTTGATACAGGAAGTGAAGCCATAATCGCAGAACAGACCTACACGATAGAGGCGTGGCAGAGGTTGTTTCTCGCCTCGACGAACAGCGGGTGCGGTACGGCCTTTCTTTTGTGGAAGGAAGCCGTTGATCATAAGTCCCACCTCGGCAGAAGCCTGTGCATTGAAAGCCGTCTTGGCAGTATGGGAATATGCAGCAGAAAAAGACAGCACATCATGTACAGGCACATCTTGAATATCTCCAAGTTCGCCTATGAGATGATCATCGGAGAGCGTGGTACGCACAAGGGCTGTATTCGTTGAACCTGCAAACACAGGAATACCCAACTTAACACCTGCAAGAAAATAGTAGCGGTCATCGAAAACACCACCCGCCATAATCGGGATATTGATTTGTCCGAGGTACTCTTTCTCACCGAAATCAGAGAAACGGAAATGCTCCGTCATCTTGCCTGTGGTAAGCCCCTGCGTATAGTCGGCGGTCAATTCAAAGGGATGAATCGAAGCAGTGCTATTGACGGAAGCAAACTCAAGCCCCGAATGGAGCAAGAAACGGCGGTGTTTCCACTCGTAGCCTACCTGTAAGGCTCCTCCGGCTAAGCCGTTGGTCTTACCCAAATCCGAGGTATGGAAGATACCGGAATAGCCGACGCCTAACTCGGTGGTAACGAAGTGGCGATCGGTCATTGTGGCGAACTGCTGTGCGGATACCAGCACAGAGGACATACACAGAATCAAAAAAGATAATCGTTTCACTTATGCAGAATAATTTTGTATCGTTTGAGATGTTGTTTATATTGTATGGTGAAGACATACAAATCGCCCTCCGGCAACGACATCAGCCACTGTCGGTCAATTACCTGCGCTCCAGATAACAACGCACTATCTAAAGAGGAAGGTATATCTTCGGGCGGCTCTACAAGGCGGAATTGCAAAACCGCATACTCCGCAGGTGTGAACTCGTGCCAAGAATCGGACGGGTCGGTGCGCCAACACAACTTCATCTTATAATTGACACCGACTTTGAGTTTGGCATCAAATGCCTGTTGCAGAGCAGACGAGAATATCTCGCCGCGGCGAATAGCCAATGTATCGATGATCTCGTATTGTCCTTTGGCAAAATTGCCTTGATAGATACGAGCAGATATATTGCCACGGAAAGTACCACCCGTATTTTGAACAGCGAAGGAGAGCGGTGCCCCCGAAGTGGGAACTGCTGCAGAATCGGGGAAAGCAATGGGTTTCAGAAGCGACAACCGGGCGGGAGCGTGATTATCGGTGCACTCGATCTGCGTTGCTGTCAGGAAAAGCGTTTTGTAATAGTCATCACACTTATTCATCATCCGCAACCACCCATACTCAGCATCTTGGTAAACAAAACACAGATGGTAGGTGCCATCCGGCACCGAGGCGTGGATCTGTATATCGGAGATAGCCAACGGAGTAGTACGATAATAGTTGGATTTGAGCGAAAGAGAGGTGGATTGCAGCACCGTGATAAGATGTGTCTCGTCCTCATCGTACAAAGCAACACCCACTTTGCCGGAATAATTATCCAAACCATAGTTCTGAATACGGTATGCAGATAAAGCGAACGATTGCGTACGCGGTATCGAGGCGACACCAATAGCAATACTATCGGCAGCCATCTGCGCCGGATAGGGGGCAGAATAACCATTGGCCGGTTGCAGCCCGACATAGAAAACCGTAGATTGGTTGTAGCCGTGCGTTGTACCACCGATGCCCTGCGAACCGGGGTTGAGTGCGGAAAGAAGGAAATAGCCATCGGATGTACCACCCCACCCCCAGTTGATATGGAAATAGCCATCTGCATTGTAGCCATCACATACAAAAGCATGTCCTCCCGAGGCATTAGAGCCTGCTACCAAGACCGGTCGTCCTGCCCGCAATTCATCGGCAATAAGCCCACTAAGACTGTCAGCGGGATAGATATCCTTGCGCAATGCCTGGTAATGCGTATCATAGCCAAAATAGGTAGCGAGGGCATTAGGCACTTTGCTTGTAACCGCCCCGCTCTCATGGGAACTATTGCAATCGTATCCCATATCGACAGCGACACCACAATGGTAAAGGAGCGTGGCAACGGCCGCACGAGAAGCCACGGGGGATGCGGAAGTATAAGTATCGAGCATAGATGCCCAATCATAAACAGTATGTGCAAAATCGGCAGATAGTGTAGCAGACAACGATGGATCACGACGGCTTGTCCATAGATAGGAATGCGAACCTGTGCCACTATCCGGGAAACGATAAGCATACATAATCTGCGCCATCGCTGTAGCGACACAGCCTGCGGCTGCACGATGGTGGGCATCGTAGGCAGGGACAGAATCGTTGAAAGGCGACGCTTGATTCCAACGACAAGAAAGGATAGGCGAACGCGAATCCGCAAAAGTACGCACTCGGTTCATTCCGGATGGAACCGTATCGATGGTAGAAACCTCGGCGTTGTAGTTTTGCAGCCAAAAGCGGAAAGCGGGCGGCAGACTATCGGTACAGAAAGTAGAAGCAGTACTATAGCCCAATATATCGGGCATATTGTCGTCGGCAGAAACAAGCACAAAACCCGCAGAGGTATTCACTGCAAAATAAGCATCGGTCTGCTCTACTACAGCAGCCGAAGAAAGTAGGCGAGGAGCAACCTTGTGGTGTACCGATAGGGTTTGCACAGCCACGGCAACCGCCTGCTCGGGAGTGCGTTTGGCTCCGCAAACAGAAAGCGCAACAAAGACGGCAGCAAGACACAAGATATACTTTCTCATTGTGTGATTAGGATAGATCCTATTTTGTTTTGGTCAGGTAGTCCGAACCCAATCGGGCTACCCGTAAAAGAGAATGATATTGATAAGGGAGACCGGCTAACCTGACGAATCAGCAGGTCTCCCTAAAACAGATTTATCACTTTGTTATAATGCGTCCTACACCATAGACTACATCATCGGATGTAACTCGGATGATATAGATACCCTGTGTATGGAAATCAGAAAGCACAATATGCGATGTGGTAGGCGAATAAGTAGCCAAGCACTTACCCAACATATCACATACCTCTACCTTCACATCGTTGCCTATCGAAGCAGGTAATGTAAGGTTGACCGACTGTCCGACCTCGATGAGCGTAGGATAGATAGCGAGTGCACCTGCCTCTACATTACTCCAGCCCTCGGGCATCTTAAGATCGATATGCCAACGATAGACCGTAGCGCAGGGATCGCCTGCAACAGAGATCTCACGATCGTACAGACCGGCTTCCGTACCCTTAGCAAGGATTTCTTGTCCCATAAAGACGAAGGGCAGATTGGTAGTAAGGAGAACTGTATCTTTGGCTATCGTATCGGCGTGCAGAACCGCTACACGAAGCGTGATCGTATCCTCGCAACTGCCGTGGTTGACGATGTAAGGATAGGAGCCTTGCTTAGAGATAGTGATATTGTTCCACTCGAAAGGCAACTGGGCAGCACACAACGCTGTATCTTGGGTGAGTGCTTGAGGTTGCTGCATAGAGATAGAAAGCATCACTATACTATCGCATCCCGCTGCCGAAGTAAGGAGCAATCGATACGGTGTGCCATCAGGGTTCGGCTCTGTGAATTGGTACGAACCAATGGTATAAACATCGCCCTGACATAGAGTAGCCGAGAACTCGGTAGTCTGCGTGGGAAGCGTAGTAAGCGTGAGCGAGATAAGACTATCGCACTCAACACCTGCATTGGTAGCAAAACGCGAGAAAGTCTTAGACTCATTCGGACCTGCCAAACTATCCTTAGGAATGATAAAGCCATTAGCCGTATAGTTGTAGTCTTGGCAGACCTCATCAGCAATGGTGTGCTGCTGCGTACAGTTGATACGGATATTGTCGATGCGGATACTAGGGAAGTTAAAATAGTAGTAACTATACTTCGTGGTATGATAGAAGCCCAACTTAACATTCTGTCCTGCAAACTGCGAAAGGTCGATTTGCACAGGCGTGAATATACTATCGTACTTACTGAGGTCGATGGATTGTACCTTCGTAAAGGTCTTTCCATTGTCGGTAGTGGCAACGATGCAGAAATAAGGAGCATCGGTATTGCCTTTGTAGCGCGACTTACCATCGTTGCAAGAGAATGCCAAATTGAAACTCATCGTAGTATGATCCTCGATAGCATAGATAGGCAGGAATAACCACTTGGAGAACTTATCAGAAGTGCTTTTTGTAGCAAACGGCGAAGCCAAGTGTGCGCGACCGCCAAAGCGAAAATCGATATTAGCCGTAGGCAAGAAACTCCAACGCTTAGCATCCCAACTATGGCGTTGCTGAGCCGTGATGGGAGTGAAATAACGCGAAGCATCAGCAAGATTGAGCATACTATCTAATGTTATCTCACTGGTCATCTGCTGCCAGCAGTTGATCATAATATCGGAATAATCATCGGCGATAGGCATACCCTCGAAACTCTGAACGAGCGGCAGGTCGTTAGTACCACAGACCGTAGTGAAACTAATGGGTGCTGTCCATGCACTGGCGTGGGTATCATCGCAATGTGCGCGTACAGAGAGCGAATAGGTAGTACCTTGCGTAAGCGGCGCATGGTTGATGATATTGAAAGGCTGCTCATAGACCTTGAAAGTATCGGTACCTACAGCAATCTCCCACTCTTCCTCATTGCCCGGAATCCAGTGGACGAGGGCTGAGTTCTCCGTAATCTGCGTAACCTCTACCAACTGCGGAGCAACACACTCGGGAAGGAGAGTAACAGTAATATCCTTTATATTGCATACATAAGCAGGATCGGCTTTAATAGCGATATGATGTCCTGTACCGCGATAGCGATGCAATAGAACCGTAAATTCCTCTAACTGATAAGGGTTGCCTGCACTAGAACTCATATTCAGTCGATTTTTGGTTTGAATCGTCTGAATAGATTGGAAAGACTCGATGCTATTAGACGAATCGACCACACCAATCTCATACTTGGTAAGATAAAGGCCATTGAATACATTCATCTGAATAGCCAAACGACTTGCTTCTACACCAAAGTCAGGCAGGATGACATAACTGCCAATCGGCATATAGAGGCAGTTCCATTCTTCGGCTTCTTCGCCAGCATCATCCATCTCATCGGTAAGGTATTTTGCTACACTTGCGTGAACGCCTGCACTAAGTGTCCAGCACATCGGGTCTTCTGCGAACGGCTCGTAGAGCGGCAATGTCGAGTTGACACAGTTGGTAGTAAAACTCATCTCGTGCCACTCGGTAGGACCTGTGGAGCAGATTGTACGCTGATAGAATGAATAAGTGGTAGAAGGTTGCAATCCGCTAATGGTAAACGACGGGCCGCCTACAAATGTCTTGTGAGCGACAACATCGGCTGCATCCAATTCATCGGGACGCGGCGACTTAGCATAGCGGCTGACTACTACCTCAAACTTATCATTACCACCGGCGAACCAAGAGAAAGCAGCCGAAGTATCGGTGAGCATAGTAATAGCATGATTAGAAGGCTCTGTACATTCATACTCCTCAACCCAAATACTATCAATAGCCGGTGCCTCGCCTGCAATACCAAATGAATAGTTCTGCCAATAGCACAATAATTGATAGACACCAGGTTGAGAAATCGTAACTGTGTCAATTAACTCTTTATATGCCGGTTCACCATAGAATTTCGGAATTACATTATACTCATTGTAATCTTTCTTAGTTACAGTAGGACTACCGGTAGTATTATCCATACGCTTCAGAGATTGTCCGACCGGTGTAACCATAGAAGGAGCCAACGAAACAGCAATGAAATCTTGAGTAGATTTTGCAGGATCTAAATTGCCCTTATTTCTAGCGCGGATACCGACAGTATAAGTTCCGATAGCAGGTATATTGATGTAACGAACCGCATAATCGTAGCAGTGGTCGGAAGAATTACCCGTAATGTAATATCCTACATTACCCTCATGCTGAATAGACAGAGCGGTCGTACCTTCTGCACCTACCAAAGAAGCATCGACAAATGCCCATTGATTTATATGTTCTTTACCGGAAGCATTTACATTGATAAACTTCCAGTTGTTAGCATTCTCGACAGCATCATCAAAACCATAGTTGTAAGGAAGTGTTGCTGCCGGAAGAGTTGTGGTGAAAGTAAGCACATCTGAATAAGTAGCCTTATCCACATTCGCGCGCACATACACATCGTATAAAGTATTGGGTGTTAACCCCGTCAGTGTAACTGCTGTGGTATCAGCCACCAGTTGCGTACCACTGCCAATAGCGAAGCCTTTAGGACCATACTCTACGACCCATTGATGAACAAACGGTGTTGCCTCTACGAAAGTAATCGTGGCTGTCGTATCTCGCAGTGCAGCCAATGTAAGCAACTGCACCGGAATAACTTCCGTTCTATCAGTGATGATATGGATATTATCGAGTAGTACGGAAGCACCTGTAGGAGTGAAACGCAGATACTGATAAGGTTGTGCCGATTCGTAGTAGTCCGCCAAATCGAAATAATAGGTTTGCCATTGGTCTGCATTAACACCTTTAATAGTAACTATAGGAATAGCAGGCGCATCTTCCAAAGGCGATTCCACTGCCTCAATAAGCAAATCGGCAGTTTTGTTGTAGCCATTATTCTTAGCATCGAAATAGAGAACTACTTCACGCAGCGAGGTTACACTGAGCATCGGCGTAATAGCCTTAGCAGCACCTTTCTTGGAACAACCAGCATCACCATAGGTAACATATAGATATTGGTTATCGGAACCGGCAACAGATATTTTTACTGTAGAAGAACCGGAACATTGTCCTCTATCATTAGTTGTATAAGTATCCGTTATCTGACTCCAGCAATTAGGCACTTGATTACTCGTACATCCCTCAAAAGTCTCTATATATGGGAGAAGTTGAATATCATCACAATCGGTATGCCAAGTAGCGAAACGGCTCCAAGTACTATGGTCTGTTTCAGAGCACTCACGACGCACATACGCATAATAGACTGTATTGCCATTCAGCCCATTGATACCTGCAAAAGTGGTATCTTTTACAAGTATATCTTTTACAGGTGTGTCGATATTGGGGTTGACATCTGCCTTATCAAAGATACGAATACGGAAAGTTCCTTTATTTGATGTAGCCTTCCACGACAGAGAGACAGAATCGTTGTCTTTGGCAACAACTATCAGTTCTGTAGGCGGAGTACAGGAGACAATACGCTCTACAGTTACCTGATCAATATAGATAGAACCGGAATACTCCTTTCCTGTAGAACCTTTGTATGGAAGAACTTGAATAGCAATATACTTGCCACGATTACCATTGTCATCCCCCGCATAGTTGGCAAAAGAATAGTATTTATCCTTGCCCGTCTTAGTACCATCTGCTACCACTGAATCTGCAAACATCGAAACATAAGTAGTAATATCATTGGGGTCGGTCATTACGCCCACCTCATAGAAATACTTGGAGCATTCCTCTATCGCAGTTCCCACAGTACCGGAAGCAGACGGCATTACCAACATAGAGAGTTGCAATTCGCTCGCATCTTTACAATCTACCAATGGGAAAGCACAATAGTTCTTGTATGCTACATCTACCTGAGCCAACCTAAGTGCTTTACCGCCGTTGTACCAACTTAAACTGCCAACACTTGCCGCAGTCTTGTCGGTAATCTTACCCGACAAAGTGTAGCAATCGGGAATCATTTCGCTTTGGTATCCTTCATAGTCTTCAGTGTATGGCAAAGCAACGGGCAGGCATAATGTAGTAAACGCCTTTTCTATGCTCCATTCACCTACGCAATCTTTGTCATCGCGAACCGATTGCACATACACATAATAGGTCGTACCCGGCAGGAGGTTCTCCAATGCCTTGCTTGTAGCAGTAACCTGTCCATCGAAAGCATCTGCCGTAGAATCGGAGGGAGATGCCAACGGTTTGGAAGCGACTTTCAAGTTCCATGCCGTTTCCACATCTGCTTTGTTCCATTGAATAGAAGCCGTAGAGGAAGTGATAGCCGACACATCTACAGAAGCAACACGCTTGCATTGCGGAATCTCTACAATCTTGACATCTTCAAGGCAGATGTACAATGTCTTGGTAGCACCCGCACGAGCATAATCTTGCAAAATAGCAATACGACCATCTTCACCTGTATAAGAACTGAAATCCACCAACCACTCTTCCCACTTTTTAGCAGCAGTCGTTTGCATTTTAGCCACCTCATGGAATTGACCATCAGATGTTACAACTCCAAAATAGGTGGTTGATTGCTCACCAAAATCAGAAGAATACCCGCAAGCATCCATAGTCATCTGCAAGGTATTGATGGGTTTATCAAATTTCGGGAATAGCAACTGGCCGGACTTGTTAGACGATGTCGTAAAATAGATGACATTACTCTTGCTTTCGTGATATACTGCCGGCGTAGAAGAGGACTTCACTGTAGGTAAGGCAGTACCCGATACCTCATAATATGGTGGCAATGTACCGTTTCCGGTAGCATAACTATTGAAATCCTCGTAGAACGGCACAGTCCATATACCCGGTTTTGTCCAGAAAGTACGAACCAGAGACCACATACCTACCTCTGCCCCCTTGATGGATTGCACATAGACATAGTATTGGGTAGAGTGAGACAAACCTGTAAGGTCAAAGATTGTGTCATTGGCAGTAAACTCCTTAACCGGAGTTTCTGCAGACGGATCAGTCTGTTCCGCTGTGAACAAACGAATATTCCACGACTTTGCATCACCATTCTCATGCCATTTGAGTTTGGCAGAAATCTCGGTAATGGTAGAATCGATGACTTGCACATTGGTAACACGCTGCGGAGTAGAAGACAAATTGATTACCAAGTTATCTATACAAATATCAGAGAGTTTATTGGTCGAGTTATTCATATAGAATACGATATACTTGCCATCGCCGGTATAGGACGACATATCTACACAGAAATACAACGGCTGCTTTACCGTATCTCCAATCACCGTTACAGATGTAACTTCTGTAAGTGTAGAAATATCTGTAGGATCTGTTATGACACCTATTTTAAGTTCATAATCATATCCGGTTGTACTGTAGATATATTTATTGGTCAGAGGATCTTTTTTGCTCGATTGTGTTTCTGCACTACTCCAAGCCCAAAAAGATAGGGCTACATCATGGACATCAGCATTGCTCAACTCCGGCATAATAATATAAGGTTGAGTGGCAGTTGCCTTTGTTGATTTGGCGGCTGCATAGAAACGCAAAGAAGGCTTAAGCACCTCAGCAGGAATAGGATAACCTTTCGTATCACGAGCACTCCATGCAGTAGTGTACACATAAGGACGATATGTACTGGAGGCAGCAACCGTAGTTCCTAAGTTGCCATTAGTCCAATACTGTGGAGCCTTGCCACCGCCTGTAGGCTCCGTTGAAAAGTCGTTATAATATGGAATAGTCAGCGCATACAATGTAGTAACCGTAGTGCTTGCCCATAGGTCATCACACGCAGGCGAAACATACACATAGTAGGTGGTATTGGGAGTAAGCCCTGTAGCCTCATATTCGGGTATGGTATTTACTACTGCATTCTTGACAATATCGCCATCGGTTGTTGCGGGGTCAATCTCTGTAGAAGACACCTTGATATTCCACGAAGTGGCGTTCATCGTTTCTGTCCAAGAGGTTTTGAAAGTAGCCGTACTCGTAGCCTCAGCCGAAAGATTTCGCACTGCAAAGCAGGTAGGTGCATAGTCGATAGCGATATCATCTATATATACACCCGGGGTTGCAATGCCCGGCTCTAAATAGAAAGTAATATAGCGTCCTTTACCCGTATATGGAGTCAGACTGATGTTGAAATTCTCCCAAGTTTTCTCGGCTTTGAACGATAGTGTATCTATCGGCGTTACATTGCCGCCCAAAGCGAGTTGTTTACCCTGCTCAATCTCGTTGGACTGTACATCTGCCACACCCACGATAATACGAACAGAAGAACCATTATTGGAATATGCCCAGAAAGAGAGAAACAGTTGGTTGACATCTACAGGCATAGCGGGCATCATTGCATAAGAAGTATAGTAGGCTGCCGAAGTGGTACCACGCAGAACCAAAGCCGCCGGAGTATAAGCCGAGGCAGTATGGTCGAGAGTGGTAGAGATATAAGAAGCATTAGCAGCATCATCCTCCCTGTCGTAGTACTTATGATCTTTATCAATGACACGCGTACCCATAACCCATTGCTCGGGAACGGCCATATAGTTATCGGTATAGAAATCGGGATCTAAACGGTCAAAACCTTCCGAATATGGTATCGTAACGGCTTTGCCGGTAGTGAACGAAACGACATCTGTCCATTCGCCTTCAGCGCAAGCAGACTGCACATAGACATAATAGGTGGTCTGCGGAGTAAGGTTGGATAATTGGTAAGGATTGGCAACAACCGAACCGGCAAACTCGCCCTTAGCCATATTCGGCTCGCACTCTGCGGGGTCGGTATATTGGCGGGTAGCGACAACCAAGTTCCACTCAGAAGCATTACCGGCTTCTAACCAAGAAATACGAGCCGAGTTGTAGGTAACATTCTGCACAGTTGTAAACATCGGTTGCGGACAATCTTGCGCGGCTTTGATAGTTATATCATCAATAACGATATGGTTCTCTGCCGTAGCATTACCCGAACGGAAAGCAATGATTTTTCCCGTACCCTTATATCCGATAAGCGAGATGGTAACATATTCCCATTTCTGTCCCTGTGGCAAGGTGATCGTCTTCAATTCGGTGAATGATGATTCGGTCGCCTCATCAGCCACGCCAATGGTCAATTCGCGCGAATAAGAACTACTTGATACCTCAGAAGCCACATAGAACGAAATCTGATAATCTTGTATCTTGGTAACATCCAACTCGGGGAGGAACAAATAACTCTTTGTATTGACAGTATTGATAAATTGGAAAGCCTTAGTGCTATTATGCGGATAGGCGGTGTTGACCAACGCACGATGCGAATGGTTAACAATTGTATAGCAAGCAGACAAGCCATCCTCGAAAGTCTCTGTATAAGGCACTTGCACAGCCACGCAAGGGGTAGTAAATTGCAATTCTGCCCACGGAGAAGTCTCACCATCCTCACACTCGTAGCGCACATAAGCGTAATAAGTTTGATTCGGCGACAGGTTAGCAAGGTCGATATAAGCACGCACCACATTATCATCGTAGGTATCCGCCTTCTGCGAGAAGTCGGAGATAGGTGTTGTGCTGACTTTCAGGTTGTTTTGCAAGAAATAATCGCTCGAGCAATTGGCCCATATCAGCGAAACACTATTAGAGGTAAGGCTCTCAAAGCGGAAGTTATCGGGAGCAACAGACACCTCACGCCTGTTTTCTACCGATATATAGCCCACTGCCGTAGTACCACCACCTTTATACATCGCCACAATGGCCACTTGTACATTTTGGGTTGCGGAAGCAGTAAATGGCAATTCGATATATTGAGTGGTTGTGGTAGCACTCTCAGACAGAGTAGAGAGTTCGTTCCACGCCTCAGACAGCGAGTTGCGATACAAAACAGATAGTTGATTGATACGGCTATTGCTTGAGAGCAAACGATAATCGATACGCATATATGGTTTCCGTCCTTCGCGCAGCGTAGCCACACTGACCAAAGGAGAGAATAGCGTATCTGATCCATTCTCCAACACTTGTGAGTACACCGCCTCACTGTTCTCGAAACTCCAGTAGGTACCGGATTCTGTCCATCCGGTCGGGAGTTGTTCGCTTGTGAAATCTTCGCCGATCACATTCGTCTGTGCAACACTCCATAGACTACACAAAGATAGCAAGAGCAACACGAGACTGCGAGTAAAGTAATTCTTCATAAGCAATCTGATTTTAGTTAAACATTAGTAGTAATTATTTTGTTGATTGTGATACGAGTTGTCCGTAGATATCAAATATCTGATTATCTTTGAGGATATATAGTCGCCCCTCATGTATGATTTTCCTTACTTCTGTTTGAGCAGGAGCCTCCGCTTGTTTGACAGGTATGTAGGCGCACGACATCAAGCCTTGCTCCTCGCCTGCTCTAACCAACATCACCGCATACTCGGCAGAAGTGTCCAACCCGTTTTCCTCCCAATAGTACGACGAGATAGCGCCATCGACAGGCGCACCATTTTTGTACCACTGGTATGACTCAAATTCATACCCGCCATTATATTCGGCATTAAGTAATCCCAAGACATCGTTCCAACGCTGCTGAATAATAGATGCAGAGTATAGCACTACCACTTCTCCTTGCGAATAACACGGTACCAACCCTTCGGTAGCCCAATAGATAGAGAAAGGATAACGCCCCGGCACCACATCGGATGGCACAGACAATGCTACAGTACGCTCTCCTATGGCAAACGGTGAAGATGGTACATAAGCCGTATCACGCCAACCGAGGAGTTGCTCTTGCGCAGCAAAATATATTCGGCAAGTATCAGCAATACCGTTGGTTATATCAAAGGTTATATCTGCGGATTGCGCCGCACCGGCACACGGTTGCTCTATATGAACCAAGTCGGCTTTGATAGTCTGCGTAGGCGGGAAGAAACGCAGTTGCAGAGTATGCACACTATCGCAACCATAGATATTCTTACCTTGGTAGATAATAGTAGTATCCTCCGTGTAAGTTTGACCTTGGTATGTGTAGGTCTGACCTTCTTCTACATTTACTTTCTCTAAGATATTATCTTCAGAGATAGTAGGAACAACTATCCTTGCCATCCAAGTATCATCACATTGCCCTACAGAAGCCTGCAAAGACACATCGATAGTGTCGCCCTCTGCCGGCAGTTCAATTACCGGATTGGGATCAGCGGACTGCGAGGCAGCCTGTCCGAAATCCCACAGCAATGCCTCAATAGGATATTTAGAATTCTCTATTACCTCGCCGGTATTCATATTCTTGGTTCGTACATGCGATAGCGAGGTAAAACGAATATAGTTTTTGCAATTTTCTTGATAAACCTGATAAATAGCATCAGCCACAGGATAACGAGGAATAGCACAGGCATCTAATGTAAAATAGCACTCAGCATCTGTTTTGTATATAACATCTACCTTATATTCTCTATCATCCTTAGAATCAACAGAATAGACCTGCTGATTGCCAATCTCTTTTTGACTCTTGTCGGAAGCCAAGTACCACTTATAGTTGAATCCTGCGGGGGCAACAAACTCGTTGGTAGGAGTATCACCACATTGGATACCGGTAATACCTCCGGCGGTACAATTGAGTGTAAAATAGGCATAGCCATAATGTACCGTAGCAGTACAACCATAAGCCGTAAGCACCACTTGTACATGCTTTCCGTCGAACTCTGCCAAGTTGATTCCTACCGTTGTCCAATCGCGCCAGCACACATCCGCCGCATCCACTTCTCCTCGTTTAACCGGACTTCTGTACCAACCATCTCCGGATGTCTGCGCTGCAAAATCTGCTGATGTACAACGGCTCAATTCTGCGCCGGTCTCGGCATCGAGCACTTGCAGAGTAAAACGCGGGCGGGCAGGTTCTTCATGTCCAGATGATTGCAATACCAAAGCATACTTAAGCATCAGCACGGATGCCTCTTGGTTATCTACAGTAAAATCATATAATATACGCGCTACATGCGCCTCATCCCATGTCCCGACACGCACAGAAGCAATTTCTCCGTCGGGTATAGTGCGCAAAGGAGCCACAGATTTGCCATCCGAATCGATACTATTATAGGTGCGTGCATCATACTCGCCCTCTATATAGTGTATCGTATGCTGACTGCGTATCGATTGGAAACCATAATCAATTTTCTTTCCTTTAGAACTCTTAAGCTGGGCATCCGCATCTTTCCAATTACCCGGAGTTTCCTCCAAATAGAAGCATTGGTTGTCCTGCAGGTCGAGATAATTGAAGCACTTAGAATCGTATATCAAAACTACAGGGAAAGCATACCAAACACTCTGTTCACCATTACAAACCACCTGAATATAAAAGTTATACACACCATGGTCGAGGTTGAGTATCAGTTTGGGTTCTTTTAGGTTTTGCTTCTCGATAACCTCTGTGCTGCCCTGACGAGAATAACGGATATTAAACAATTGGGCAGAGGATGTCCATGTAAAAGTAGCCTGTCGCCCGGAAACAAAAACTTGTAAATCGGTGGGAGTACCACAATTATTGCGCGCCAGTTGGATATTATCCACACACGGCCCCGGATTGCGTTGCACAGCATTACCGCTTAGCACAAACACAAGTGTAAGACGATACTTTGTATTGCTTGCCACCTGCACTTTTCCAACAGGATGAAGCCAAATAGATGAGCCGGACAGCAACTGTGTAGAATCACCCACATCAACCATCTTAACCAAATTGCGCGTGATATACTGCGCAGGATTATCATTCTGCGAACAGGTCATTGCCCCGAAGTCACTTTCAGGAATCCATGCCGCATACAAGCCGGCACGAGACGAATCACCCACATTCTTCCAATCGAAAGCCAAATCGTACTCACCCGGCTCCAACGAATCGAACTCACGCCAAGCCAACATAATATGCGCTTTGCCTGTAGCGTAACCGGCAGTAGCACCTCCATCGGCGGATATATAGATGCTTTTTGCTCCAGCCTTTGCCTCGGCAGAACCGATAGCCCATTTGTTATTCCAATCTACTGAAGTATTTTTAGCATAATTGAGCGTCCAAAGTGCGTTCTCGGCATCATCCTCGAAATCGCAAAAATAGTACGACTCCGCCTTAGCAGGAAGTAAGATATCCAAAGAAAGGCAAGACAGCAACAGGAGTATCAGTTTACGCATACAAAAGAAATATAATTTGGTTGATTATACGATTGAATCTACAATACCACCACACGAATGATACGCATACCATTCGAGGTACAAACTCGCAACAAGTACCATCCCGCAACTGCCGGAGCAGATACTCGATAGGATTGTCCGCGCGATACCGACTGTCCGGAAACAGTAAGCCATTCGTAAGACAACGCCACATTCTCTTCAAACGCCACTGTTTCGCCCCTACGCAAAGCAATCGCCTGTGGTAAAGAACCTGTGGAAACACTTTCTATCGGGGTAAGCAGACTATAGGAGAAAGGACATATCCATAGCGAAGTACCATCCTCCAACACCACTGCTACCGAATACTGTGCATCGCTACTCATTCCCTGCTCATAGTAGGCGGCATCGGTAGCCCCTACAATGGCCAATCCGTCTTTGTACCATTGGTAGGAAACGATGTGGTAGTTGTCGTTAAAATCAGCATTGCGGATAATAAACATCTCTCCCAAAGCGGGTTCTACAATGCTATTCGAGAGGTTGATTGCAAACGAACAAGTATCCACATAAGTATCACACCAAGACATATAGGATAGCACCTGCGCTGTATATCTTCCGGCACGGACATCAGTAGGAGCCACCGATAGTTGCATATCCGCCTGACGACCGGGAAACACAAACTCACCTTGACCGGGTACTACCACTTTGAAACTATCTACCCACTCAGAGTGAAGAGCAGTAAAGACTAATTGATCGCCACCTAACACTCCACCACATATCTCCGATTGGGATGCAAAGACCACCGGTCGCTCTGCACAAGTAAGATAAAGGGTGATAATGCTGTCGCAACCGGTAGAATAAGCCGACAGAGTATCAACATAAGTGCCCGTCTTGCGAAGAAGGCGATTGGCAAAACTATAGGTAGCCTCAGCGCAGATAGTATCATATACCACTACGCGTTTCGACGGGATAACTTGCAGGTGAAGTGTGGTTACACTATCACACCCCGTAATCGTAGAAATCTGATTATCTACATATTCGCCCTGCTCCATATACATATTTCCCGACCCTACCGGGAACTCTACTTGCATTCCTTCGCAGATAGTGGTATCCACCACATTGTCTATCCTGTCTATGGCCGGTATATGAATAGTCAATTCGGTAGAATCTTGGAACAAAGAATCATTCACATACACACCCGTCCACAGGCGATAGGTAAGCGTATCACCGAGATTCGAGGCCGATACCTTATGCCCTTGATACCAAAGACTGTCGGATACCACACGCCCATCAGGCAGAGTCCAACGACAATAGTTGATACGCTGACTATAATCATGTTCCACCTTTCCTGTAATCTGATTGGTCAATCCGATATGCGAAGCGTTATACAGCATAAATCCGTTTTGGCAGTTTTGCGGTGTCCACTGCCATTGTATCTCTGCCAATGGGTTGTGCGGTTTAGCGGTAGCATACAATTCAAAACCACATTGGTCATTGGTAGGATATGTAGCGTGGCACACATACTTATTGGTATCCATCGCATTCACCGGAAAATAACGCTCGGTGGTGATAGTATCACGGAATAAGGTATCTAATACATTAAACCACGCATAGTTGAATCCATCGGGAGCAGTAAACATCTGGGTTTGAGCGTCAGTTCCCCATGGTAGTCCGTCCACATCAGTACGAGAGCAACGGAGCGTAAAATAAGCATAGCCGTAGTGCCCACCCTGGTCGCAATCGTAGGAAGTAAAAGTGATATAGAGTTCTTGCCCTACATATTTCTCCAGGTTGATACCTACCATACGCCAGTCTTGCCAATGGACAGACACGCTACCCGTTCCCGTTGCTTCGTGCCATAGCGATTTTATCTCCGGGTCTGCCCACTCGGTAGAAGTAGGAGCATGGAAATCGGCTGCTCCGCAAATAGGTTCCACTTGATTGCCGTTTTGGTCGTGTATCTCGAGCGTGAAGCGCGGTTGGTCATCGGCATCATGGTCGGGGTTCTCCAATACGATTGCATACTTAAGCAGCAGCAAGGCTGAGATTTCCGACTCTACCTCATAGCGGAAAGTAATCGATTCATATTCGCTGCCCGTATTCCAGTTGCCTAACCTGACCGAACCCATCTCGCCCACCGGCACAGTGCGCAAGCCAATAGTTTGTTTCCCTACACGCATGATAGTACGCGGGTCTATCTCAGTGGTATCATAATGGGTGGTGTGTCGACTGCGAACATCGTCAGCATCAAAATCAACTTTTGTATTTCCCTCTATTGTCTTGCCTTTGCGTTTATCCCATTTGCCATACTCGAAAGTAGCATTGTACATATTGAGGATATCAAAGCAATCGGTTTCATAAAGGAACACCTTGGGGAATATAGTATAGACCGTCTTATCTGTACCATTGATACCACAAATCCAAAACTCGTATGCGCCAAACTCCGCCCTATTGAGTACTACCTCTGCCGAGTCTGACTTAACTGATGTAAAAGCACTATCACCTTTCTTCCGATAGAGAATCTCATAACTGTCGGCTGCACCATTCCAACTGATGGTAGAAGTATTGAGTTGAGTAACCACATGGATGTTATCCGGATAACCGTTCACCGATGCCTTCGCCAACTGCACATTGTCGATGGCCACAGACTGCCCTGTGGCAGCAGAACTATTGACCCATACAAATAGCAAGCGCGTATCATCGGCATTGGCAAGCGCACGAGGTATAATAACCGACACCTGCACATGTTGCCACGAATCGAAACCATTGAGGCGTGTATTACTGCCCATACAAGAAACAGCATAACTCACCCACGACGGTTCTACACTGTTACCCAGACAAACTATCGAATTAGTACTGCGTGATTCAAATACAACCTTGAGATAACCATCGCCCTTATTGCCCATACCAATCCAATCGAATGCAATATCATAGTTGCCGCGCTCCAAAGACACATCGCGATATGCTATCAACACATTATTGGTATTGGCAAAAGAATCCGTTACCCCTGCATCACAAGATACATATAGTGCTTTTTCTCCCGTATATGCCGTAGCGGTATTGATAGTCCATGCATTGGTCGTGATTATCTGCTCTATGCCGGGGTTGAGTACCCAATTAGCATTCTCGGCATCGTCCTCAAAATCGCACAAATAAGGCAAATCGGCAGTAGTGATTCGGTTTTGAGCGCACACACCAAGACACCATACAGACAATATGGTTAGCAAAAATCCAAAGCGTATGCACTTCATATCAACAAAGATTTAATCGGTTATACACATACATTTTCCACGCCCCTTAATCTGCCAAAGTGCAGTAAATCGCACTCCCACCACCAACTGCGAATAGGCAGTATGGTATAGACCCGGAAAACCATACTCGGCAAAGGCGGACAGATAATAGCCGTTTCGGCTAAAGTACCCTTGCTCCTCACGCCCATTGAGCCGACACCCAATCTCCGCACATAGGCGCACATCGAGCATCACTTGCGGCACATCTGCTGCCCAACGATAAGCCACTTTCTGCGACTGCACCTCGTGTGGCAGCATATCGGATGCCGATATCCATTCGCCCGTAAGCGGGTCGCGACCGTACATCCCGGAAACATGCACTTGTTTCTCCCCCTGCTCTGCCTGCTTCGACCATAAAGTAGCATGCACTTTTACACCGGCTATGGCGTAGAAGCGTTGCCACTCCCCACCAAACATCAAAGGCAGTTGCACCGACAAGCGTTGAATACAATCATGTCTCCCGGCAAACATTGTATCTATACCCAAGACGAAATTGCCACTTTCAGTATTGGCATAACCCTGTATCGTAGAATCAGGTACTTGGTTGGAAACAAATGTATGTCTCGCACCGACACCTATATCAAAAAGAAAATGATGATATGCCAATCTGTAACCGATACCCAAAGAAGTAGCCGAACCGGCAGAACGGAAACGCTCACTGCCATTGATAGGATGTTCATTAACATAGCCTTCATCAATCGACAAGCGCACAAAATGAGACTGAGCAAAAGACTCGGTACACAGAATCAAAGAAAGACTCCAAAGAAAGAGATAAAGTACAGTCTTTTTCATGTCCCATAAAGCAGTATGGTTGATGCCCTAATAGAAAACCCTACATTCTACAAATATACAAGTTTTCCACTGTGCAAAGGTACAAACAAAATGACAATTATGCAAGGGACGAACGAAAAAAAATAACATTATGGCGTTTTTTTTGCTTTTTACTCGTCTTTTGCAAGCAAAATCCCAATAAATATACACTTATTGTATGCTATAAAACATACTTTTCTCGTATTTTTGTTCATAGTTTCACTCTCACAGAGCAAAGCGTATATTCTCTACCCACCGTAACAAAAGCAGGTTACCCCATAAAAAACAAAGCAGGTTGCATCTGTGTGCAACCTGCCAAGTAAAGATGTGTATTGAATAAAGAAAACAGAACTTTTCGAGCAAAAGTTCAAAGATATTCCTCGAAACAACTATTTGGTTATACCCCCGCTCGGTAGACTTCTCTACTATTTGAGTAAAGGCCACCTCTTGCGAGAGGGTTATTCAGCCTCGGCCTCGTTTTTCTCTGTGCTCTCAACTACATCTACCAGTTTGTAGCCTTTGCCGTGTACGCCCAAGATACGATAGCCGGTATCGTCAAGGAAACGACGGAGGTGGTTGATGTAAACCGACAGCGAGCGCGATGCGAAGTAGTCATCGGTTTTCCAGAGGGCCGCCAAGATAGCGTGGCGCTCAACCAGGTTGTTCATGTTGCGGCAGAGCATGAGGAGCAAGTCACTCTCACGCGAGGACATGTGCTTGCCATCGAAGGTCTGGTGAACAGAGTCGAAGCGTTTGCCCGCCAAGTCATACACAACGGTCTCGTTGTCGATACCTGCCAAGTAGCGGCGGAGGACAGCCTGTATACGGTAGATAAGGATGTCCATGCTAAAGGGTTTGGTTACATAGTCATCGCAGCCCAACTCGAAGGCACGGAGGACATCCTCCTTGGCACTGCGCGAGGTGAGCATAATCACCGGCACTTGCTTGCCTGCCTGACGAAGGTAAGACAGTACCTCAAAACCGTCTAGGGTCGGAAGGTTGATGTCGAGAAGACACAGATCTATATGCGAGTTTTGGATTGCAGCCAAAGCATCCTGCCCATCGCCTACGGTTATTACATTGTACTCACGGCCGGTGAGATAGTCGGACAAGACAGTACTAAGGTTGATGTCGTTGTCGCAAATTAAAATGTTTACTTTAGAGGTCAGCATATCATTTAAAAAATTAGAAGGTTTAACATTCACTTAAAAATGAGTAACAAACACTATGCCAAACTATTCCATGAGAGAAAGAAATAATAAAAATAGTAGTTTATTTGCGTATTTCGCGGAAATTATCTATCTTTGTGGCAGATTATTAATGCGCAAAGTGCAATTATGCGCGAGGTGCAATCCTCAATAAGTGCAATTATACGCGAGGTGCAGTAACGCACAATGTGCAATCTCAACAAGAGCAGATATGAGCAAAGTGCTACTTATATTCACGGGCGGGACCATCACGATGGTGCGTGATAAGGCCACGGGTGCGCTCAGTCCGGCCGACATGGAGTCGTTTAAGGCGTTTATGCCTGAACTATTTAGCGGCGACATCAATATCGATATAGAGGCATTCGACCCCCTGTTAGACTCGTCGGATGTGAATCCCGACAACTGGGCGAAGATGGCGCATTTGGTATATGACCAATACGACCGATATGATGGTTTCGTCATCCTCCACGGCACGGACACGATGTCTTACTCGGCTTCGGCGTTGTCGTTTATGCTGGAGAACTTAGGCAAGCCTGTGGTGTTTACGGGTAGCCAGTTGCCCGTAGGTCTGCTGCGCTCGGATGCCAAGGAGAACCTGCTGACAGCCATCGAGATAGCCGCTGCCAAGGACGAATACGGAAACCCTATTGTACCGGAGGTAACTATTTTCTTCGAGGATAGGCTGTTTCGTGGTAACCGCACCACCAAGCGCAACGCGGAGCATTTCTCGGCATTCAACTCGTATAACTACCCTGCTCTCGCCAAGGCGGGAGTACATATCACCTATCAGCCCCACCTTATTCATTATAATAATCCCACTCTACCGCTGCACCTGCGCGTGAAAACCAATCAGAATGTAGGAGTGCTGAAACTATTTCCGGGCATACAAGAACCGATTGTGCACCAAGTGTTGACCACTCCGGGTTTGCGCGGGCTGGTATTGGAAACTTTCGGCAGCGGCAATGCTCCGTCGTCGGAGTGGCTGTATAGGCAGTTGCGCGATGCCGTGAACCGAGGGATAATAATAGTGAACAAGACGCAGTGCAACACGGGCAGTGTAGAGATGGGGCGTTATGCGGTATCGATGAACCTGCTCAAGGCGGGCGTGCTCTCCGGCTATGACATCACCACGGAGGCATTGCTAACCAAGATGATGTATCTCTTGGGCGAGAACCCGGACAATCCCGACTTGGTGAAACGACTGCTACAACAGAGCCTATGCGGAGAACTGACCATCCCTGTATCGAGCAATGCAGAGAATGTAATGGAGCCGTAGGGGGCTACTCTCGCGCGCGTGTGCACGCGAACAATATATAATATATATGCATAATGCAGCAAGGAGTAAGGACTAACAAAAACCAAATAAATATGAAGAACTTAGAACCGAAGGGTGTATGGAGTAATTTCTACGCCCTAACGCAGATTCCTCGTCCGAGCGGACAGAAGGAGGCAATCTCGGCTTTTGTGGCTGACTATGGTCGCAGTCTCGGTCTGGAGACGATAGTGGATAGTATAGGCAATGTGCTTATTCGCAAGCCTGCAAGCGCAGGTATGGAGGGGCATGCAGGTGTGATACTGCAAGGCCACCTCGATATGGTGCCCCAGAAAAACTCCGATAAGGCGTTCGACTTTGCCAAAGACCCGATAGAGGCGTATGTAGAGGAGAATGGCGAGTGGGTTACGGCTAATGGGACAACTCTTGGCGCAGACAACGGTATAGGTGTAGCCACGGCGATGGCCATACTGGCGGACAAGACTGTGGTGCATCCGCCCTTAGAGTGCCTATTCACGGTGGACGAAGAGACGGGTATGTATGGTGCTTTTGCCTTAGAGGGCGGGGTGCTGCAAGGCAAGACACTTATCAACCTCGACTCCGAGAGCGAAGGCGAACTGTATGTAGGTTGTGCCGGGGGTGTGGACACCACTGCCACTTTCGACTTCGAGCCGGTCGATACCGAGGAGGGTGATATTGCTCTGCGTGTATCGGTGCGCGGCTGCAAAGGCGGGCACTCGGGCTGCGACATCAATATGCAGCGAGCCAATGCAATTAAGTTGCTGTTCCGTTTTCTCAAAGACGCAGTGGCTAACTATGAGGCGCGCCTCGCTTGTGTAGAAGGCGGCAGTCTGCGCAATGCTATACCTCGAGAGGCGTCGTGCCTGATAACTATCCCCGCCGAGAGCAAGGACGACTTGCTCGAATTGGTGGCAGACTATGAGGATTTGTTCATCTGCGAGTATGACGGCGTGGAGGATAATCTCTCGCTAACGGCGGAGGAAGTAGAGTGCCCGAAGGTAGAACTGCCCGAGGATGTGCAGGACTTCCTCATACATGCCATCACTCTCTGCCCTCACGGCGTATATCGCATGATTCCGGAGATGCCCGATGTGGTCGAGACGAGCAACAACTTGGCGATGATTGAGACGCAGGGTAAGCAGATAAAAGTATATTGCCTTACTCGCTCGTCGGTCGAGAGCCGCAAGGAAGAACTGCAATCGGTGATAGAGTCGGCGTTCTCGTTGGCGGGCGCAGAGGTGGAGTTCTCGGGCAGTTACCCCGGCTGGAAACCTAACCTGCACAGCCATATACTGGAGGTGATGAAAGCGACCTACCGCCGTGAGTTTGGCGACGAGCCTCGTGTGATTACCATCCACGCAGGACTGGAGTGCGGTATCATCGGACGCAATTACCCTGGTATGGATATGATTAGTTTCGGTCCAACCATAGAGCACCCCCACTCGCCTGACGAGCGTGTGAACATCAAGACAGTGCAGAAGTTCTGGCAGTTCTTGCTTGCCACCCTGCGCGAGTTGTAAAAGGAGATACAAGACGGCGCGTGTTGTAATTAGGATACAAGACGAAATAATTAAAACAGAAACGGAGTGCCTTATGACACTCCGTTTTTGTATTCGATTTTATGCCCCCAAAAAAACACACCTCATAGTGTAGCAGCATATTTTTCCATAGCACTGCACTCTGTTTTACTATGCCTATACCTAAAATACAGAAACACCCACAAATAGAAAAATGTTACATTTCACATCATTTCGTTTACAATATGTCAAACGGAGTTTAAGCCGACATCATCGAATTCTTGTCGCAACCTAATCGAGACCTAAGAAACAACAGCAAAATATCAAAAAGAAAGCCAATATCTACCAAAAGCATCAAATTGTCATATTGCCTTCATGTAAATCGGCACCTATTCAGATGCCCTTTGCATAATCATTCTCCTTCTATCACACAATTAGGCCTGATTTTATGCACCACAAGTGGAAAATAAAAAAACGACTGCTTAGCATTGAACTGGGCAGTCGTTTTTGGAAGTAATTATATGTCTAATTACATAGCAATTATATGTTTAATCGTCCATTAATCGCCATTAGCGGAGAACCTGTACCATGGTGACTTAATGGCTTTTTAATGGGCTTTAATGGAGGACTACACAATGCATAATTATATGTCTAATTACATGATAATTATATGTTATCCTCATTACATTTCTAATGAGAGAATCACATTCTCTCCGGCACCTCTATTCCGAGGAGAGCCATTGCGGAGCGGATGACCTTAGCCACGGCAGCGGAGAGAGCGAGGCGCATGGTGCGAACCGAGGCAGCGGGCTCGTTGAGGATGCTATAGTCGTGGTAGAACGAGTTGAAATCGCAAGCCAAAGCATAAGCATAGTTCGCAATCACGGCAGGCGAGAAATCATTGCCTGCTTGGCGCACCGCAGCAGGATAATCAGCCAAACGCTGAATGAGTGCCAACTCCTTGGGTTGGAGCGTCAAGGCTACAGGTTGATAAGCCTCTTGCTTGCCTGCCTTACGCAGGACAGACTGAATACGGGCGTAGGTGTATTGGATGAAAGGTCCTGTATTACCGTTGAAGTCGATACTCTCAGCAGGGTTGAAGAGCATGTTCTTGCGCGGGTCCACTTTCAATATAAAGTATTTGAGCGCGCCCAAACCAACCACGCGTGCAATCTCATTCGCCTCTCGGGGAGTGATATCGGGGAGAGTATTGACTTTATCGCGCGAGATCTCTCGTGCGTCATCAATCATCTGCTGCATGAGGTCATCGGCATCCACCACCGTGCCTTCACGGGACTTCATCTTGCCATTGGGCAACTCGACCATACCATACGAGAAATGCACCAATTCTTTGCCAAACGGAAAACCCAAACGGTCGAGGAGGATAGATAGCACCTTGAAGTGGTACTCCTGCTCATTGCCCACCACATACACCATCTTATCGATGGGATAGTCTTGGAAACGCAGTTTGGCAGTGCCGATGTCTTGGGTCATATAAACAGAGGTGCCATCGGAGCGGAGGAGCAGTTTCTCGTCGAGACCGTTCTGCGTGAGGTCAGCCCATACCGAACCGTCTTCGCGGCGATAGAACAGCCCTTCCTTCAACCCTCGCTCGACCTCTTTCTTCCCCTCCAAGTAGGTGTTCGATTCATAATAAATCTTATCGAAACTAACGCCCATCATCTTGTAGGTCTCGTCGAAACCGGCATAGACCCAACTATTCATCTTCTGCCACAGCGCACGCACTTCGGGGTCGCCCTGTTCCCATTTAAGCAACATAGCCTGCGCCTCTTTGATGAGAGGTGCCTCGCGTTTGGCTGTCTCCTCGTCCATCCCCTCGCCCATCAGTTGTTTGATTTGGGCTTTGTACTCCACATCAAAGCGCACATAATAGTCGCCGATGAGGTGATCGCCTTTCTTTCCGCTTGATTCGGGAGTCTCGCCGTTGCCATATTTAAGCCAAGCGAGCATCGACTTGCAGATATGGATACCTCTATCGTTGACGATATTAGTTTTGACCACTTTCCATCCGTTCGCCTCTTGAATCTTGGCTATCGAATACCCGAGGAGATTATTGCGCACATGCCCGAGGTGGAGAGGCTTATTGGTGTTAGGCGAACTGTACTCCACCATCATCAGCGGTTGCGAACCATCATCCTTGGTGCGGGTCTGATAGCCATAGTTCTCCGTGCAGGCGATAGTCTGCAACTGCTCCAACCAATAGGTCTGCGCAATAGTTAGGTTGAGAAACCCTTGCACGGCGTTGTATTTCTCAATGAGGTCGCCCTTCAGTGCCTCACCTATCTCGCTTGCCACCTGTGCAGGAGCCTTGTGAGCAGCCTTGACAAAGGGGAAGACCACGAGAGTGATGTCGCCCTCAAACTCCGGGCGGGTCTTTTGGAGTTGCACTTGTGCAGGGGTAGCCTCGATGCCGTAGAGGTCTTTCACCACGGCTTGTACCTTCTCGATAAGTATATTTTCTAATGTCATATTGATATAATTTTACTAATTAGTTATTGCCTCGCCGTTGTGCGGGCGCAATGCTATCGCTAAGCAACCGAGCATTAAGGCTATTGACAACGGAGTCGAAGGTGGGTCTGAACTGCGCGGGGACAGGTGCGACAGGGGGTGAGACCATCTTGAGCGGGTCGATAGGTGAATCGCCTTTCCACACACGGAAGTCTAAGTGCGGTCCCGTAGATGCACCCGTACTGCCCACATAACCAATCACTTGCCCTTGGCTGACATGCTTGCCCACCGCCACACCTTCGCCATACTTACTTAGGTGCAGATAGGCAGTGGTGTAGGTGGAGTTGTGGCGAATCTTAACGGTGTTACCTCCCCCACCCTTGTAGCCTTTCTCGATGACGACACCATCACCGATAGCCACGACGGGTGTGCCTGCGGGTGCTGCATAGTCCACGCCTGTATGCGGGCGCACTACCTTATAGACAGGGTGTTTGCGGGCGTAGGTGAACCTACTGGAGATACGCTTATAGTTGAGCGGAGCCTTCAGAAAAGCCTTGCGCAGGCTGTTGCCATCGGCATCAAAATAGCCTCTGCACTGCCTATCAGTGGGCTGATAATCAGCCATATCGAACCAATAGGCGTCTTGCCACTTGCCTGCATGGAAGAAGCGGGCAGCATAGATACGACCAATGCCCCAACGAGCGGAATCGACAAACTGCTCATCATAATAGACGCGAATAGAATCACCCTGCTGCAAGCCGAAGAAATCGATAGTCCAAGCATAAATCTCGCTCAGTTCGAGCGCCAACTCAACAGGCAGGTCAGCATCTACCATAGCATTCCAGAGGCTCGACTCGATGACTGCCTCGGCGGTGCGAGGGACGATACGAATGGGCTTTTGTATATGGTCGATATGGAGCGAGTCGGTCAAATGGAGCACCTTAGCCGTGCGTGCATCGGGCAGATAGACCCAATAGCAAAGGCGTTCGGTGTGTAGGGAATCGGCAGTGCAGGTATCTCGATACAACGCCAAGAACTGCTTGCCGGCCTGAATCTGACGGACATCAAACTCGCTCTGCGGAAGAGTGGATACTTGGTTGATTTGGTTGCGCGAAGCCCCGAGGCGCGACAAGATACCGCCTAAGGTCTCACCCATCGCCACACAACCCGTGTCGATACGAAACGAATCAACGGCGATACCATACTCGTAGCGAATAGGCACTATCTCCTCGTCGTACTCCTGCTCCTCTTGCACCGGTTTACTGCACGCCACAAGGAGCAAGACACACCCCAACACCGTCGTTATTCGCAGCCAACTACGCATCCTTCTTGGGATATTTACGGAACCACGAACTAATCTTCAGGCGCACCACGCCGAGCAATGCCTCGGAGAAGATACCGCCCGACATCTTGCTGGTGCCAAGTACGCGATTAACAAAGACGATAGGCACCTCCACAATCTTGAAACCGCACTTGTAGGCGGTGAACTTCATCTCAATCTGGAAGGCATAGCCCTTGAAGCGAATCTTATCCAACTCGATGGTTTCCAAGGTCTTACGCTTGTAGCAAACGAACCCTGCGGTGGTGTCGTTGATAGGCATACCGAGCACAAAACGCACATACTTGCTGGCGAAATAACTCATCAGCACACGCCCCATAGGCCAGTTGACCACATTCACACCCGATACATAGCGGCTGCCAATCGACATATCTGCTCCCCCGTTGGCACATGCGTCATACAGTTTCATCAGGTCTTGCGGGTTGTGGCTAAAGTCGGCATCCATCTCGAAGATATACTCCGCCTTATGCTCGATAGCCCACTGAAAACCTGCGATATACGCCGTGCCAAGACCCAATTTGCCTTGTCGCTCCACGATGAAAAGACGGTCCTTGTACTTGCCCTCCATCATCGTCTTCACAATGTCCGCCGTACCATCAGGCGAACCGTCATCAATCACCAGCACATTGAAATCAATCGGCAGCGTCATCACGGCGGTGATGATGGCCTCGATGTTCTCCTTCTCGTTGTAGGTAGGGATAATCACTAATCTATCCATCTTATGTTCTCCCATTATTTTAGTTTATATTGTTGCCTTATTTACGCATTACGCATTGTCGTTGCCTTATTTGCGCACCATTTATTTACGCGCTGCGCATTGCCTTGTTTTATGCATGTCTTATTTTACGCGTTGTCGTTATCTCTCAGCACACCGTTACCGAGGCGATAGATACGGCTCGGACTGGTGCGGTCGAGGGCATTGAGATAGACATTCTGCCCGGGGATAACACCTATTTCTTGCAGTTTGCCCGCCACGGTGTTGTATGCCACCTCGGGGTCGTTGTTCTCCAGGCTGAGATGGCAAAGCCATATATTGCGCAGTCCCTCGTGGTAGTTACGCGCCAGCAGTTCGCCGCAAGTGGCGTTGCTCTGGTGCCCCGTAGGCGAGAGGATACGCTGCTTGAGGTAGGTGGGATAAGGGCCATTGAGCAAGAGGTGCTCGTCGTGGTTTGCCTCGATGACAATATGATTAGCCGTGCGGATATACGCCTCCAAATCGGCATTGGGTTCGCCACAGTCGGTAGCAATCATAAAGCGTTGCCCCCCATAATCAATCACATAGCCCACACACTCGGTAGAGTCGTGGCTGATACCAAAGGTATTGATAGTCAGGTCGCCGAGAGTCCACTCGGTGCCTTTCTCAAAGTAACGCCTGCTGGTCTTGAGTTTCTCCCGAACGCCATAGTTGCGGTCGATACCCTCGTGGATGAGGCGGGTACTGTAGATGGGCAGGTTCACCCGCTCACCTAATGTGCCCACGGCGCGTATATGGTCCGCATGGTCGTGCGTTACCAGTACGCCCATGATGTTAGCAAAATCTAGCCCCATGCTGCGCAAGTGCTTTTGTATGAGGCGTGCGGAGATACCGGCATCTATCAGTATGCCGCGCTCTAATGTACCAAGATAGTAACAGTTACCGCTGCTACCACTTGCCAAACTACGAAATATAAGGTCTTTCTCTACCATGTTATCAATTAGCCCGCAAAGATACAAAAAAAATCGCAGACCCGCAAATAAAAATGCGCACCCAATGCAGAATGCGGAATGCAATGAAGAATGCAGAATGCACAATGCAGAATGATGAATGCAGAACTCACTGCTCAATGCATAATGAAAAATGCGGAATGATATGTCAATTATATGCTTTCTTTGTTCCCGCTCTGCACAACCTCCATAGAGGGGCTTGGCGAGGCTGTACTTTATTGCACATTTTAACACTTAGTTTACCCTATATTCCACTTCGGTCTGCACCCTGACCGTAGTATGTAATTAGTATGTGATTAGTATGTGATTAGTATGTGATTAGTATGTGATTAAGCGAACCCGATAATACCCTAACGCTACCTTCGCAATACGCCCACGGCACACAAAAACTAATAAAATACATTAAAAAAACACTCATCCTCTCCATTCGGGATAAGAGCAATAATTCAATGGAGAATAATCAGAGCAATTAACGGAGAATAAATAGCACCTATATGGTCATTTATATGGTCTTTAATGGAGTCCTCTGCCCCTACCCAAAGAAATAATTATATGTCTAACCGTCAATTGTATATTATGTTTTGCGAGGCGGGCAGTGTGCTATTTTGTCTCTTTTGAGAAATGATTGGTATCGCCGTTTTTAAGGGCATTGACGAGCATACCGCAGGCGGCAAGGATGTCTTCGCCACGGCTGCGGCGAATGGTGGTGGTCAGACCGTGTTCGGTGAGATAATCGCGCATCCACTCCATCTGTCGCTCGTTGCTGGCGGGGAATGTCAGCGGGTGGTCTGCGTGGGACACCTGCTCTACCCCCGCATGGAAACGGATGAGGTTGATACGGCAGTTGAGGTTGCGCAAGAGGCGCAAGAGTTCGTTGGCGTGTTTGGGCGTATCGTTGATGCCCGCCCAGCAGATATACTCGAAACTGACACGGCGTTGGTGCTGCCAATCGTACTGCTTGAGAAGAGCCAAGACATCGGAGAGAGGATAGAGTTTCTCCACCGGCATAACTTGCTGACGCTCAATGGAGAAGGGGTTGTGGAGCGAGATAGCCAAGTGGCACTCACTCTCATCCAAAAAGCGTTTCAGACCCGAGATAACGCCCACCGATGAGACGGTGATACGGCGCGGAGACCAAGCGCAGCCCCATGGCGCAGTCATCACCTGCAAAGAACGCAAGACCGCGTCGATATTGTCCATCGGTTCGCCCTCGCCCATATAGACGATATTGGTGAGCGGAACAAAGGAGTGGTCTGCCGGCAGAGGTTGGTGCGACGGGTTCTCGGAGGTAAGCGGGAAAGAGAGTATCTGATTGAGTATCTCAGCAGCGGGGAGTTGCCCATGAAAACCGAGCGTCCCCGTCATACAGAACCGACAGCCCATCTTGCAGCCCATCTGGGTAGAGACGCAGAGCGTGGCACGGTCGCCATCGGGGATATAAACCGACTCGACATACTGGTCGCCTATCTGAAAGAGGTACTTGCGGGTACCGTCTTGCGACTCGGCGTGCGCCACGGGGGCGTGCCTCCCGACCGTGTATTGCGCCTTGAGTGCCTCTCGACCACGCAGAGAGATATTGGTCATCTCATCAAACGAGGAGACACGGCGGACATAGAGCCACTCGGCTAACTGCTTGCCTGCAAACTTCTGCAAACCAACGCTTTGCACTACGATTTGCAGTTCCTCTAAGGTCTTTCCCAACAATGATTCCATAGGGTAAAGTCAGTTATTTGTTGGTGATATTAACATCTACATGCGGATATGCAAAGCCAAACCCGTTCTGTGGCAACTCGGTGTAGAAACGCAGATTGAGGTCATAAAAGACATTCCAGTAGTCCTCCTTGCGCACCCACGCCCGCACAACAAACGAGATGTCGTTATCGTTGAGCGAAGAGAGTGCTACAAAGGGGTCAGGAATAGGCAGGTTCTCGGTATTGACTGCCGAGCGGGAGTCCACCTTGGGGCGTTGGTCGGCCGAGGTAAGAATGCGCATATCGGAACGGAGAATCTGCTGAATGAGTTGCATACACTTATCGGCATCAGAGCCGTATTCTACACAGACCGTCCACTCCACACGGCGCAGAGGTTGAGCAGACACATTCTCAATATTGCCACTAAAAAGCGAACCGTTGGGGAGGACAATGACACGATTATCGGTGGTAAGAATCTTGGTGGAGACAATGGATACCTCCATCACCGTACCCGACACGCCCGAAGCAGAGATAAAATCACCGGCCTTGAACGGTCTGAAAATCAGCAACATAATACCCCCGGCAAAGTTCTGCACCGTACCCGATAGTGCCATACCGATAGCCATACCTCCGGCAGTGAGCAGAGCGGCAAAAGAGGTGGTGTCCACGCCGAGCGTACCGATAGTAGCCAACACGAGCATCACCGTGAGCGTGATGCTAACCAGCGACGAGATGAAGGTAGCCAGTGTGCGCTCGGTGTGCCTGCGCTCAAAGACCTTAACCAACAGCCCTTTGACACGCTTAATCAGCCATGCGCCAATCAGATAGATGACCAATGCCACCAGCACTTTGAGTCCGAAACGGATAGCACTATCCATCACTCCGTGCCAAAACGACTCGGGGTCGGTGGTTGCCTGACGAATGATGTTTTCCGTTACCTGCCGAATAGAATCAGAAGGCGGAATGGCGGGTGTAGGTACCTCGATATCAAGAAACATAGTAGAAATAGATTAGATGTAGATTGTAGAACCGATGGCACTGAAAGGTATCTGCCCATCAGTGTCGGCGAAAGAAAAAAGGAACGGATTATCGGAGTCGGTCTGCTGCACGAACCAGGGCTTCATCCTTGAGGATACGGCGAGTAGCCATCAGACTTAACACCAAGTTAATCAGCGGAATAGATGCCCACAAAGTGGGATACCACTCAGCACCGGTCAGCACCACGCCGTCGATAGGTTCGTAGCCTTTGAGGGCATAGAAAATATAGAGGGCAAGGAGGGCATAGTAGCCCACGCACAGCACAACATTCACCACATTAATCCGCGCTTGTAGCAGGCGGCGTTTGTAGAGAAAGATATTGACCAAAGCGATGAGCGGAATAGCCACAGAGATGACAGCCAACGGCCACTTGGCAAAAGTGGCGAGCCACACATACTCAGTAGCGTCTGCCGGCAAGAACTGCACAGGCGAGAAAAAGCACAACAGTGTTCCCAAAATAACTACCAACAGCAGATAGACTGTTTGAATGCGTTGTATCATAATTGTATTATTTTATTGATTGGTTATTTATTGATTATCAGATAGTTGTATATCAATTTCTTGTGAAGAAAAGACCGTAAAATGCCCTACCCCGCCTTGGATATTGGTATAGACTTGCACCTTCTCTTGTTCGCCCAAGCCATCGAGTACATCATCTATGCTAAAATCGAAATCGTCATCCAAATCACCCCGAAGCGAAGGCGGGGAAGGCAGATAAGAGCGACCGCTACCAATCGACTTGCGATAGATATAATAGTCGTAGGTATAAGCCGCAACACGGATGCAGAGCGAATCGGTGTACAGAGCAAACGCCTCATCCGAAATAGGGCGATAGTGCTCTAACAAGAGCGTAACTTGCTGTGGTTCTGACAGTTTGGATGCAGGGGAAAAGAGCCTCCCTCGCTCACTGACACCATAATAACCGGCTGTTTGTCGATTGCTCAACTCGCCAAAGAGCGGACTTTGCGAATAGAGCAAGTCGAGGTCGGTGGTATCACGCACCGTTTCTGCATCGCCGTCGCCATAACCATAGCCATAGCCATAGCCATAACCATAGCCTTCCATATACGAATAGCATATATTCCCATGCGGGACAGAGATGGCAATCACCGATGACAGGTCGCCCGAATAAGCCCCGAGCCTAAGCGTTATCTCTACGGTTTTGCGGTTGGTTATCCGTTGGTTAACCACCTGAACATCAGGCTTTTGAGGAACGACTTGTGTAGAAGAGGCGGTACCATAGACGGAGTGATTAACCTCTATATCGACTACATCGTTTTCGCTCAATATATCGGTAGAGCGATACCTGTTGTCTGCGGGGTTGTAGGCAAGAGCGAACCACTGACCGCTATTAACCCGCATACGCACTTGCGCATCGTAGAGGTAGCGTGACTTTTCGACTAATCGTATGAAGGAAAAAACAGAATCGGTTATTCTGCCATAGTCATCACGGATATACTCATACTCGGGGACAGAATCGTAGAGCGGTTCATCTAAGAAATAGATGTCTTCAAAGAACAGCGAAGCCTCGTGCCCGTGGAGTGTCCGCCCCGAGAAAGTAGTATCCGTGCGGTGGGCGGTGCTGCCTTCCTGCTCTTGAAAGTACATATTGGCTACCGACGGGCGGAACTGATGGTAGGAATAGGCACCTCCAAACTTCATATCGTGCTTAGGCGATGGCGAATAGTCAAACTGCGATTGGAGCGTAACATCATGAATCTGAGACGAATAGGTTATCGATTGGTCGAACCAGAAGTTACCCTCTGGTTCAGCAGGGTCGGTATAGACTGATTTGAGCGACTGGGTGAGTTTATATTGATAGCGGGTATAGGACAACTGCAAATTGCTATACAAACGCGGGTTGATTTGGTGCTCCCAGCGTGTGGCTGCCAGTATGTTGCCCCATGCAAAGCGCATACCTATCTTATCCTCGCTATATGCGTTGTAGTCACCTCTTTCCTTGTAGCCATAGCGCATATACATAGCGTCATCACCCATATAAAACGAAGCGGAAAGTCGGTCTTTCTCAGAGAAAGTATGGGACAATTTTGCATTGACATCATAGAAATAATAGCCTCCTGTGGCTTTGCCGTCTTCTTGTTTCGCCATTGCCGCAATGATAGGGGCTGTGAACAAATCGAAGTATGTTCGCCGTGCCGAGAGGTTAAAGGTGGTCTTGGCACGAGGGTGTAGCCCTTGCTTGAGCGAGTCGAGTTGCGCCTTGCTAAATATCGGTCCTTCCACATTCATCTTAGCGGCAATCAGACCTACGGTGATTCCTCCGTGCCAAAAAGACGAGTTACCGTCATTTTGCCGCACATCGATAACCGAACTGAGGCGCGAGCCAAAGCGTGCGGGGAAATTTCCTTTGTAGAGCGTTACATTCTTGATGGCATCGGCATTGAAGACGGAGAACATACCCATAGCGTGGCTCACATTGTAGAGCGGTACGCCGTCGAGCATAATCAAGTTCTCATCGGGTCCACCGCCACTCACATACATCCCCGCACTGCCCTCCGAGCCCGATTGCACGCCGGGGAAAAGTTGTATGGCCTTGAGCACATCCACTTCGCCACCGATAGCGGGGATGTTTTTTATCTGCGATACAGGCACTTCGATAGTGGACATCTGTACGCTATTCGGACTGCTAACCGACTGTCGTCCAACCACTTCCACCTCCTCTAATCGGGCTGATGAACGCATAGCAAAATGGCAAATGGTATCGCTTTTGAGAAGGATTGCACACACACGAGAGGAGTGGTAGCCCACATAACTCACCTGCAAGACATGCTCGCCTGCAGGCAATGTAAGCGTATAGAAACCCGCATTGTAGGTCGCCACACCTTGGTGCGATACGGTATCATAAACCGATGCTCCGACGAGCCTTTCGCCCGACTCGGCATCTGTGATATAGCCACTTATCGTATAGCGTTGCGCCAAAATAGGCAACGCTGACAATAGCAATAAGAATAGCGATAAGTGTCTGTACATCAATACGGTATTATTCTATTAGGGTAACTGTTCCGTCCTGCAATCGATAGTGTTCGCCCGTAGCGGGGCAGATTGCCCAACCTGTTTCATCAAAATGCAGTTTCTCGCCATAGCGGCTCACCCACCCTATGCGTCGTGCCGGATTGCCCACCATCAGGGCATAAGCAGGTACATCTTTCGTTACCACCGAGCCTGCACCAATTAGGCAGTACTCGCCCAGAGTGTGTCCGCACACGATAGTGGCATTCGCCCCAACCGATGCTCCTCGGCGCAAGAGAGTAGGCTTGTATTCCGCCTTGCGGCTCACGGCTGCACGAGGGTTAATCACATTGGTAAACACCATACTCGGACCTAAGAACACATCGTCCTCGCAACGCACGCCCGTATAGACCGACACATTATTCTGAATCTTACAGTTGCGCCCCAACACCACATCGGGCGAGATAACCACATTCTGCCCGATATTGCAGTCCTCACCTATCTGACAGCCCGCCATGATATGCGAGAAATGCCAAATCTTGGTGCCACGCCCGATACTACAACCTTCGTCCACATACGACGACGGATGAACGAAATACGGTGTTTCCATAAGCAGCATTTACTCAATTACCAATTATCAGACAAGCATTTAGAAGAATGCCTTGATGACATCATTTAAGTTGGCATAGATAAGCAGTACCATTAGCAACCAAAAACCGATATTGTTGGCAATCTCGAGAAATTTGTCGCTCGGCTTGCGGCGTGTAATGATTTCCCAAAGCAGGAACAAGATATATCCGCCATCCAAAGCCGGGATAGGCAGGAAGTTCATAAACGCCAATATCAGACTAAGGAATGCCGTCATATGCCAGAAAGAGAACCAATCCCATGTAGTAGGGAACATATTGCCGATAGCACCGAAACCACCCAACGACTGTGCACCCTCTTTGGTGAACACCAGTCGGAACTGCTTGACATACATTGCCAACAAATCCCAGCCATACTCTATGCCGGCAGGTATCGATTCGAAGAAACTATAATCGGTATGCTCCACTTTGAAGAACGCATACTTCGACTTCTGATACACACCCAATCGGCATTGGTCGCCGATAAACAGGCGTGCCGACATCGGTTCGCCGTTACGATAGAAATCCAATGTGATACTGTCGCAAGGGTGCTTCTGCAACTCGTCGGTAACCTGTACGGCACACGGAGTAGGTACCCCATCTACTGCCACCACGCTGTCGCCCGCCTGCATTCCGCCTAAGAATGCAGCATTGTCGGGCATCACAGAATCAATCACAAAAGGCACAAACTCCGAGATGAGTACATAGCCGCGCTTCTGATAGTTCTCATCGCTATGCTGCTTCTGCCGCTCCTGTCGGTCATGCTCGTTCTGCATCGCCAAGTAGCGTGTACCGAGGTCTTTCGACATCTCCAAACGGAGCGTATCTTTCCCGCGCAGTACCACCACATCTTGTTTACCCTCGATAATCAGCCATTGCACCACATCGCCCAAGTCTTGCGGTTCGACGCCATTGATAGTCAGTATCTTATCTTGCTGTTGGAAGCCCTCTTGTTGCAACAGTTCGGAGTAGTAAAGCCCCGTATCGACATTGTGCAAAGGCATAGAGTCGGTTCCCCAAGTGAACAAAATCAAACCAAACATCACGAGTGCAGCCACAAAATTGACCAATATGCCCCCCATGATAATAAAGAGCCGTTGCCAAGCCGGTTTAGAGCGGAACTCCCACGGCTGCGGTTCGGAGGGGAGGTCGGCGAGCGATTTGGTCTCGTCCACCATACCTGCGATAGAGCAGTAGCCGCCAAAAGGCAGCCATCCGATACCCCACTCGGTGTTGTCGGGTTCGCGACGCCAATCGTCCTCGGGCAAGGCGGCACGCTCCTCGTCCGTCATCGGGCGATAGAGAGGTTGCCCTTTCTTATCCACTTTCTGCTCATGCGTGATCGGGTCTTCCAACTCCACCACGGCGGGCTCTTCATTCTTCGCAAAGAACTTCACACGCCAACGCCCGCCCAATTTCTTTGCCCGAAGGAGCGAGAAACGAGGGTTGAAAAACATATAGAATTTCTCCACGCGTACCTTAAATATACGCGCGAAGGTGAAGTGTCCCAACTCGTGAATAACGACCAAGAAACTCAGAGCAATAATCAGTTGTAACCAACGCATTGTAATAACTTGTTATATTGTAAATGTTCTATCTGTGTCTATTTAGCAAGCAGTGTCTCTGCATATTTCCGGGCCTCAGCATCGGTGCGGACATAATCTTCGTAGGTCGGTTTCGCCACATAATCAGCGCATTGCATCGTTGTCGCAATCACCTCCGACATTTGGAAGAAGCCGCATCGTCCCTCACGGAAAGCCAAGTTCGCCACCTCGTTGGCCGCATTGAGTACGCATGGCATGTTTCCGCCACGGCGGGTAGCCTCATACGCCAAGCCGAGGTTAGGAAATCGCGCTAAGTCGGGTTTCTCAAAGGTCAGATCATGCGCTGCGAACAGGTCCAAGCGAGGAAAATCGCTCGCCACACGCTCGGGATAAGTCAGCGCATACTGTATGGGCAAGTGCATATCGGGTGCGCCCAACTGCGCTTTCACCGCCCCGTCGCGGAACTGCACCGCCGAATGCACAATCGATTGCGGGTGCACCAACACTTCTATCCGCTCCACATCTACTCCGAATAGCCACTTGGCTTCGATCACCTCAAAGCCTTTGTTCATCATACTGGCGGAGTCGATGGTAATCTTTGCGCCCATATCCCAATTGGGGTGTTTGAGTGCCTGCGCCGCCGTAACCTGTGCCATCTGCTCATGGGTAAAAGTGCGGAACGGTCCTCCGCTGGCAGTGAGCAGAATCTTCTCTATCTCGTTATCTTGTTCGCCCGTAAGCGACTGAAAGATAGCCGAATGCTCGCTATCCACAGGCAGGATAGGCGTATGGTACTGCTGCGCCAACTCGCAGATGATCTCGCCCGCCACCACAAGTGTTTCCTTGTTGGCAAGCGCAATCGTCTTTCCTGCGCGTATCGCCTCCATCGTCGGGCGCAAACCGGCATAACCCACCATGGCCGCCACCACAATATCGATACTCGGCATCGTAACCATCTGCGCAATCGCGTCTGCACCCGCCCACACCTTGATCGGCATATCGCTAAGTGCCTCACGCAGAGCGTCATACAGGCTCTCATCGGCGATACACACCACCTCGGGACGGAACTCACGCGCCTGCCGTATCAGCAGGTCGATACTTCGGTTAGCCGAGATAGCGTACACCTCAAAGCGGTCGGGGTTGGCACGCACCACATCCAGAGTCTGCGTACCTATGCTACCCGTACTGCCTAATATCGCTATTTGTTTCATCTCTTTGCCTTTGTTTTTGTGCGTCAGAACGTAATCACCTCTTCGGGATTGACGCACTGCCCGTTCTTCCATAGTTCAAACTCCAACACACGCTGCCCGCCCACCATACCGAGGGTCTCGCCCGACCGCACACGCGTCCCCACCGTCTTGAGCACCGTGCCTATTCGGCGATACACGCTTAGGTAGTTGTCGTGCTGCACAAGCATCGTGTAGGTGGCATCCAACTCGGGCGACACATAGATCACCGTTCCCGACAAGACGGATGTAATATTCTCATTGTCTGTGGTTTGCAGCACTATCCCATAGTGTTTCTGCTCGGGTTGGCAACGCTCTACCACCACCCCGTGCAGCGGACGAAAGAAACTCACTACAGGCTGCGTGGTTTGCACATCGAAGAACTGCAAGTTGTCCTTTTCTTTCTCTTCGTACTGCGCCAAGAAGTCCTCCACGGCTTGATTCTTTGCCTCGAGCAACTCTGCTCGCATCACCACTTGCATCGAGTCGAGGCTCTGCACCGTATCCGACTGTATCTCGCCCGCCGTAATCTGTTTGATTACCTCTAAGTAACGCCGCTGCAACTCCAGGTCGGTACAAAGCGAATCCACCCGCGCCGACTCCGACATCAGTTGCTGACGAATACTCTCGCTGTAGCCGGGCAGCACATTGCGTATCGGGGTATAGACAATCAGCAGCGAGAACACTACCATCACCACGCAAAACAGCAGAAAAAGGACACTGAACGCACCCAACCCGCTCAGGCGTATATGCCATTTCTCGTTGAGGTTGCTCTCGTCCATCAGGGTCAAGCGATACCTGTATCGCACCCTATGCCAAAATCCTTTTTTCTTCTGTTCTGCCAACTCTTAATTCTTAATTCCTAATTCTTAATTCTCAATCGAGTATCGTACATCCCTCGCAAGGCTTCAGTTGCTTGAAGAAGTCATTGCCCTTGTCATCCACCAAGATGAATGCGGGGAAGTTCTCCACCTCGATTTTCCATATCGCTTCCATGCCCAACTCGGGGTACTCTACGCACTCAATCGATTTGATATTCTCTTGCGCCAAGATAGCCGCAGGACCGCCAATCGAACCCAAGTAGAACCCACCATGTTTCTTGCAAGCATTGGTTACATCTATCGAGCGGTTCCCCTTAGCCAGCATAATTAGGCTGCCGCCGTGGTCTTGGAACTCGTCCACATACGGATCCATACGCCCTGCCGTGGTCGGTCCCATCGAACCGCAAGCCATACCAGCCGGGGTCTTAGCCGGACCGGCATAGTAGATCGGATGGTTCTTTAGGTACTCCGGCATAGGTTCACCGGCATCCAAACGCGCTTTGATTTTAGCGTGCGCAATATCTCGTCCCACAATTATCGTGCCGTTGAGCGACAGGCGCGTTCCGATGGGGTATTTCGTCAGGATGTTACATACATCGCGCATAGGCTGATTGAGGTCGATACGCACTGCATCGCCTTCGCCTGCTTGGCGCAATGCCTCGGGTATCAGGCTGCCCGGGTTGTTGTCCATGCGCTCAATCCAAATACCGTCCTTATTGATTTTGCACTTGATGTTACGGTCAGCCGAGCAACTCACGCCCAAGCCGATAGGGCAACTTGCACCGTGGCGAGGCAGACGAACCACACGCACATCATGCGCCATATACTTGCCGCCGAACTGTGCGCCCAAGCCTATCTTGTAAGCCTCTTGGAGCAACTGTTTCTCCAACTCGATGTCGCGGAACGCACGCCCTGTCTCGTCGCCCGTAGTAGGCAGACTGTCGTAGTAGTGTGTCGATGCCAACTTCACCGTCAGCAGGTTCTTCTCCGCACTCGTACCGCCAATCACGATAGCGATATGATACGGCGGACAAGCAGCGGTACCGAGGCTCTTCATCTTCTCCACAAGGAAAGGTATCAGTGTCCCGGGATTCTGAATACGCGCTTTGGTCTCTTGGTAGAGATAGGTCTTGTTGGCACTGCCGCCGCCCTTGGTAACGCACAAGAAGCGATACTCCATGCCCTCGGTAGCCTCGATGTCGATCTGCGCAGGCAGGTTACATTTGGTATTCACCTCCTCATACATCGACAGCGGAGCGTTCTGCGAGTAGCGCAAGTTGTCCTGCGTGTAGGTGTTGAATACACCATGGCTCAGAGCCTCCTCATCGCAGTAGCCTGTCCACACCTGCTGACCTTTCTCGCCGTGTACAATGGCCGTTCCAGTGTCTTGGCACAGCGGCAACTGCCCCTTACAAGCCACCTCCGCATTGCGCAGGAAGGTCAAGGCTACATACTTATCATTGGCACTGGCCTCCGGGTCGCGCAATATCTTCGCCACCTGCTCATTGTGGCTGCGGCGCAACATAAAACTCACATCATGGAAGGCCTGTTGAGCCATCTTAGTCAAACCCTCAGCCTCCACTTTCAGTATCGGCTTACCCTCAAACTCGCCAACCGACACATAGTCTTTGGTCAGCAGATAATACTCTGTTTCGTCTTTACCGAGTTGAAACATCGGTGCATACTTAAATTCCATATCGTTTAGTGTTTATAATTTTCTTTTTATCTCCTCCCCCGCCCGCTGATTATCTTCCCTGCCATATCCGTTTCCACCTTTCATCAGCCTTTTCCTCATCTCGGCGCATTCTTTCGCCCCGCAAAGGTACGCATTTTTCTCCAATTATGCAAGCCCCGCCCGTTTGTCCTCACCTTTTTTCGTAATTATCACCTATTCACCACGGCAACTGCATTGCAATGGCGACTAATGAACCCTAAATCGCTTCGCCGTTCGCACCCCTCCCCTATTGCACCCCCAATCCACCGTAATAGACAAACAAACCTACACTTATTAGGCGCGCCCCCTCCCCTATTGCACACCCGCTTCACCGCAATAAACAAACAAACCTACACTTATTAGGCGCGCCCCTTCCCCTATTGCACCCCCGATTCACCTCAATAAACAAACAAAACTATGATTATCAGGTGAGCACCCCTCCCCTTGCATACCCAAATTACTACACATACCCGTACTCACAGCCGGCAAACCCGCAGCCCACTCATCCTAACACATTTTAACAAGCCTATTCCACCTATACTATCCCCCACCATACAGCGGTCTGCCTGCCGACCGTAGTATGTTTTTAGTATGTGATTAGTATGTGATTAGTATGTGGTTAAGCGAACCCGATAATACCCTGATAGTACCCTGATAACACCTATGTAACCCCTCCAATAGCAGGCATACACTCTTAAAAAAGTTTACCACACAACCCGCCATGACATACAATTGCACATCAGGATATGCTATATCGTAGTCGTGTGCCAACCTAATCAAAGAACGCCGCCTTTCTTTTGGAAAGCGGCGCAATGTCTTTAGTTCTAAAATACGAAAATTGCTATAAAAGAATAGGCTTGCGGAATGGCAATTCTAAATAATGGAGTACTTGTACAGCGCAAACACTAATTTAGTTTTTGAAAATTAACAGCCCAGGTAGTAGATGTTTTCGTAAAATTCTTGAACACATTATTGAATGTTTTTATGTAGAAAATGTATAGAAGTATCAATATACATAATTACATGTCTAATCACATGATAATTATATGTTTAATCATCAATTAACCGCAATTAACAGAGGATAAAATAGTTATTACGAAATATTTTTAATGGCTCTTTATATGGCATTTAATGGAGTCCCCCTCTACATTCGGGACAAGGAAATTAATGTCCAATTACATGATAATTATATGTTTCTAATGTCCCCGCTGCGCAACATCCCCTCCTATGGAGGGGCTTGGGGAGGTCTGCATCGTCAATTAACCGTTAACGAAGCCCCCCTAAGTCCGTGGACGAAATAGGGGAGCACCAACGGAGCACCATGGCATACACGGAACCGCGATGTACAATTAGCGTTTGTTGGGATTGCGGGGAAACCAGCCTTTCTCAACGCGCTTTTTCTGCTCAAAGAGTTCAAGGATTGACCAAAAGCACGAGAAGGCAAAGACCCCCAACATTGCAGACAGATAAGTATTGCTAATGAATAGCGAGGCGACGGCACTGATGATACCCACCAGCGCAAAAACCCACCAACAGCGCGTACCGATGTAGTGCTCCGCTTTGATGACGATGGGATGAAACATTCCGATGCAGATAAACGCCGCTAAGCCTAAAACGATTCCTTCAAAATTCATTTACGAAAGTATTGTGAACTGCAAAAGTACAAAAAAAAAACGACCCGTGCAAACCAAGTGCGAGAAATACCCATAAGTAGGTATCCCTCGCACACAATTTTCATAGTCGGGTTATTTCTCTTATGCGGCAGTCAGAGAGCAGCCGGATAGCACAATTCTCTTAGTCATCTATGGCATAAATCTCATAGTCATAGTCATCAGTACTCGCCTTGGAGCGTCCATTCGCCGGTGCGCATGAAATGGGCAAAACCATCCATAAACGGGGCTCTCTTAGCGCGTATCTCGTCTGCCGACACATCGCCCATTATCCACGAGCCGACCCAATACTCCTCGGTGCCATCGAGCAGAAGCGGCAGTTCGGCACAGTGGGCTGCTTTGAGGGGTGAACCTTGTGGCTCCCAAGTGAAGAGATGGTATTGCGCATCCACGCCCTGTTTCTGCAGGTAGCGGGTATATCGCTTGGCAGGCGAGGCAAACACCACATCGGTGAGCATCTTCCAAAGCGGCTCCGGACCGAACATACTGCCATCGTCTTTCTGCACGCACACCACCACTTGCTGCGGCCAATTCACCTGCTTGCCGTAGGCGGGCATCTGCGGTAGGCCCGTAGGCGAGAAAGGCAACGAGTGCCACGAAGCGGTATGGGTTTGCATGTAGTGGTTTTGGGCAGCCATTAAGGTGTCTGCGGGGCAAGTCCACGGGTCTTGCGGACTGAGGTATCGGCGTACAAAACGGGTGCGGCGATTGCCCAAGCACTTAGAGGTGGTCAGCCCCATCGGCGCCGAGAAGACCACTGCACGACGGATAGGCACGCGTGCCGTATCGGCAAGGCAATAGACTACGCTCTGCGCACCTGCTGACTGTCCCGCAAGGGTGATATTGTCGGCATCACCGCCAAAACGACCGATGTTATCGTGCACCCAGCGCAGGGCGGTGAGTTGGTCTTGCAGACCGAGGTTAACGGAAGCCGAATCGGGCTGATAGAGATAGCCGAATATACCCAGACGGTAGGTAACCGTAACGGTAACCACCTGCTCACGCAAGGCAAACTCTGCCAACTGGGTAGCCACACGCTCGCCGCCGCCGGCATAGTAGTTGCCGCCGTGGATATAGACCAGCACCGGCATATTGGCTTTGGGTGCAGCGTCGAGAGGCTTGGGCGAGTTGATAGTCAACACAAGGCAGTCCTCGGTGAGCGGCGACTCATCGTCCTCCGAAAGGACTATCTTCGCCTCGCTGTACTGCTGCGTGGTATCGGGAGCAAAAGTGCGCTGATAGCAGGCAACATTGCTGTGGATATAGTCGTCGGCAGGCTCGATACCGTCTGCTAAGACGGGCTGCCGAAACCGCTCGGCATAAGCGTATGGCACACTATGGTAGATATAGACCGCCGCTGTATCGTTGCGCATACGGAGGCAGTGGGCAAGCGTATCGATATGCTGCGAGCAATAGCCCTCGGGGGCTGTGGGACAGATAGCCAATACAGGGGAGTCGGAGTCGGTTTGCTGCGCCATAAGCGACGACACCAGCATGGTAGCAAGAACGAGAAGGGTGTATCGATGTTTCATAGCAGTGGAGTTTTTTTAACAGATATACAAATATAGTGCCACGGCATAGCGCAACGCCTTTTGGAAAACAAATTTGGATAATAAGCAATGAATAATGGACAACGCACAAGACTACTGCCCAGAAAAATGCAAATGATAGGCAAAAAAAAGAGCCGTCTGCATACAAGCAAACGGCTCCCAAATGAAAATAACACTAACTATTTTGTACGGTTTATCTATTATCGGCGGTAGAGTACCGACTGGCGGATGTCGCCACTGCTTGCGCCAATGAGAAGGTCGAACATACCCGGCTCTACTGTCCATTGGTGTGCCTCCGGGTCGAAATAGGAGAGCATATCATCAGTAATCGTGAACTGCACGGTCTTGGTTTCGCCTGGTTGCAAAGCGATTTTTTGGAAGGCTTTCAGTTCTTTGACGGGGCGGACAAGCGATGACTTGCGGTCGGCAACATAGAGTTGTACCACCTCTTTTCCCTCACGGCTGCCCATGTTGGTGATGTCCACCGAGAGGGTGTTGCCGTCGAGGCGGGCATTGGAATAAGCAAAAGTGGTGTAACTCAGTCCGTAGCCAAAGGGGAAGACCGGTTTGTTTTTGGGTGCGTTGATTGTGTATGCCACGCCTTGAGAAGTGTATTTGAGCGAGCGTTTGCGGCCATAGAGGTCGGCATATCGATAGCCGACAAAGATGTCGTCTTTGTACTCTACTTCATCGTTGATACCCGGATAGGCAGCCGCACCGTATTGGTGTGCCGGGTAGTCGCTCAATGCAGGCATAAAAGTGAACGGAAGTTTGCCTGACGGATTGACATCACCAAAGAGGATGTCAGCAATGGCGTGCCCTGTTTCTGAGCCGCTAAACCACGCTTGGAGCAGACCTTTGGCATCGGAGAGCCAAGGGGTAGCATACGCATTGCCCGAGAGAACAACCACCACAAGGTTCGGGTTGGCTTTTGCCAGCGCGGTGATGAGTTCGGACTGATGATACGGCAGGTCGTATTGCAGACGGTCGCTACCTTCGGAGTCTTGATGGTCGGCTTTGTTGAGACCACCTACGAAGATAACAATATCAGCCTCACGAGCCGCAGCCGTTGCCTCTTCGATGAGTTGCTCCGGGGAGCGATGGTCAGTGAGGTCTTGACCTGTGGTAACACCATTGTACTCACCGCCTACATCGCCTACATATCCACGGACATAGCGAACATGGTCAGCACCGGCACGCTCGGTAATACCCTGCAAAGGAGAAATCTCGAACTTCGCTTTGAGCGACGACGAACCTCCGCCTACAGTCATCTGTTTGATAGCATTTTCGCCCACTACCAAGATGTTTTTACCTGCCGAAAGAGGGAGGATATTGTCGTTTTTGAGCAGGACGATACCTTCATCTGCCACCGTGCGTCCGGCTGCGATGTGTGCTGCAGAGCACATACTACCAAAACTGCGATTGGGGTTCATAGAGGTTTGGAATATCAAGCGTAAAACATGTCGCACTTTATTGTCCAGTTCCTCTGTACCCACCTCACCGCTTCGTATCTTGCGCAGATAAGGTTGAGCCAGATAGTACATATCATACGAGTTAGATACGCCTTCGGTAAGTCCGTTGGTCCACGAGCCAAACTCTAGGTCTAAGCCATTGGTTATCGCCTCATCGGTAGAGAGCGTACCTCCCCAATCGGAGATAACAGCCCCCTTGTATTGCCATTCGCCACGGAGAATATCCAATAGCAGATGCTTGTTGTGGCAGGCATACTGCCCGAGATATTTGTTGTACGCCCCCATTATCGACCACGCATCACCCTCTTGCACAGCAGCGCGGAAAGCAGGAAGGTATATCTCATACAAAGCACGGTCGGAAACAGTAACATTGACCGTATGGCGATTACCCTCTTGGTTGTTGAGCGCAAAATGCTTGACGCATGCCGCCACACCACACGATTGCATGCCCTGTATATACGGCACCACCATCGCCGAGGAGAGATACGGATCCTCGCCCATATACTCGAAGTTGCGGCCATTGAGCGGGGTGCGGTAGATGTTTACCCCCGGACCAAGCACCACGTTCTTACCACGATAGAGAGCCTCCTCGCCAAGCGAACGCCCATAGAGTTGCGCCAAAGCGGGATTCCATGTAGCAGCCAGGCAGGTGAGTGCGGGGAAAGCGAAGCACGAGTCGTTGGTCCAACCGGCTTGCTCCCATTCGTCCCATTTGACTTCCGGGCGTATGCCATGAGGACCATCAGTACACCACAGTCCTGGGATGCCCAAGCGTGCGACACCCGGGGACGAGAACTTAGACTGTGCATGGATGATAGCAATCTTTTCTTCGAGCGTCATACGCGAGAGAGCATCTTCCACACGGGCATCCATAGGTGCATTTGTGTCGAGATAAACCTGCGCCGAAAGCGAGCAGGCGAGTGCTATGGCACAAAGCGAAAACAAGAACTTCTTCATATTAAATGGAGTTATAGAGATGTAGAGCGGTAATCGGCCGCTCTACACCGATAGGATTTACTCTGCGACTACAGTACCAAGTGCATTGTAGCGAACACCATCCTTGAGGATATAGAGTTGTCCGTTCTCGATTACCTTGGTGGCTTTAGTAGCAATAGTTGCATCGTTAAGTGCAGTCACCTCGGAAGAAATAGTAACCTTTGCACTAACTGTTTCATAATCCACTACCAGTGTAATGGTGCAGTCGGTGTATTTCTTCTCGGCATCTGCAGGCTTGATATTATCTTTGCCCTGTCCTTTGAGTGCGCAAGTATATTCCTCGTTGATAGTCCAAGGCGTATCTTCTGCATCGGCTACGAACTCGATAGCCCAGTTGCCATAGACTACCTTAAACTCACCGCTAAACTCAGCAGCCAGCAACTCGTAGGTGTTGGTTTTGCCCTCTACGGGAGCAAACTGCTGCTCTGCCTCACACTTCCAACCGAGTTGTTCACCGGGGAGATACCAGTTGGCTTCCATTACCTTAAAATCACCACTTACGAGGGTCAGAACCATATCTGTGGTGTCCAAAGTCAGCACAGCATTGTCATAAGTGCCGAAGGGGTTAGCGAGGCTCAGGTTGTCCACTTTGCCGAGTGTGTAAGGTACATTCATCTCCAAGCCTTTCTTGGTGTCGTTCATACACCATTCGCCTTTCCACTCACGGTTGATGATGATCTTGAAACCACCATTGAGGTTAGGTACATTGGCTGTCAGCACGCCATTTTTATCCTCGAATGGGATAGCATCTTGGAGCGACCAGTTGTTGGTGCAAGCACCTATGAGATAATACACATTGGGTGTTCCAGAGTGGTCGTAAGGCGTACCGCTGACGAGGGTGATGACGAGTGCATCGGGGTTGGTAGCGTCCAAAGTGAGTGTAGCGTCTTTGTAGCGATAGTTCTCTGCCAAGTCGATAGCGATATTGGCAGGATCACCCTTACCGTCTATTTCCTTTGTCAAAGTGTAGGCTTTGTTCATCTCGAGTTTAGCCACTTCGCCTTCGTAAACACCACCGTGCTGCGGGTGCCAGTCGCCGTTCTCGGCAATCTTAAACTCACCATACAAGTCAGCCACATGGAGTGTCAGCACACCGTTCTCCTCTTGGAATTTGAAAGACGAACTGTTTTGACTCCAACCACTGGCTTCACCTGCGAAATAGTAGTCGGTTGCATTGAGGCTGAGCGCAGCCACCAATGCGATTACAAAAGAGAATACCTTTTTCATAATACTAAAAATTCAGTTGTTAATATAATTGTTAATTAGTTGTATCTTGTTAGTTGTCTGCGCGAGGTTGTCGGTATTGCCGCCAAGCAGCGGACAATAGAGTTCTAAACTCGAGCGCAGCATCTTGCTTTCCGCCAGCGCACGGACTTCAATATCGGTCATCGCGGCACGGTAGAAGAATAGTTGGCAGATGTCCTTGCCCGCAATAGAAAAATGCGTCGTCGTATCGGTGTAGTTTTCTAAGGTGGCGACACACTCGCCGTTGGTGTACCACTGCAAGCAACGGCGGCAATCGGAATAGACGATGGTGTATGTGGTATCGTTGCTCGTATAAGCCAGCGTGTACGATTCTAATCCGGGTTCGGCGGTAAAACCAATCGCCTCCACCCCACTCCTGTTACCCTTGGTGGCAACATACTGCGGAAGCGGCTTGCCTTGGTCTAACGTCGTAAACAGCGAGGGCGGGAAACTGCTTGCCAAAGCCTTATGTCCGCGGGTGTTGGGGTGGTAGATGTCGGTGCCGTCCCAATAGCCGTCCGCCCAATGCCCCGCGCCGTCATCAATCGTGCCGAAGAGATTGACAGTAGTTACATTCCACTGCTGCACCTCGAGGTTCACCTCGCAAAGGTCCTCATAATCCACCGCATTGAAGTCGGCACGCGGATAGTTGTTGGTAACGATAACTATGCGTCCGTCGCGCTGCAATTGCTCTATCAAGCGCGGCATATTCTCGCGATAGGAGAGCAAGGCGCGTTCGCCTTTCTCGTGCAACCCCTCATTGCCGAGACTGAGACCAACGACCACATACTTTGCTTGTGTGGGGAGTAAGTCGGTTTCATACCGCGCCAAGAGGTCGTAGGTATTGTTGCCGCCTACCGATATATTGACGGCTTGCCACCCGCTCGGCAAAAGGCGACTCACACAGTCGGCATAGCCTTGCAGAGAATCTGCCCCCACGCCCTTGCATACCGATGAGCCAAAGAAGCAGACGGTATGTTCCGCCGATGGAGCGCAGGAGGCGAATAGCATCGTCATCCCGAGCAGCCAACTATATATGGTACGATGTGAGCGCATTTTCGTCAGTCGGTTTATCGTTTCCAAACGCAAGAGGTGATACTCTTGGCAGGCAGGGTGATATTGAAGTGGTGCGTATTGTCGTCAATCACGAACGATACGCCAGCATCGCCTTCGTTGAATAGCACCAATCCGTAAGTGCCGTCGGGGTTCTCCGATGCCACTGCTGACACATTGGTAGGCAGATAGCCGGTAGTGCCGATACGCGTTGAACCCGTGCGGAGCGACTTACTCAAGTGCCCGATCACATAGTAGTGGCTGCGTTTGGTAAGCGTAGTGTAGTCTTTCGATGATACATCTACTGCGCCGTAGCAGGTAGAGCATGCGCCCGAACCGCCGTGAGGACCGCCGTTGTCATCGAGCATAAAGTTCCAAACGATAACCGCTTTGCACCAACGAGTGATAGTAGCCATACAGGTATTTTTCATCTCCTGCATTAGCGACTGATTGAAACTCTGATAGTTCCAAGTGCCGATAGAAGCCTCGGTGAAATAGAGGTTTTTCTCCGGAGCGGCTTTGTGGATCGACTCCAACTCAGTCGGACTGCCGCCGTAATTGTGGTAGGCTGCACCATCGATATACTGCGAAGCATCGGCATCGGCGTAAATTTTGAGCGGGTATTGCTGTTGGTCTTCTTTGCCATCGTAATTGTAGTTGTGGTCAAAGCAGATGATTTTTGTCTGCAGATTCGCCGCACGGAAAGCGGGTCCAAGTGCCTTCTTTACAAAATCGCGCTCCTGATCCCATGGCATATAGAGCGACATCGAGTTGCCCCAGTTGAGCGGCTCATTCTCCACAGTAACACTGGTGATGTTCACCCCCTCTGCTTCAAAGGCTTGTATCCATTTGACAAAATAGGTGGCGTAGTCTTGATAGTAGTCGGGGTTGAGATAACCGCCCACCCAGTTGTTGTAGGTTCCCTTCTTGTTGATGTCGTCCACTTTCATCCAACGCGGACAACTCCACGGGGTGCCCATCACTTTGAGGTCGGGGTTGATAGCCAATATCTCTTTGAGAACAGGAATGATGTACTGTGTCTCGTCGGGAGTAAGAGCAAAATGCTCAATACCCTTGGTGTCGCAACAGGTGTAGTCGTGGTTGGAGCGGGCGTTGAAATCGCTACCTCCAATAGGCACACGCACATAACTATAGCCCATACCTTTGTCCACACTAAAAGTCTCGGTAAGGATCTTCGTGCGATTGGCTTGCGACATCTGCATAAGGTTGTATGCCGCAGCACCCGTGATAGCGGCACCAAAACCATCAAACTCTTGATAGCGTACATTCGGATTGAGCGTAAGCGTTATCTCGGGCGACATATTCATACCTTCGGCAAAATCTTTGGCGATACCATCGAAGTGCATTGTATTGTCAGCCGTGGTGATATAGGTCATCACATCGCGCGTTTTCTCTTCCGTATTGCCTCCGTTATTGCCTCCGTTATCGGGCGGTGTAACGGGTGTATTGCAGGCCACGAGCATTGCAGCAGCAAGGAGAATGGAATACATATTGCGTTGCATATTAGTTGCGTATTTAATCTCCCGAGCGAGCAGGGTTTTCGGTATGCCCTGCTCGGGGAGAGGTTAGCGAAGTTTCTCGTATTTAGTTGTCTTATTGGTTACATCGAGCGTGATACGATAGATACCTTCAAAAGGTTCGTTGGTGGCGATCCAGTTGCCTTTCTCGTTACCCTCGGAGCCATCGCCTTTTTCGCCGTCCTTGACGATACCTGTGGCACTATCAATACCTTTGATATTCAGCCCGTTTTGGGTGTAGGTGCCACCGTCTTCTTCGCCGCCCCAACCGTGCTGGTGGAAGAACTTGAAGTTGAGTGAACCATAGTTGGCATAGTCAGTGCTCTGCTCGTTCTTCATATAGACGGTGAATTGATACACGTTGTTACCCAACGGACGTGCCACAAAGTTTTGGTTCGGGCTATCGAAGCCCCAGCCCGATGTAGCAGAAGGATTGGCAGAAGGCTGCCCCATACCCACGCCACAGAGATACATCACATCGGGTGCAGTGAGTTCGTAGAGCGGTTCGACCACAAGATAGTCGTTGGCGATGTCGTAGGACACATAGTACTGGTCTTTCTTACCGAGGAACTTCACCTTGTTGCCACCGAGGTATTCCATCCAATCAAGGTTATATGCCTTTGAGAGATCTGCGCAACCCGTGATTTCCACTTCGCTGTTCTCGTCGAAGAAGATTTTTGCGCCACGGTAGAGTTTGGCAACGCTGCTCGAACTGATGTAGGTCGGAGTCTCAATGAGGTCGGCTTGTACATCGAGAGTAGTAACAGGTTGTGCTACCTTGCCGCCGTAGGTCAGTTCAAAAGTAAGCGGATTGAAAGTGATGGTATCGATACCCTCTATGGCGTCATCGCTTAGGGTGATCGAGGTTGCTTCGCCGGCATTGAACTGTGCCTCTGTAATCATAGTCAGTTTGCCGTTGAGCATACCGAAGACGGGTTTCGACCAGTCAATACGCCCGAACTTAGTGCCGACGGTAGCAAGAAGGAACTCGATAGACTTCGGATATGTGAGATCGTATGCCACAAAGCGGTCGTTATCGAAGGTCATCTGTTTGCCCTTGCCGAGAGGCTTATAGTCGATAGTAGGCGGCATAACATACATAGTTTCGAGAGCAGGACGATGACCTGTGCAACCGCCAAGGATCATATCTTTGGTAGTTCCTTCCACATTGGTAGCAGTAAGATAGACCTTGACCTGCTCACCCTCTGCCATATTAGCCCCGAAGGGTACGGCATAGCGATAACTGCCCTCAAACGCATAATCGGGGGTGCGCACTACCTCGTTGGCAAATACATTCGTTCCTGCTACCACCTTGATCGACAGCGTAGAGAGCGGGGTTTGCGTCTCTGTAACTTTCACATTGAAAGCGATACTATCAGTGCCGAACTGCACATCGGTAGTCAGCAGTGTTGCCTCTATTTGCGGGTCGCCCGCAGGATAGACCTTGCGGAATTCCTTTTGCTGGCAGCCGATAGCGAAAGCGGCTACAGCCAACATCATCAATGATCGATATATTTTTTTCATTGTCGTATTCCTTTCATTTGATTAGTAGCCCGGGTTCTGTTGGAGATTGGAGTTCTTGTCCAATGCAGTCTGCGGGATAGGCATCAGGCGATGTGCCTCCACAAACGGACGCGACTGCGGCAGGCGTCCCTCATCACGGGTGTTGATGGTGTTCATCACATCCATCAGTTTGCCGAAACGAATGAGGTCGAACAGACGCTGCCCCTCGAGTGCCAGTTCCAAACGGCGCTCGTGCAGAATAGCATCCAACATAGCATCTGTGCTTGCGAGGGCATCGGTCTTCACATCACCGAGTTTTGCACGGTGGCGCACATCATTGACCAAGTCGGCAGCCCCGCTCAAGTCGCCTTGATGTGCCAATGCCTCGGCTTTGAGCAACATCATATCGGCACCACGCAACTTGATAATGCTGTTGAATGCCGAGCGGCACTTGTACATAAATGGATAGTGGTCAGCGGGATAGTAGTTGCTCCATGCACAATCGTAGTAAACGATGGTCTGGTTGCGACGCAGGGTGTCTCCCTCGGCATCGAAAGCAGCGATGAGGTCGCGGCTCGGGGTAATCCATTTTGCCCACGAGAAACTATTGTCCCAGTTAGACAGGTCGCGTCCGAACATCCATGTGCACCAGTTGCCGCTACCTGCGGGATATTGCACCTCGAGGATCGTCTCGCGCGAGTTGCGCAAGGTGGCATCTCCACCGGCTCCGTTATCGCCTGTGCCCGGCGTATAGCCCCAGAGGTCAGCAAAATTCGGTTCGAGCGTGATACCGTCAGCAAAAACCAAGTCGCAGTATTTCACCACATTCTCCCAATCGCTTTTCTCGGCATATAGTTTGGCAAGCAGTGCATAGGCAACAGTCTTGCTCAGACGGGTCTTGTCCGCATTGTCGATAACTGGGGCATACGGGATAGCCTCTGTGAGGTCGTTGATAACCTGCTGGTAAGCCGAATCCTGTGTTACCGGTTTCGGGAAATAGATAGGATATACCTCCTCGATATTGTCCGCAGTGATGTCGGGTGCTTCGGTAAGGTTGAGCGGGATATTGCCGAACCAATGTGCGAGGTCAAAGAGCATCATTCCACGGAAAATCTTTGCCTCGGCTTTCCATTGGTTGCGCTCCTCCTGCGTAAACGAGGGGTCTTCCACCTTGTCTATATTGGTGATGACCACATTCGCCTGTGCGATGTCTTCGAGGTAACGATCCCAATCGCGGGCAATATCGCTATTGGACGCATCAAGGGCATTGGTCTCTACAGGCACTACCTCCGCACCGGTCGTACCGGCATACGCATTGTCGGTGCGAGCCTCGCCAAAGAGCAGGTAATCCACATACCAATGTTCCTGACGGTCGCGCATCAACTGATAGAGGTTCTGATAGACCGCTTGGATAGCCGCACGGTCTTTGAATTTCACACGTGTGGTGTCGGCCTCAGAAGAACCGAGGTTTAGTTCCGATTGGTCGGAGATCGGCTCGATATTCAGGTCGCAACTTGCCATACTGAGTGCGGCAACGGCGACACCTATTATATATAGATACTTTTTCATATTGGTGTGCATTTTCTATTTCGATTAAAACTCAATGTTAAGTCCGAGTACGAAACTGCGGGTTTGCGGGTAGGTACCGTAGTCAAGCCCTTGTACGGTACCCGAGTTGCCGTTTTGGTTCACTTCGGGGTCCATACCGAGGTAACGGGTCAGCGTAAAGAGGTTCTGCGCCGAGAAATACGGTTGCAGGCGGCTCATACCTATCTTCTGCATCCATTTGCCCGAGAACTCATAGCCGATAGTGAGGTCTTTGAGGCGGATATACGAACCGTCCTCTACAAAGTAATCGCTCACCTTCATGTCGAAACCTGCCTTCGGAATAGAGGTTTCCATACCCGGGCGACGCCAGCGGTCGAGCACACGCACCGACTGATTCTTAGCGTCGTACATACCCTCGGTCTCGATACGACCGGCATTGAAGATGTCGTTGCCATACGAGCCTTGGAGCAAGAAACTGATGGTTACACCGTAGAAACGGAAAGTGTTGGTCATACCGAAAGTGAAGTCGGGGTTCGGGTCGCCGATATAAGTACGGTCGGCAGCCGTAACTTCGCCATCGCCGTTTACATCTAAGTAAATCAGTTCACCCGTTTCCGAATCCACACCGCCTGTCTTGTAGCCGTAGAACGAGCCGAGCGGCATTCCCGGGGTGTTGCGCACGCAGTAGTCGGCAAGCACATCGGTTACTTTGGCATCGTAATATACCTGGCTGGTAGCCAGTTTGTCGAGGCGGTTCTTGTTGTGCGAGATATTCAGTTGGGTATCCCATTGGAAGTTCTTGCGCACGAAATTGTGCGAAGTAATAGAGAACTCCACACCCGTGTTGGTCATCTCGCCTTCATTACGCTGGATCGACGATACGGCAGCCGAACCGGCAGGCAGAGTAACCCACATCAGCATATTGGTGGTTTTCTTGTAATACCAGTCGAAATTGAGCGTCAATCGGTTGTGGAACATAGTCCAATCGAAGCCCACATTGGTCTGCGAAGTGGTTTCCCAAGTAAGGTCGGTGTTGCGAAGCGAAGCCTGGCTGTAGGTCGGTACTGCATGCTCCTTACCCGTTTCCCACCAGTTCTGGCGGTTGATGTTGTAACGCTCTAAGTAAGCATAGTCGCCTATACCGGCTTGGTTACCCGTCTGTCCCCAACCGCCACGGATCTTGAGGTCGTCGATCCATGTTACATCTTTCATAAACTCCTCGCCCGAGATACGCCATGCGGCACTTGCCGAGGGGAAGTAGCCCCAACGATGACCGGGAGCCAGTTTAGACGAACCGTCTGCACGGAAGTTAACCGAGAGCAAGTAGCGCGAATCGTAGTTGTAACTAACGCGGGCAAAAGCCGACATGATTGCCCACTCGCTTGCCGTAGTGGTGGTAGCACTCGGGTCTATCTTGTTGGCGGCATTGAGGGTCTCTATCGTACCGTCGGCATAGTGGCTACCCTGTATATTCGAGTAGGTGTACATCGAGTGGGTGTACGATGAACCGAGCATCACATCAAGGTTGTTCTTGCCGAGTTGCGTATTGTAGTTCAGCACATTATCCCACACCGTAACGAGGTCGGAGGTGCGGCGGTCGGTACCTTCGCCATACTGGTTGCGTCCCCACGAGGTCTTATCGGGGTCGAGGAACGAGGTGAAATTGACCATCTTCAAGTCCTCGGTGAAGGTAGTAGTAAACTTCAGCGAGTGGTTGTAGTTGTCTGCACGCTCAAACTTCTTGGTGTCGTAGAGCGTAAATATACCCTTACCGCTGGCTACCAAACGATGTTGCTTATCGTGCTGATTCTTATAGCGTTCGATATTCTCCAACGGGTGCGTGATATTGCTCACGCCATAAAAATTGGTGTAGTAGTGGTTGGGGTTCTCGGGGTCGTAGATAGGTGCATAAGTAGGTGTATTGATCACCGACAGCACCAGTCCGCCACGGTTAGCACCCGTACCCGAAGAGATAGTACCGGCGTTGTCGCTGTAGGCATACGCCACATTGCCTCCCACATTGAGCCACTTGGTTACATCGGCATCTAAGGCTGTACGGAAGTTATAGCGCGAGAACTTAGTGGTAGGTATCACACCCACTTCGTTGGAGTAGCCGCCCGACATATAGTAGTTGACCTTGTCGGTGCTACCGTTGACGGAGAGTTGATAGTTCTGCGTCGAACCGGTCTTATAGGTCTCGTCGAACCAGTTGGTCTCGTCTTTGAGTCCGTCGGGCAACACCACTGTCGAACCGAGGTCGGCAAGATACTCTTTATACTGCTCATAGTTGAGGCTCTCCATACGATTGGTAACCTGTGTCCAACCGCCGTACATCGAGAATGCCACATGCATCTTCTCTTTCGATTGCGCTCCTGCCTTCGTGGTAATCATAATCACACCGTTGGCAGCACGCGAACCGTAGATAGCCGCCGAAGAAGCGTCTTTCAGCACCTGCATCGCCTCGATGTCGTTCGGCGCAAGGAAGTCGATATTGGTCATCGGCACACCGTCCACCACATAGAGAGGGTCGTTGCTGGCGTTCATAGAGGTTGTACCGCGCACGCGCACCACCATACCTGCACCGGGCTGACCGTTGGGTTTCACCACTGTTACACCCGCAGCCTTACCCTGCATGGCTTGTGCGGCACTCGTGATAGGGATTTTCTCAAGGTCTTCCGTAGAAACGGAGGAGATAGCCGTGGTAACATCGCGTTTCTTCTGCGTACCATAACCGATTACCACCACCTCATCGAGGGCTTCGGTATCGTCTTGCAACACTACCGAAAGCGGGCTCTTGGCTGCGGCAGAAATCTCCGCCGACTTCATACCTACATAACTGATAACGAGCGTGGCTTGCTCGCTGCTCACCGAGAGCGAGAAATTACCGTCGAAATCGGTAACTGTACCATTACTCGTACCTTTCTCAAGTACACTGGCACCGATGACAGGCTCGTGCTGTCGGTCGGTAACCACACCGCTGACGACAACATCGGCCATCGCCGTGATGTTGGCAAACAACAATGCGGAGAATAGAAGTAGTTTGTGTTTCATATAGATTGGTATTGTGTGTTTCCTAAGTCGATATCAGCCGTGTGTTCCATACTCATTTATCCCATATCCTTATGCCACCACAACCATGATGTCCGCCCCTGTGTTTTTCTGCTATTCTGAGTGGTATAGACACGCCCTCAACTATGTTTTTCGGTGCAAAGATAGAACAAAATCGCTTGTCCCGCAAATAATTATTCCCCAATGTGGGCAAAAAGTGGTATGTTTTACAACATATTTGCCATAATAATTTGATTATCTGTATATTACAATATAGCATTACAGGGTAAAAAGTGGACTTTCGGGGATGTTATTTCCCTACTCTATCCGTCAATTTTTCCACATAATGGATTCCGCAAGCGAAGGTGAAGCCACAGCGGCTCCGTCTAAATAGCACAGTGATTGAAGGCTCCGTTAATTGCAACTAATTGGCAACAAAACTTTGTCCTATTCTCCATAAATGGCCATTAAAGACACCATTAAAAAGGCATTGGCGCAAGTTCTGCGTTCATTGCGGCTAACTAACGATTATTGCTGCGCTATGGGAGCAGAAGGGAAACATCTATAAATTGCCATTGCACTAACTGTTGCGCAACGGAGAAAAAAGTGTCATTTGTTAAGATTTAGGGGGTGCAACGCCATATAAAGGGAATGTACCGAATATATAAGGCCTATCGCCCTACCACTACCCTACCACTATCTACTTTTATAAGGGTCTTATAAGGGTTGTTTCTTAAGATTTCGTGGCTATTTTTCAAACTACTAAACTATGAAGTAAACGAGATAAAATCACTGTGCAACATCTTACCCCCACCCGCTGCCTTATGCGTATCTTCACACTTTCTTCACAAATCCTTCGCAACTGCGTAACAAAATACCTCTACCTTTGCACCGGATTTCAAAAACAAGGTACATGACATTTAGACTACCCTTGTGCAACGCGCACATCTTCAAGGCTTTGCTATTAGTTGTTTTCTGTAGCAGCCTCCCCCGCCTCTCTCTCTTTCCGCAAACTGTTTATAGCCACTTCTCCGCTCGTCCGCTCACAGGTCTTGTTCTCGACGCCGACACCCGCGAACCGCTCATCGGTGCCGCCGTCCTCATCTCCGGCACTACCACCGGCACCACCACCGACTTCGACGGGCTATTCACTCTCCCCGTTGCCCCCTCCGACACGCTCTCTATCTCTTATATGGGTTATCAAACCGCCCGCCTTACCCCGAGCGCAGCGCAAGACACCCTGCTCGTACTCCTCTCCACCAACGCCGAGGTGCTGCAAGAGGTTGCCGTGGTTTCCAAGCGCAGACAGCACACCGAGATGGCGGTGCTGCAATCCACCAAGAACGCCCTGAGCGTGCAGACGGGCGTCAGCAGCGAGCAGATACAGCGCACGCAGGACAAAGACGCCTCCGAGGTCATACGCCGTGTGCCGGGTATCTCGCTCATCGACGACAAGTTCGTCATGGTGCGCGGTCTCTCGCAACGCTACAACCAAGTGTGGATCAACGGTGCCGCCGTCCCCAGTTCGGAGGCGGACTCACGCGCTTTTTCCTTCGACCTGCTGCCCTCCTCGCAACTCGATAACCTGGTGATTATCAAATCGCCCGCACCCGAATACCCCGCCGATTACTCGGGCGGCATGGTGCTGATACAGACCAAGGATGTACCCGAATATAAGTCGTGGAGCATCCACCTCGGCGGCGCGATGAACGACCAAACCCACTGCCGACCTTTCCTACGCACCAAGTCCTCGCCCACCGACTGGCTCGGCTTCGATAGCGGGCTGCGCAGCCTCAGCCAAGGTATCCACACTCCGCTCAAAGGCTATCCGAATATCGACAACAGCGTCTCCCTCACCGACAACCGCTTCAACAACGACTGGACTACCAAGCGCATCACGCCTGTCAGCGACCTCAGTCTCGGCTTCAACGGAAGCGAGAGTTGGAACATCGGCAACGGGCAATCGCTCTCCATGCTCCTCAGCGGCAACTACAGTCGCTCCTACAAGCACTATCGTGATATGCTCAACTGCCTCTTTGGTGCCTACGACGAAGCGCAGCAGCGAAGCGAATATCTGCGTCAATCCACTGACAATCAACAGACTATCCATACCCGCCTCGGCTTGATGTTCAACCTCAGTTACTCACGCCGCTCCGGCAAAGACCGTATCGAATTCAAAAACATCTTCAACCAACTCGGGCGAGAGCGTTACACCTCCCGCGTGGGTATCTCTGCCCAGAACGACGAGGAGCAACAGGCGGAATACAACTACCAAAGTCGTACCACCTATTCCACCCAACTCACTGGTACCCATCTGTTTAAGGACGACGACATCCGTTTCCGCTGGAACGCCGGCTATGCCTACTCCAATCGCAACCAGCCCGACAGGCGCCGCTACCTTATCAACGATGCCCTCGAGGCAGGGGTCCTCCAACTATCTTCCTCCAACGATATATCCCGCGAATACACCTACCTCTACGAGCATATCGCCTCCCTCGCTTTCGACTACGCGCAGACCTTCCACGCAGGTTGGTTCCACCCCCAACTCCGCGTCGGTATCTATGGTGAATACCGCACACGCGACTATGCTGCACGCATGTTCTACTACAACTGGAACCAAGCCGCCAACACACTCCCTGCCGACTTCCGCCGACTCGACATACCCACGCAACTCATGGTCGAAGACAACTATTCCGCCGACCGTCTCTATCTCCTCGAACAGGTCAAATGGCGCAACAACTACTCTGGCAACAACACCCTCTTGGCGGCCTATGCGGCGCTCAATATGCCTTTCGGACCCGTCAATGTCTATCTCGGTGTGCGTTACGAATACAACGATATGTGCCTTATCCGCAACACGCGCGACCGTGAGTACTCGCCCCGTGCTGCCCACTACCGCACTTCCGATGCTTTTCCCTCTGCCAACATCACCTGGCATATCTCCGACTTGCACCAACTCCGCGCGTCCTATGGTATGTCCGTCAATCGCCCCGAGTTCCGTGAGGTTTCCCCCTCGGTCTATTACGATTTCGACCTCGCCTCCAATGTGCAGGGCAACATCGACCTCACCACATGCCATGTGCAGAACGCCGACCTCCGCTACGAGTTCTACCCGCGCGGCAACCGCGGCGAAATCATCTCTATCGCCGCTTTCTACAAGCACTTCCGCAGCCCTATCGAGTGGACCTACACCGTTACCGGAGGCACAGACCTTACCTACAGTTATCAAAATGCCGACCGCGCTTACTCCTACGGCTTGGAACTCGACCTCCGCAAGGACCTCTCCTTCATGGGTATGCGTGGTTTTCAGTTCACCTTCAACGGCGCACTCATACGCAGCCGTGTCCTCTTTACCGAGGGTTCCCGCGAGGCGGCACGACCCATGCAGGGACAGTCCCCTTACCTCATCAACACGGGGATCTTCTACGCCCACGAGCGCACTGGATGGAGTTGCTCCGTCCTCTACAACCGCATCGGAAAACGCCTTATCGGTGTTGGGCGCAGTGTCGGACTAACGGGCAGTGACGATGCCATCACCATACCGGACTCCTACGAGATGCCACACGACGCCCTCGACTTCAACCTCTCTAAGTCGTTCGGCGAACACTGGGTACTGCGCTTCTCCGCCCGCGATGTCATAGGTGAGAAAATCGTTTACCAACAACTCGCCACCGCCACCCTCTCCGATGGCACTACGCAGCAAATCAAGCAGATCACACGCGCCTACCGCCCCGGACGAACCTTCTCACTATCACTAACTTGGAAACTATAAACCACCGCACTCTTAATTCATAATTCTTAATTCAAAATTATGTCGAATCAATGTCGAGTCGGTATCGGGTCGTTATGCGGTGATTAAGGGGTGATTAAGGGGTGATTAAGGGGTGATTAAGCGAACCCGACCATAGTCCGACAATACCCACACAATACCCACAACGCAAAAATAAACTAATCAACCAATAAACAACAAAATGAAAAAGCATTTTTCAAAAACCATGGTGCTCTGCACCGCCCTTCTCGCAGCCGCTTTCGTGGGCTGCAAAGAAAACAACACCCCCACCGACCCCACCCACAACCCGCACGAAGACGGTGGACTCGTCGCTGACGACAACCTCCTCTATGATGGCAACGTCATCGGCAACGGCGACGACGAGTTTGTCTTCACGGGCAAACAGACCCTCCGCAAAGGCACTTACCTGCTCAAGGGTTGGGTCTATGTCGCTGACGGAGCCGAACTGACTATCGAACCCGGCACCGTCATCAAGGGCGACAAAGACACCAAAGCCGCGCTCATCGTCGAGCGTGGTGGCAAACTCTTCGCCAAGGGTACAGCCGACGCGCCTATCGTCTTCACTTCCGAGATGCCTTGCGGACAACGCCGTCCGGGCGACTGGGGCGGACTTATCCTCTGCGGACGCGCCAACAACAACCAAACCGAGCAACAGATAGAGGGTGGTCCCCGCTCCAAGCACGGTGGCAACGACAACGAGGACAACTCTGGTATCCTCTCCTATGTACGTGTCGAGTTTGCAGGCTATCCTTTCCAGACCGACAAGGAAATCAACGGTATCACTCTCGGCTCCATCGGTAGCAAAACCCAAATCGACCATATACAAGTCAGTTACAGCAACGACGACTCCTACGAGTGGTTCGGTGGAACCGTCAATTGCAAATACTTGGTCGCTTACCATGGTTGGGACGACGATTTCGACACCGACAACGGCTTCTCGGGCTCGGTGCAATTCGGTCTGGCTATCCGCGATTCCCGCATCGCCGATGTCAGCCAATCCAACGGCTTTGAGTCCGACAACTGCGCCGACGGAGCAGCCGTATCGCCATACACATCGTGTGTCTTCTCCAACATCACTTTTGTCGGTCCCAAACTCGACGCTCAGTTCCAAAACAACGCCGACTATATCACCGGTGGCGACATGTTCCCCAACAACGGTTCCTCGCTCGGACGCTTCCAATCCGCTATGCAAATCCGCCGCAACTCCCACCTCAACTGCTACAACTCCCTTGTCATAGGCTGGCCTATTGGTGTCATGATTGACAACGAGAAAGGCAACTGCTGGCAGGCGGCAAAAGACCAACTCATCAACGTGCAGAACGTCTGGTTGGCAGACTGCGACCTTGTCGGCTCGGATATGAACAAGCAGTACAAAGACTCCCTTGCGCTGGACTACAAAGCAAAGACTTTCGACCCCACCGCAGCCCACTCTTTCTCCACCACATGGTTCCTCGCACAGAAGGGCAACCAAACCGCCGACCTCGCCTCTCTCTTGATGTCCTCCACCCCCTACCTCCCCACATCTTCCAGCCCTGTCCTGACCGCTGCCGACTTCACCGCCCCTGCCCTCAAAGCAATGGAGCAAGTCCCCTTCCTCGGTGCCTTTGATGCCCCCGCGTCGGTTGCTTCCGCATCCTCCGCTTCTGCCTCTTGGCTCACCGGCTGGACCAACTTCGATCCCCAGAACACCCCCTACTAATCGGTATTATCTCATACAAAATAAGTCCGATAGGGTTCGGACTTATTTTGTTTTTGTTTGTTAATAGCAGATAAGGGCTTGCAAAGCAGTGCTTTAGGAGCGCAGCGACTGCAAGCCCTTATCTGTTGCTAATGTGGACACGACGCGTCCTGCATCGTCCCCCCCCCCCTCCTCATACCCGAGACTGCCTACTATCCACAGGCAGTCTCTATCCCCTATATTGTTTCTTATCAGGGCGATACCATCGCCCGCTTTTATTCAAAATACGCCATAATCTTGCCTATCCCAATTATTTTTTGTATCTTTGCGCGTTCAAGCAAACATTTCGGGGCATTAGCTCATCTGGTAGAGCGCAACGTTCGCAATGTTGAGGTGGTCGGTTCGAGTCCGATATGCTCCACAATGTCTTTTTTTGCAAACATATTATCTCGGTTCAACAAGAAAGATATGGTGCTTACCCCCGAACTCCGGAAATTGAAAGAGTTCGAGGTAATGATACGGTCGCTCCTGAGTGCAGATAAGTATGTGGCGCGAAAAGATTATACGTGGCTACGAGACGGATACAAGGATATTTATATTACGTTTTCGCAACTTGTCTCCACCAGTATGCTCAATGCCTACTGCGAGACCAACCACGTAGATCCTGCACGGATAACGCAATTTCTCAATCAATACAGCCAGATAGCAGAGCCCGATTCCCAACTGTTTGCCAAGCACAATGAGCGGTTTATAGAGCAGCATATGCGCTCCGATAAAGCCTATTTGGATTCCATATTGGATGTAGTGGATCCGAATATCAAATTGGACGAAGAGCAGCGGAAAGTGGTGCTTTCCGACGAGGATTATATGCTTGTGATTGCTGGTGCGGGGGCAGGAAAGACCACCACCGTAGCGGCAAAGGTGCGCTATCTTGTGGAGAAAAAAAAGATTAAACCTGAACAGATACTGGTTATTTCGTTTACCAACAAAGCGGTAGGCGAATTGCGCGAGAAAATCAACAAGTCGCTTGCTATTCCGTGTCCTGTAACAACTTTCCATAAAACAGGTTACGCCATACTCAAACGTCAGGACGAGGAACGCAGGACGGTAGTGGATAGCGGGTTTATGTACTACGTTATCAACAACTACCTTAAAGGCAATATCCTTGAAAACCCAGAATTGGTGGATAAACTGATTTTATTTTTCGGCAGTTATTTTGATGCACCTTATGAGGGCGATGATCTCAATACGTTCTTCAATTATATCTCGAAAGCGGATTTCTCCACTATCAAGGGCAATATAGACGAATACACGGAAAAGATTATTGATCAACGCGGGCGAAGATATGTCAGTATTGTACACGAAACCTTGCGTTCCTGTCAGGAGGTTCAGATTGCCAATTTTCTGTATCTCAACAATATAGATTATGTGTATGAAAAGCCCTATCCGTTTAATATTCTCCGCTCGCACAAGCCCTATACGCCCGATTTTACGATTACACAAGGGGAGAAAGTGGCATATATAGAGCATTTCGGCATCTCGCAGGACGGACGGAACAATCGATATACAGAGGATCAACTGAACCGCTACAAAAGCGAGATAAATGACAAAATCTTGCTTCATCGGAAACATAATACCGACCTTATTTATACTTTCTCTTCGTACAATGACGGACGTCCACTGTTGGAACATCTGCGCGAGGAACTTCTCCGACACGGCTTTGAACTAATACCGCGCCCGTCACGTGAGGTATTTGATAAAATTGTCAGCACGGAAGAGAATAAGTATATATCCCGTTTGGTAAAGTTGGTATGTACATTTATTCAGAATTTCAAGACGAATGGTCTGACCGTGGATGATTTCTTCCGTTTCCGCAGTACCTCTACCAACGAACGCTCCAAACTGTTTCTCACTATCTGCGAACAATGCTACTACGAGTATACCAAGCGTCTGAAAGAGAAACACGCCATTGATTTTGAGGATATGATTAACGACTCCGCACGTATCTTGCGTGAGGAAGAACTGAAAGGCACAAAATTAGATTTCCGCTACATCATAGTGGATGAATATCAAGACATTTCGCGCCAACGGTTTAACCTGACCAAGGAATTGAGCCGGATGTGCAATGCAAAAATCATTGCAGTGGGCGATGATTGGCAATCGATATATGCGTATGCGGGTTCTGACATCACCCTTTTTACCAAGTTCAAGGAGACTTTCGGCTACGGATTGGAACTGCGGATTACCAAGACCTATCGCAATGCACAGGAACTCATTGATATAGCAGGCGGCTTTGTGCAGAAAAACAGCAGCCAAATTCGCAAGTCATTGGTTTCGCCCAAGCATATCAAAGATCCTATTATCATACAGACCTATACGGAAGATGTGGACAGAGAGAAATACGAGGGAAAAGGTGGTAAGTTCTTCCTTATCGGTGAAACCGTGCAAAAGATTATGGACGAGATTTTGGCGGTTAATCCGAAATCGTCTATTCTCTTACTCGGGCGGTATAATTTTGACGCATACAATTTGGGTAAATCGGCAGATTTCGTTTATGACGAAAAGACGGGCAATGTATGGTCGAAGAAATACAATGCCTACTATTTCGATTTTATGACCGTTCATCGTGCCAAAGGATTGGGGTATGATAATGTGGTTGTATTCAACAATATCGATAATGCATATGGTTTTCCTTCCAAGGTGGAAGATGATCCTGTACTGCGTTACGTGGTGAAAACCGATAGGGATATTGAGTTTGCGGAAGAACGGCGTTTGTTTTATGTAGCACTCACACGTACCAAGAACCGAGTGTATTTGGTTACTCCGCAGCAACGTCCGTCGGATTTTATTTTGGAACTGATACGCGATTATCCCAATATCGTTGTGCGCGGTGATATAGATACCGAAAGGACACAGAACGCCGAGCGGAAAGTCTGTCCTGTGTGCGGGTATCCGTTGCAACTGCGTTACAAAAAAGCCTACGGGTTGCGCCTGTGGATATGCACCAATGAACCCGAAATTTGCGACTTTATGACTAACGACCTAAAAGGTAACAAGATGTCTATTCTTAAATGTGACGCATGTAGAGACGGGTATTTGATAGTAAAGAAAGGCAAGGCAACCTCAAAAAACGATGGCAATATGTTCTTAGGATGTACTAACTATAAACCCGATGGAAGCGGTTGTAACCGTATGATGACTTACACAGAATACAAAAAGATAAAATAGTTGTAATATGACTGGTACTCAATTGACACAAATGGCTTTATCCGCTATTATGCGGACTCAAGAACAATTGGACTTGTTCTCTCTCAATGATGTGCTGTGTGGTAGGGAGACTAAATCTATAAAACAAAAAGGAATAGACCAAATCAAAACATTTGGCGTCGGTAAAGCATTTTCAAGACGACAATGGTATTATTTTCTGATTCAAATGCTTCAACAGGAAGTGTTTGTGATTGATTATACTGATTCTTGTTTCTTGAAAGTTACAGACAAAGGACAACAAGTACTGAAAGGATTAGTTGAAATAAAACTGATTGCACCTAAGATTGCAGGACTTCGTTTCACCCGACAAGGCAAACCTGTAAATATAGATTGGGAAATACAGGATGCCATTGATTGGCGAGAACTAACTGATAAAATAGGACATATTGCCTACTGGAATTATAAATCAGAACAACGTATTAACATCAATACATTGATTCCGATAACAACACCGCAACGAAATTTGGTTGTTGCTAAATTTATCGAGATACTCCAGCAGATATACAACCTGTCTATGGAAGGAGACTGCATTGTCATTCCTAAAAAGGTGGATTTAGATATGTACGGCAATGAAGTAAAGTCGTTGCAGTTGCCTTTTGAAGAATGTTTAACCCGTTTCAAGCAATTTGTCGTGGCGACCAACCGCTATCCCAAGATGAATGCTCTATCGGAAGAAGTGGCACTACGCAAATGGTTTCGAGAAGTTGGTCATGGGCTGATTTATACAACTCCCGAACAAATGGCTCAATTCCGCAAACTGACAGCGGAGTTCCCTATGGATAAATATAAATAATTACGGATTCATGTCTCTTTGGGTATTTATATAGGAGCATCCGTAATGTGACTACCTAACGGAACTTACACCAGAAATATTTATGAGCGACAAAATATCCATACGTTTCTTTGAGGACCGTGAGGTGCGGGCAATCTGGGACGACGAACATGCCAAGTGGTGGTTCTCCGTCTTGGATATTGTGGGCGTACTCAACCGACAAGACGACTATACCAAAAACCGCAACTACTGGAAGTACCTCAAAACCAAACTCAAACGAGAACAAAATGAGTTGGTTAGTGCCACTAACCAACTGAAAATACTTGCTGCCGATGGAAAACGTTATAATACCGATGTCCTTGACAGCGAAGGCGTTATTCGTTTAGCCAAAGAATTTCCCAATACGCGTGCGGGAAAGTTTCTTGATTGGTTCACGTATAGCGACACTTCCATTGACGGGCAGAGCAAGAAAAAAGCCTACACCCTTTTTGAGAGTGGCGTGATAGATAGTATTGAGGAGGGGACTTTTCGCGGTTTGCAACAGATACATGCCTATATCTTTGGAGGTTTGTATGATTTTGCGGGTAAGATGCGTACCGTAAATATCGCTAAAGGCGGTTTCCAATTTGCTATGGTGCATTATTTGCCTGCTACGTTGAAGACCATCGAGCGTATGCCAGAAAATACATTCGACGAGATAGTGGATAAATACGTGGAAATGAATGTGGCACACCCCTTCCGCGAGGGGAATGGTCGTAGCACCCGTATTTGGCTTGACTTGATGCTTAAGAAACACTTGGGGCAATGCATTGATTGGAGCAGTGTGAACAAGAAAGCCTATTTGGAGGCTATGACTGCCAGTGTGGCAAATAGTATGGCAATCCGAGACCTGTTGCGTCCCGCCTTGACCGACCAAATTAACGACCGTGAAATGTTTATGAAAGGCATTGACTATTCTTATTATTACGAAGAAGATGATGGAAATGTTGAAATATAGCATAAAAATAACCTACGCCCCCACACGCAAATAAACGAGCCACCTCTTAATCAAGTATATGCAAAGATTTGCACGTACTGCAGAGAAAAATGGAAATGGCTTCACTGTCAAATCCAACTTACCTGACGAGAGAAAAATCTCTACTATGATGTATGTGGTATAAGAAAGCATTACCGTATATCAGTTGTCAAAACAGGAACTGCCTGTTTTTGCCAAATTGTTGGAGATGCATCGGTTCCCTCTTGAGGCGAAGGCACCGACACTTCCCACACTCTTCCATCGACGACCTCAAATACTTGGTCAGTTTACAACAGCAAATGTAAACCCGCCGTTTATTGCCCAATGCGGAGGCAGAACTGTTAGAGACACCGAAAAACCGGCTCTGCTATTCGGGTTTCCGATAGCAGAGCCGGTGTGAAGGTAAGTCGGGAAACATAAAAACTACCTTAAATTTTGTGGCGTTGGATTATTGCGGTATTTGTGCGCCGCAGTTGGGAACTGCACCAAAGAGGTCCAATGCTTTTTGCCACGGATAACGGTTGGCAAACATCGTAACAGATGCCTGCATCGTACCCACCATATTCATACCCATCGCTTGGCGGAAAGTGTTGGCAGCCGAGTTGGGGTTGTAGTCTGTTTTCTCTTTGTACGAGACATTCAGGAACCCGTTGAGGTACGCCTCGTCAATCTTTCCTTTGAAGAGACTCGGGTCTTTGAGCGACTTGTTTCTACGGCAATCGATTGCCTCCACATCGTCGAAGTCGTCGGCTTTCACGCGGAGCAACATACCACCGCCCGGCAGACTCAAATCGGTTACGCGGTTAAGGAAGAAGATATTGTCCTCACACTTGTCCACACGCTTTGCCTCGCGGTTTTTGTCGCTGTCGATATGTGTACGGTCGATAGCCGAGAATACTGCGCAGCCGAAGATGTTGCGTTGGATAGTGCAGCAAGTGCCGGGTTGCAGACGAAAACCATAGCCCATCGAGGCAAGGTCTTTCAGACGCGACCATACGAAAAGGACGGTATTGTCGCAGAAATTGACTTGTGTCATATTGGCTGGATCAGCACCACGCACGTCCATCGTTGCCATACGCACATTCACAAAGATACAGTTTTGTACCGTGATGGCACCTTTCAGCAAACCGTTGATGGCATAGTTGGGCGCGTTGATAAAGGCGCAGTTGCGCACTACCACATCCAATGTATTCACGATACCGCGGTCGCCGTTCAGGTATATCATATAGGACTCTTTGGTGAACACTTTTTCTGCCAAGTCCGGACCACCGATACCCTCTGTGCCGATAGGGTTCATCATCGGTGTTTCCACGCCTTCGGGCTGCCCTTCGCGACGTGCGTTGTAGGAGATAGTGTTACCGCGGTCGAAGATAAGACCATCAATCACCACTTGTTTGCCCGGTGCTACAATGCTGGTAATCTGCATAGTACCTTTTCCTTGAGCCGAGCCGTTGGACTCTGCCGAGGGTTGTATCATCGTCTTGTATTTCAGCACATCGCGTTCCGTAAAATCGCTGTTGTAGCCGCCCTTGATAGTTACCGGTTTGCGAATATCAATCGTCCCGCTATTCAGCATACCGAAATAGTTACCTTCTGCCACCAGGATGGTAGCACCGTCGTCGGCAACATCCAATGCCTTTTGCAAGTTCTTGAATGGTGCTGTCTTCGAACCGTCGTTCTTGTTACTTCCGTTTTCACGGCTCACATGGTAAATGGATTGTGCCCCTGCGGACAAACAGCCTGCCATCAGAAATGCAAGCGTCATAACAATTGTCTTTTTCATTTTTGATTAGGATTAGATGGTTAAAAAATTCATAAACTGCGCAAAGGTAGTGATAAAAATCAACACACGCAAATCTGTTGCGTATTTTTTTATTCTCAGAATCAAGAGAAAGAAAACAGAAAAAAAGAAATACATATATAAAATAGAGTACTTTTTCGCCATACTCAAGCCGATTTCTTATGCGATTTATATGTTTCATAACATATTTCTACACAAAAAACAACATAAAACTTGCACATCTCACAAATTAACTATACCTTTGCTGTCGAAAATGGAAAAATCATATTCTATTATCCAACAATAACCAACAATATTATTAACCTACTAATTCATTTTATTTATGAAGAAATCTTTCTTTCTGGCAGCCTTTGCTGCCGCTTTGGCACTCGTAGGCTGCCAAAAACAATCGGAACTGGACTTTGATGACATCAAGACCAAAGCCACAGTGCAAGGTTATGTATATATCGATTTAGGATATATACAGGAGGGTACCGGTTTTGCCAAACTCAACAAACCCGCTGAGGGCGTAGCAGTGGCTGTGAAGGTGGATTATCAAAAGTATGACAAAGATGCTGCCGGAGGACAAAAGTTCTTTGAGGCTGTTTGCGATGCCAATGGTTTCTATAAAGTGGAAATTCCTGTGGGACAAGAGGCTATTGCCGGTATGAATGTTTACACTCGTCCGTTCGTTGGCAAGTATTACGACCTGGTTAACGGGGCTATCCAAGAAGTGGAGGTTTCCTTTACCGAAGAATCGACTTCTGTTGATATCGAGAGTGGCAAGGTCTTTACCGCTGCCAACATGATTGTTACCAAAGATGTAGAGAAACCTATTCTCACACGCAACCAGAAAGTAAAAGTATCGGGTAAAATTGTCGAGAAATTCGAGAAGAAAGAATATGTGGACAAAGAGAATCCTGATAAAGGTTACTACGGCGTAGTAGGTACCAACAATGCTACCCAAACAGTTACACTCGTGGCTACTTTCACCAATACGGATACCAAGTTCAATGGTCAAGAACTGATTTACAACCTCACTACCGGTGCCGGCGGTGCATACGAACTTACTGCTGACTTGTATGACGCTTGGGATATCAACAAAACCGAAGTGAAAATCGAAGCAAAATCATATCTCAACAAAATTAGCCACTATTATGAGAAATATGATGACGATGAAAAGAAATATCTCAGCAAGACTCAAGAAGTGTCCGGTTATTTCGAGCGCGGTGAAGTTAAGAAACCTTTGTCTGATGGTTCGCTGTTGATTGGTTGCGTAGTAAGCGATTTGGTAGTGGAATTCGTTCCTAATTACGCAAAGGAGACTATCTATGGTATCGGAAATCCTGACATCGACAAGAAAAACGATAAGGGTATCATGATATACAAATCTCACAACCCGCTTGGTTGGGCATACTAATCACTTCTAATACATATATTGATTATGAAGAAGATTCTCAGTATTTTGCTTGTGGCTGCTATGGCGGTCCCTGCAATGGCGGCTCGTGAGAAAGAGACCCCCGAGCAAAAAGCCCAAAAAGACTATTCTACATGGATGCCTGCAGAGGGCGATTTCTCCGTAGGTTTTTCGCTTGACCCATTGGCTACTTTTGTGGGAAACTTATTGAGCGGATACACCGGACAGAATAGTTTGGACAAATTGGCGGGCGACCCGTTGTTGAAAAAAACGATTGGTGCCAACCCGATGGTGTCTATCATGGGTTCGTATATGTTCACCGATAAGTTGGGCTTGAAAGCCAATATCGGGTTAGGTCTGACTTCTAAAGCGGAAAATCATTATGTGCTCGATGACGAAGCACTCTACTTGGACCCGTTGAGCAAGGCAAAAGTAGTGGATAGTCGCAAGGCTAACCTTACGTATGGTAGTATTGCAGTAGGCGTGGAGTACCGCGTAGGTAAGACTCGTCCCGTACAAGGTGTGTTCGGCGGTGGCGTGAACTATGCTTTTGGGCAGCGCACCTACAGATTCAGTTATGGTAATGCTATTACCGAGATGAACCAAACCCCGTCTATCAGTGCAGATGCAAGTACCAGTACGTTTATTCCTACCCCGACATATAGTGCAGCGGCAGGTTATATGCCTAACGCACGTCTTTTGTCGTCGCAGGCAGACAAACTGATTCACATGCTTGGTGTCTATGGCAGCGTCGGCGTAGAGTGGTTCGTCGCACCCAAGATTGCACTCGGCGCAAATGTTAATGTGGGCTTGTACTACGAAGTAAATCCTTCGCGCAGCGCTATCTACGAGGGATGGAATATACAGACGAAACAAGTGGAGAAATTTACCGAACAGGTGGCTCCCGCTTCGCACGGATTCCATTTTGGTACAGATAATATCGGTGCTAACTTGTATATTGCATTCTACTTCAATAAAGACAAGTAATTGTAACTCATCAAACACCTGACTATTGCATGGCTGTCAGGTTTTATCAAATAGATTTTTTAGGTCGGCTGCGCGATGTGAATCGGGCAGCCGTTTTTTTGTACACTACGATGTGTCGGACTTTAGAGATGGGGTTGACCTAAGAGAGTGTAGAGGCGCTTTTGACCGCTTGGGTTGAAGTGCTCAATGAGAATTTTACCATCGTGTAGGGTCGTAGGTCTGCGAGAAAATCTCCACACCGGCTTTGTTGGTATATCCGGCATAGTCGGTATTGCCGTTTACGAGCGGAGAGGCCGCATAGAGAAGCATACGAGCGCGGATGGCAAGTGCCATCACCGAGGTGGCACGCCCATACTTCTGCGCACTGCTATAGCGTGCCGGCAGGCGGTTGGCTACATCGAGCAATACCGAGTTACACCAGTCGATCATCGTATAGTAGGGCACTTGCCCGATCTGCAAATCGGCAGCATTGGCATCGGTCGAATAGATCACGCCCGGGGTAAACGGTATAGCCCCATAAGTATTGGCAAGCAACCAATAGTAGTAGGCTATCATACATTGGCACTCGGCTTTCATATACTCTACCTCTTGATTGGAGATACCTTGGTCGGGCAGAGCGTGTACATTTTGGATAAACACATTGGCTTCGCGAATACGATGCGGAAGCGATGCCCAGTAGTTGCCGTTCCACTCGCTATTGGGTGTCCATTCACCAAGGATATAAGGGATAACCTTCCAATTCCACTGGCGCCAACGCTCGCTGGGCGTCATATCATCGCCAAGGACATCCCACCCGAGGAAACGCCCGTAGCCCATATAGGGATCGGGTATGTCGGAATAGACATTCGCCAACCACCCCATGGTACGCATCTTATCGTTGAAGACCATCTCAAGGGTCAACTCGGTATCGGGTTCTTTATCCCAAAAACTGCACGATGCCGCAGGTAGCAGCAATGCGGTAAGAAGGGTATAGAGTTGCTTTTTCATATCTTATCTTAAGTGTTGTAGTTATTTTTATGCGATTAGGCTGCAATTATCAGAACCCGATCTCCAATCCTATCATACCCGAGCGTATGGCGGGGTAACGCAGACCATTGTTGGTACTCAGTTTGGGATTCCACAGTTTGAATTGGGAGAAATAGAAGAGGTTGTTGCCCGAAACAAAAATACGGAAGTTCTTTGCGTGCATTTTCTGCAAAGCCGCTTTGGGCAGCGTATAGCCGAGTTCGATACTCTTTAAGCGCAAGAACGACATATTCTTTTTCCACCAGGTGGATGCCACATTATTGTTGGTATTGGTCGATTCGCTCAAGCGCGGTCAGAACACATCTTGCAGGTGAGCGAGAGGTCGGCACCGCGGTTGTCCACCTTACCGAAATTGGCGTACGGATTGCTAAGGGAACCTATCTGCGAGGGTATTGTATTGCGCTGCATAAAGATATTGCTGCGCAGTTCTTGGAAGAAATCTACCTGCAGATCCAGTTCGTTGAATAGACCGAGTTCAAAGCCGACATTGGCTTTGCGCGGTTGTCGCCATATTCGGCGTTGTTGCTATGGTCGAGAAAATCAGAGCCGTACTTAAGGATACTATGTACCAACTCGCCCTCATCGTTGCGCGACTTGGCTGTGCTGTAGTAGTCGGGCGATTTACCACGCGTCATATAAGTATGTGAGTAGTAGTCGAACGAGAAAGTGGCTTTTGCCTTCAGTCCCGGGGTGATAAACTTCAAGTCCTGCTCAATAGCAAAGAGCGACTCGAGTTTACCGCTCGTACCACGATAGTATCCGTTCTGCGTACTCATTGCCCACGGGTTGTATCGATTGGCGGAAGCAATAGGTATCGTACCATCGGAATACACGGCAGGATGTACAAAAGGAGGGGTCTCAAACGCCTTGGCAAAGACATCGTCGGTCGAAGAGTTCGACTTACGCAGTTGCTGCAAATAACCGCCAATGTTGAAGCGCAAGAGCGTGGTCTTGGTTACATCCAAATCGACATTCGCACACAGGTTGAAGCGATTGAGTTTAGAACCGGTATCATAACTGAGTGTCTCGTCGGTAGCCATGATACCTTTCTCGTAGTAGTACGCCCCCGTCAAGGCATAGCGCAGACGCTCCGAACCGCCCGTTACATTTAGGTTAACGCGCGTAGAATATGCCAAATCGTTGGTGATGGCATCTATCTAGTTCCCAAAACTAAATGCACACTTTGCTGATGAATACAGCGTCGGCAAAAAGAAATCTTTACCATCCCGCTTGCAAGTAGGCAGGGCATACACAATACTGGAATACTATACACAACGCTTACTGCCTCCTCCACTAACTATACGAACGAGTACTGCATTCTGTTCCCGGTGTTTTACACAATGCTTTCTCCTCATTGACACAGGGAGATAGCAGAGGGATAGGAATGCGATGTTGGGCAAGCAAATCGCGCAACATTGCATTCTCTTGCTGTAGTCTATTCAGTTCCCGCAATATCGTTTCATATTCCATATTCTAACAATTCATTCCATTCTCCTGACGGAGTCTATTCAGTTCCCACAATATCCGTTTCATATTCTATATTCTAACCATTCATTCCATTCCTTCTGCCTACTATTTGTTATGCCAATAGATGGCAACTCTACCGTTTCAATACCAACAATGGGCTTAGAAACAAAAAAAGCATTTCTAAATAGACTCTATAGACTATCTATCGCAGGTAACTAAGCATAGGCAATTAAGTACAGAGGAGTACAGGCAAATAAGTGCAGACTAATAAGTACAGGTAATTAAGTACAGATAAATCAGTAGACAGGCTGTATAGTGTTGCGTATTTAATCGGCATCTCGTTTTTTTAGGTGTAGGCAAAGTTGGTAACCCAATGCCGTACAGATAAGCATGGCAATCGGAACATCGCCGATAGGGGTGGGATTGGTATCTTTGGTTGTTCCGACTTCGGGGAGTTTCTCGCCATCCTCTCCCTCACCGAAACTATCATGGTCGCCACCCGCAATACGACGAGGACGACGCACTATGCCGTCAGCATCCATAGGCGACAGACCATACTCCGGATTAGCAGAGTGCACACAAGAAACGGAGTTTTCTGCATATTCATACAGCAGAGATGTCGCCCGAGTATCAGAAGCGAAATATCCCCGGCTACTTAACAGAGTATGACCACCTACTTCGGTATGAGTTCCTACTTCAGTATTAGTACCTACTAGAGCATGAGTATGACTATGAGCATCGAAGACAGGCTCTGAGCGGAGAATATAAACAGATTCTGAGGACTGAGAGTAAACGGAAACGCATACCAATAACAATACCAATACACCTACCCGACAAGATAAAAGACGAATTCTAAACACTTAGCAAAACATTTAATGCGCAAAGGTAATCAAATTATATGGAGTACACAACAAAAAATACAAAAAACATCGAATATTCTACCCGTAAGAACAGCCAGATGCAACTAATAGTTCAGCAGACAGCACATTCCTAGTAAGAGCATAGTATTGCAGGCACCTTATCATACGGAACGACTTGGAGATATTGACGGCACGCACCTAGTAAGAACATAGTATTGCAGGCATCTTATCATACGGAATGACTTAAAGATATTGCCCAAAATCTCAGTAAGAGCATCACCTTATCATATATACAATTGATATATAATCGCAAGCATAAATCATATAAATCATACATATATAACGAAAGAAGCCTTGAGCGAATGCTCAAGGCTTCCAAAAGTGG
>OGRD01000040.1_pt1 | contig 99681 bp, 75 predicted proteins | sample 1553441 | NCBI WGS metagenome assembly OGRD01 (sample SAMEA2580106, study PRJEB22360) | human gut metagenome | biome: human gut; feature: human-associated habitat; material: faeces | place: Denmark | collected 2008/2010
GGCGGCTTTGATTTTTTCTTTGGCGGAACTCGAAATCGAGCCGCCGTTAAAATAGCGGGAAACGCTCGATTTCGATACGCCGGCCTTCGCCGCGACGTCCAAGATGCTAACCATCAACAGATTCTCCGTTTAGTTTTGTTTTTTCCTTTTATGAAACAGGAGCGCGCCGAACAAAACGATGAGGCCAAGGGAAACAAATCCGGCCAAAAGGCTGCTGCTGGTGCCTTCGTTTAGGAGGCCAAAATTCGCGGAAACTCGATTTTGGAGGGATAGCGCGTCGGCACGGGAACGGATATAGCTCATCGATTGGCCGACCGTAAACGTCGCATCGGTTTCCACGTCAAACCAGGATTGGCCATCGTTAATTAAATGCTGATAGTCTTGGCTAGCGTCCACCAAAGCGCGGGCGGAAGGCGTTAAAGCATCATAACGGGAAACAAGGGGACGCAAATCAGACGCATCCAGGGAGCAGAAACTCGCCTGCTTATCATGAGCACGGGCGATGGAATAATAGCCATTTTCCCCGATGGGATGAGCGGCGTCACGGGTGCCAAAAAGGAAATTGTAGGCCTCTTGGGCTTCGGGATGCTTCGATTCGCCGAAAGCAACAAAATAGTCGAGACGTTCTCCGTAATAGGTACGAACCGGGTCTCCCCAAGTTTGGGTGATTTTATCCAAGCGGAAAGAAGGGACCGATTCATAATAGGTCACTAATTCATCGAAATTGGGATAAGACCAAACCCCGTCTTGAGCTCCCTTATCCACAAGTCCCACGCGGATTTTCTTTCCTAAATACGCGGAAGCGTCTACGACGGTTCTTACCATCGTGTTCATGTTGACCTGGGTTTCCATGACGTTAGCAAGGGCATTGTCTCCGGTGACGAAAGCCGGATTCTTGACTTCGCTTAAAACCGTATTATTTTCGTCTAGAATCTGGAGGGCGGCGGTTGCTCCTCCCATCTTCACGGAGAGGAAGCCCGATCCGCTTAAGGTGAATAAAGGCGAGACCATGCGGAATTTGTTCGCTTCGAGTTCGGCGGTGGATTCTCCGATATGGTCGTTCAGCAATAACCCATTTTGCGAGCAAAGGAAGCGATTTCCGGTTTTGTTGAACGGCATATGCTCGCCCCACCAATAGCTTTCGCGGTCGGAAATCATCAAGTCGTAAAAGAATCCCAGGTCGTTACGCCCTCCTTCAAAAGAGGTATCCGACCCGAATAATTCCAGGTGATTTCCTTCCATTTCAAAATCAAGGTTATAACGGTCAATAGTCCCATTGGCTTCGATGAAAGGCTTATATTCGTCGCGCTTGTACCATTCTAGGGTCTTCGCTCTCGCTTCATCGTTAGAATTCGCTGGGGCATCGTTTCCAACAGGAGCTCCCCGGACCAAAATGTTTTTATGGAGGTCGATAGTCGAGGCCACTTCCGCTTTGGTTTGGTTGACTTGAAGGGCGCCGAAATTCAAAAACCCGAATCCCGACGTATCGCGGTCCACCAAGGCGAGCTTCACTTCTTTTCCTTTGAAGCTAGAGGCGTCGATGAAGCGGACGCCCATATTGCAGGAACGGGACGGGTCGATGAACCACTCGTTGTTATCAACACGCGCCAAAGGCGTGGCGAGATTCACGTCGTCTTCTGGATTAAAGATGCCGACGAAGCTATTGACGGCGTGCCCGCCGAGAGTGAAGGTAATGTAATCCTCGCTTTGCACCCAAGTGGGCGAAACAAGAGTTCCTTGTTGCCCTTCGCGCGCTTCTCCGCGGTAAAACCGGTCCAGGGCGTTGAAAGAACGTCCGTTCCAGAAGGCGTCGTTGCGGTTGGCAAGGCATTTTTCTAGTCCGTTTCCCGCCCACGCGCCATCTTCCATCGGGATGTATTTGCGGACGCTTTCGTGGTCCGCTTTTTTGATCGAAATAGAAGGCTGAGCCGCTTTCGGGGTGGAAGGAGTTGGCGAGCCGGCCCCTAGTAACAATAAGGCGGCGGGAAGAGAGAGAAGCATCATTGGTTTTTTCATGGTTTATTTTCCTTTCTGCTCTTTTGTTTTTATTTGGATTCCGAGTCCAGAAGAAGAAATCTTCACCTCGTCGGAATCAGAGTAGCCATAAATGCGGAGGGAGAAGGAAACTTCTCCTTCGTTCAGCGATATCTCGGCGCAGGAACGATCGATGCAATATTCCAGAGTCACTTGATTCTCCAATGAAAGATCGAACGTTCTTTTTTGACGCAGAGTTCCATCTTGGAAGCGGATGGGTTCATCCATATTCACGCGAGAAATATCGCAAGTTTGAGTGGAGGGGTGGAAGGAAATCGCGATGTTTTTGCCTAAAAGAAGCTGGTTATCTTCTTGCTTCACTTCGATTTGAAGGACCTGGTGATTGGTCTCTTCTTTCATTTTCGGGAGCCAATTTAAAAGGAGGCGGTCGTCTTTTATGGTGACGGTTCGAATGGAAGAAAGGGCGCCGCAATAGCCTTCTTTGCGGTCGGGGTAATTTTGGTCATCCCACATGTTTTCCCAGTAGACCAAATAGGTCTTATCCCCTTTTTGAAGAGATTGGGTCGCGTAGATATCAAAACCATGATCCAGTTCAAGGAAAGGCGTTTTGGGGGTGAATATGCCGCGCGTTAAGTCTAACTTGCCAAGCGAATAGACGACGCTATGGACGTTTTGGAAGGAGTTCCCTACGCGCGGCTGGAATTGAAGGGATGCCATTAACGCCACTTCTTCCCCAAAGAAAAGTACATCAGGGCATTCGCACATTCCATAAATCGGATGGCCGTTAGGATCGACATTCGGAGATAAAAGCTCGGGGAAAGAAGCGAGAACGTTCACGAAAACAAAATGGGTGGGAGTCAATCCTTTGAATAGCAAAATCGAGCCATATCCGTCCTCGTGACGGCAGGATACGACCATATATAGCGATCCCTCTTTTTGGAAGACCTTGGGGTCGCGGAAGTCCGTTTCCAAATATTGACGAGGGAGCGAAGTTCTTTCTAGAATCGGATTGCCGGCGAATTTCGTGAAATGGATGCCGTCAGTTGAGGTGGCAAGGCACTGGGTTTGATGGCTTCCGTTGACGCCGGTGTAATAAAGATACAAAACATCATCGATAGCAATCGCGCTTCCCGAGAAGCAGCCGAATTCTTGGTCATAGGATTCACTAGGATAAAGGGCGATTCCCACTTCTTCAAAGTGAACCAAATCCTTCGACACGAAATGGAGCCAATGCATCGGTCCCCAGGATAGTCCATGGGGGTTATGCTGAGCGAAAAGATGGTATTGACCCTTGAAATAGCAAAAGCCATTGGGGTCATTGATCCACCCCGTGTGGGGCGTGATGTGATGCTGTGGACGGTAAAATTTCATTTTGGTAACGTTCCCAAACACAATATAGTCGCCTGAAAGCGCTTTAGCAAGGATTATTTATTTGGGAATTTTCCCAATGATTTGCCCTTTCAAAAACAAGGGGTTAGGATGGAACGTTCGTCCATAGCCAAAATAGATTCATCCAATCCTGAAGGCTTGCTCGATCGTATCCGGGATGGGCCCGCATGAACTTCTCCATTTTGTCGCGGAGGTCGTTTATCTCATCCCAAGGATTGCTTTTGCGTTTCATTCCGTGGGTTTCGTGGCTTGTGTGGACCCCCCGCTTTTGAGGGCGAGCGCGTCGATGACGGCGTTGTGGCCCTTTTCGCCGTCGTGGAAAGGCCATTTGATTGCCCACCCTTTTTTTCTGGGCGCGTCAATTACAACACCTTAAAAAATCATCCTTCGTTTGCAAATGGGGTGTCAAGTAGACTAAAAAGTAGACTAAAAAGTAGACTAAAAGTAGACTAATATTTCGAGCGCAGCCGTTATTGTTATTAGGATTTTTTTGGTTCTTTTAGGATGGCAGAAAAATTTTTTCCCTACCCCCCTTGGGGGGTATTGTGCTTTTGGCAAACCTGTATTAGGATAAAGCCATCAAGGGAGAAATCCTTTGAATAGACCGTAACGAAGGGGACACCTATCGGATCCATCAACGGGTCATGAATAGAGTGCGGGGAAGAAATCGGGCTCCCACCATTATGGCGGGGATGTACCTCGCTTTTTATTTTGCCAATGAAAGAATTATCGATATTTGTAGACGAATCTGGAGATTTTGGGGCATACGACCATCATTGCCCCATTTATCTATTTTCATTGGTTTATCACGATCAATCTTTAGATATCTCCGCTTTAACAAAATCCTTCCAAGATGGATTAAGCCAAATCGATGCAGGCATGACTTACTTTCACGCAGGACCATTAATTCGTCGAGAAGGCGAATATAAGGAAATGGATGTTTTTCAGCGAAGAAAAGCATTCAATAAAATGTCTTATCTTACGAAGAATCTCCCCATCAGTTACTCTGTCGTTTCCGTGGAGAAAACCCATATTTCTGGTCAAACTGAACTTTCTAACATATTGAGAAAGGCAACCGAGGCAATCCTTCTGGAAAATCTCACGTATTTCCAAAGTTTCGACTGCATTAAAATTTATTATGACAATGGACAAAAGCAACTACTTCATCTTTTGAAAACCGCATTCGCGTCTTGCTTAGGCAGTTTAAAAATTAATATCGTAAAGCCCACTGATTACATCTTATTCCAGGTTGCCGACTTTCTTACAACCATTGAATTGACTCGTTATAAATTCCAAATGAAAACAATATCTAGCAGTGAATTGCACTTCTTCAACAATGCCCGTGAGCTTCATAGGAACTTTTATCGTGGGATACTCTCTAAACGGTTATAAGACACCGTGAAGAGCTCTCAATTTCGTTTTTTTCGCTTGCCGACACCATGCTTACGCATTAGGATAAAGCCATCAAGGGAGAAATCCTTTGAATAGACCGTAACGAAGGGGACACCTATCGGATTCATTCTAGGATCGTGAATAGCGTGCGGGGTAGAATTTGGGCTCCCACCTACACGGCGGGGTTGAGCCTCGCTTTTTCTTTTGTCTAGCGACCTACCTCTAGCATTTGCCCTTGTTCAAAGCCTCCGCATCTTCTATGATGATGGAGCCAAAGGAAGCAATTCATTTGGCTAGACCGTAACGAAGGGGACACCTATCCGGTTCCATCCGTGGACTGAGGTAGAGTGCGGGGAAGAAATCAGGCTCCCACCTATACGGCGGGGAAATACCTCGCTTTTTTGTTTTGTCTTAGAAAAAATTGAGAAGGCGAATTCTATGACAAAAACAAATCCATGTCGCCTTTTAAGAACTCTTCGATATTCAAATGGGTGATTCCATCTTTTGACATATCAAAATCATCAAGGGATAACACGTATTTGGGGGATTGGTCTTTTAAGGAGCTAAAAGCCCCAAATTCGCGTTCAATGGTTTCTTCGCTTTCAAGAAGATAAGCAGCCTGAATAAAGCACTTCTTCCCCTCTTTCATTGCAACAAAATCAATCTCTCCTTTATAAGTTTTACCAATCAGGACGTTATATCCCCGATAGATTAATTCGTTGTAAACAATATTTTCAAGAACATGGGAAACGGAGACAAAATTGGAGGAGGAACAAGCTAAAATAAACCCGGGATCCACGACGAATTGTTTTTCAATGGATTTTAAGGTTCTTTTCGAAGCAACATCATATCGCTGCACGTGGGAAATAAGACAAGCTTGTTCTAGCTTCTCCAGTACTCGGTACAGGGTCATCGAATAAATCTTTTGTCCCGTTTGCTTGGTTAGAATTTCCGCGACATTTTTCGCCGAGAATTCTTTTCCTGCATTGGCAAGGATATACCGGGCCAAAATGCCAAAAACATTCTTATCGATTTTTGATTGTACGTTGCAGATATCTTTTTCCACGATCCCTGTGAATAAGGACCCATAATAATCCCGGATATCTTCTTCCAGCTCATAATCAAAACGCTGGGGCATTCCGCCGAATCTCAAATAGTCTTGAAGGGGCTTGGGGGGTAAGGCTAAACGATTGATTTGATGAAAGTCCAAATATTCCTTATAAGTAAAGGGCTGAATTTTAAATTCCTTGCAACGACCTACAAGCAAAGAAGCGAGACGGCCAGACAATAATTTAGAATTGCTCCCCGTGACGAAAATCGAAACGTTTTGAGTTGCTTTCAAGGAGGATAACGTTTTTTCAAACTGCCTCACGTGCTGAATTTCATCGAGGAAAATGTAATATTTATCCTTATCGATGATTCGCTTCATGATATAGGTGTGCAATTTCGAATAGGTCGTAAGATTCGAAAAAGTAACGTCTTCAAAATTCACATCAATCACGTGATCGGGATTTACATGAAAATCGCGAATCAATTCCTCTTCGATTTGCCGAAGCAAAATGCTTTTTCCACATCGACGGACCCCGGTTAAAACCTTAATCAAATTGGAGTCATAATAACGACGAAGTTTCACGAGGTAGTTTTCACGAATCAGATTCTCCATATGCATCCCTCTCCTTCCTCTTCTACTATACCACAAAATTTCGATTTATCGTTGCAAACTCAAAATTTTTTCGAGTTTACAACGCACTTTTGATGTTATTGGATAACGGAATTCCATCAATATTTTTGTCAATTTAAACCCTTTTGGCATCTCTTTTAAGCGGTAATAAGGTCGTTTTCACTTAAAATTCAAGAAAAACACCGATGGCATCGAATGTTTATGCAAAAAATGAGGGTATGAACCTCCAATACTTACAAAAAAATGAGGGTATCCCTTGGAAGTATTTACAAAAAAATGAGGATAACCATAGTCTTTGAACAGTTGTTTATTTTTATAATTTTAGGTTTTTAGAGAATTGAAACTTTGTCAATATAACAAGGAAAGACCTTCAGCCATCGTTCCAAGGAAAGATAGGGAGTAAAATTGTTCAGTACTAGTGAACAATATTTCGTCAAACAGCAAAATTGTTCAGTACTAGTGAACAATATTTCATTTGGTGGTAAAATTGTTCAGTAGGCAAAGGAGGACATCCCATGATTCTACGCGAGCAATATTTAAAAAAGATCCGCCCCTTCTATGATTCCGATTTAATTAAAGTCATTACAGGAATCCGCAGATCGGGCAAGTCCGTGGTCTTAACCCAGATCATGGATGAGATTAAGCAACGTTCTAATAACGTCATTTATTTGAATTTTGAGAAGACAACGGATTTCATGAAAGCTAGCGATGCTTCGAAGCTTGTTCAATACGTCGCCGATAATCGCAAAGAAGGGAAATGTTATGTCTTCCTCGACGAAATCCAAGAAGTCCCCGATTGGCAGATTGCGGTGAAAGATTTGCGTTTAGAGAACAACTCCGTCTTCATCACCGGCAGCAACTCTAAACTCCTTTCTAGTGAAATCCTAACCCTATTAAGCGGAAGATTCGTCCGTTTCCAAATTCGTCCTTTCGTCTACTCCGAAATCGAAGAATATTCCAAGCAATTGAATCGAACTTGTTCCATCCAAGACTATTTAGTTTGGGGAGGATTCCCCGGGCGATTCCTTTATGATTCTTTTGAAGCCCAGCAAGCTTATCTAATCGATTTAGAAAATACGATTGTCTATAACGATTTAATTAAGCATTACCGGATCAAAAAGGAAGTCGCCTTCAAAAAAATCGTTTCCTTTATCCTTTCTAGCAATTCACGGATCATCTCCGCGCGAAGCATCCATAACTACGTGAGCAAAGAATGCAATGACATTTCGTTGAATACCACCCTGAAATATATCGAGTATCTAAAGGAAGCCTATATCATCGACGAAGTGTCGAGGTATTCCCCCAAGACCAAACGAGAGCTCGCCTATTATTACAAGATTTACGACGCGGACGTCTGCTTCAATTCCCTTGGCGTCATAAACGGGCGTTATGACCTGGACCACAATCTTGAAAACATCGTTTATAACGAATTGCTATTCCACGGATATTCCGTTAAAAGTTATGATAACGCCGGAAAAGAAATCGACTTTCTAGCCGTAAAGGAGGGAAAAACCTATTACGTCCAAGTCGCCTATAGCGTCGTGAACGAGAAGGCCTATGCAAGGGAATTCGGGGCCTTCATGAACGTCGACCCCTTATCCAAAAAGATTATCATCACAACGGACGAGATCGATTATTCCACGAGTGCCATCCGTCATATCTCCTTCAAGGATTTTTTGAAATTGAAGGATTTCTAAAAGTCGTCTTGCAAACATGCATTCTCTCGCCTCTTACAAGGGACGTTGGAAAGTGCAAAGCGGAGTCCTGCCTTTTCTTTTTATGGAATCAAAGGGAATCCTATCCTTTTGAAAACATCCCATATCATCGATATTTTTTATTTTAGATTGTGGATGATTTTCGTTTTCGGTGCCAAAAATGGCACTGAAATGGCACCGATGGCACCGAAAAAGATGAAAAAAGGAAGTGAGATGTTCTGGACAGGAATAGGGCCACCTTTAGCAGATGCCTTCACGTTCCAATAGATTTTCCATCGAGCCAGTTGAAAACTATAGTTTTTCGTTTGAATTTCAATGTTTTTTAGAAAATTCCAACGATATTTTGGAGGTTGTGTGAGCGAAAAATTGGACTTTAGGGAGGGGGCATTTACATTTATGTGTAGAGCCGATCACGTTGTTATTGTTTTCCAAGTGATTCCTCCTTGATGATGGGAATTGCGGCAAGCAAAGCCAGAATTTTTACCGATTTGGACCCCATCACCCTAGAGATGATTCTTGCTTGAAAGGGTCACCTTTGCCCTTATCCTTGTCGTTTTTCCCTTATTTACCTAGCCTTTTTAAGGGGAAAGGAATTCTAGCAAGGGAAAACGCAAGATAGGATCATGCATGGAATTTCCCTTATTTCATTTCTTTTACCCTTATTTTTAATTAGAATATAAGGGAAAACTGAAAGGGAATCCCAAAAATGAGGAAATTCGACTACACCAAACTATCCACGATGTCTTGGGACTCCGAGACATTGGATCTCATCTCCTTCATCAGCCAAGAAAATGGCAAACAGGAAATTTATAGCAAGCAGAAGCCGAAGGAATTCGAAAAGCTTGTCGAGGTCGCCAAAGTACAAAGTACCGAATCCAGCAACGCGATCGAAGGCATTCGCACCACCAACACAAGGCTTCGCCAAATCTTGGCGGAAAAGACCATGCCGAAAAACCGGGAAGAAGAGGAAATTGCTGGATATCGGGACGTCTTGAATCTTATTCACGAGTCGTTCGACATGATTCCCATCACCCCGAGCTACATCATGCAGCTGCATAAAATCCTGCTTTCGCATACGCCCTTGCCCAATGGAGGCAAATTCAAAAGCAACCAAAATTATATCTCTGGTACGGACAGTAAAGGTAATTCCTTCCCTTTGTTTACTCCGCTTGACCCTTGGGAGACGCCGATAGCCATGCAGGAAGCCTGTGACTCGCTTTCCCTCTGTCTTGGGAATCGGCTGGTCCACCCGCTCCTTTTGATCCCCGTCTTTATCCACGACTTTCTGTGCATCCACCCCTTCACGGACGGGAACGGCAGGATCTCCCGGCTTTTGGCGACGCTACTTCTTTATCGATGCGGGTTCCCCATTGGAAAATACATTTCCCTTGAGGCCAAGATTGCTAAAAACAAGGACCGTTATTACGACGCCTTGTCTGCTTCGGAAAAGAATTGGCATGAAGGGGAGGACGATCCATTGCCCTTCATCAAATATCTGCTCGGCATCATCGCATCCGCTTATCATGACTTGGAGGACCGTGTCGAAATCGTCTTTGAAAAAGTGCCCGCGAAAGAAATGGTCCGCAAGGCGACTAATCAGAAGATTGGATTCTTCACCAAAAGCGACATTCGAGAGTTCTGCCCCTCACTCAGCCTGTCCACGGTCGAGTCCGCGCTGCGTGAGCTCGTCAGCGAGGGCTATATCCGTAGAACGGGCATTGGAAGGTCAACGAAGTACGTTAGAAACTCCTGATTCCACAAAACGAGGCCGATTTTATCGAATTAACGAACCATTTTTTGCCTAAACATGCAGCATGATGTTCGCCAATGGGGATGCAATAACGGGCTTGCGACAAAAAATGGACCATAGGTAGGATTCTTGGGAAGCGGGAGGACGGTTTTAGAAGGGCGTGGATTTTAATCATGACCGCGTCTTCATCGAAGGCCAAGACATTGGGATGAGTTTGATAAAAGCCATACCCTTATTGCCGAGTTGTTGCTTTTTGACGCTTCGAGAAACCGCCATGGGATTCATCCCAGTCCGTTGTAGTTCTTGAATCGTCACCATGGTATTCATAGCTATCGTATATGTTATTTTTGCCAATTTACAATATTTTTGGCATTTATAACAAATAATACCCAATGGAAAACTTAATGGATTCGAAGGCTTTTTTGCTGACGTCAATGCTCCAATAAATCCTCCATCGAGCAGTGCAGCGCCTTCGATAAATCATAAAGGGTCTCCGCATGGGCTTTATTAATATCGTTCACCCTTTGTTCATATAATTGTATCGAACGGATATTCGTATTCGAGAGCTTGGCGAGTTCGCTTTGGGACAATTGATTCGCTTTCCGATAACGCTGGAGCTTGGTTTCTTTTTGACGTTCCTTCATCTTGGCATCAATCGCTTCGATGACCCGCGCGATATCCATTTCATGATAGAGGGGATACATCGAGATCCATTCGCTCAAGGGAACGGTGGTTAGAATATCCTTAAAACTACGGGACGACTCAAATTGATATTGGGCAAGGGCCCAGCCCGCCCAATATTCGGGAGTCCGTTCGTAACGATAGACGGGCTTAGGAAAATGAAAGTTCGGATAGGATTCTAGAATGACTACTTCTGCCAGTTCATATCCCGATTTCCCCGATATCATCCAGGGATTGCCTCTAGAAAATAAGCGGCAAGCCTCCGATTTATACCATGCAAAACCCAGCTCATCTGGATCGAAGCCACATTCATGGATCGAATAATCCACGAAATTGGCAAGTGTTTTCATGGCATCACTTAGATACAATTCGTTGTAAGCGGGGGTCGCCATTTTTAATCTCCTTTCGTAGGAATCCATCAGGAAGAGGCCGCTGAATTCGAATCTTCATGATCCTTTAAAAATTCAGGCAAGTCATCATAAGGAACGACTTCAATGCCACAGGGTCGGTAGATTTCATTAATCACTTTGTTTAGGTCTAAGCCACGGTGACTCTCCAAAGTAATACGTCTATCTTCTTCCTTTGTCATACGACATACATACATTTTGTCTAGAACATTGGCCACATTTTCAATATTTAAATCCTGTAAAGAGAGCAATTCACCTATGATGTCCTTTACCGTAATCATGTGTTCATCGTGGAACACCTCTCGATAATGAAACCAATCTCCTTTCGGTTCGATAACATGTTTCTCGCCCGTATTTGAGTGACCTTTATATTTCGTTATTTCAATTGGGGTTCCAATATCACAACGAACCTTTGCTGTGTAAAACGTTTTCACCCATTTTTCTGTGGTGATTTTCGGCCACAATTCAATTGCAGCCTTTGAAAAATAATAATGGGACCAAGGCAAGCTGTATTGTCTAATCACTTGGTTGAGCAAGTACCTTGAGCTATTGAGCCGATAGTTCCTTCCGCTGTAATCTACATCAATCCGATTGTCTTTATTTTTCGCCCCCTTAATAAGCTCGATAATAATCTCGATTACCGTGTTTTTTCCTTCCATGACGGTTTTTCTCCAGAACAAATGAAATCACTCAAAGCAGTTTAAAGGATTGAAGCGCCTTGCGAATCGCTTCATCCATCTCGTTAACGAGTCTATCTTCGCCCATTTGAAGAATTTCTTCATAGGTCCAAAGGAATTTGGCTTCGATCTCAGGTACAACTAGTACTTTGTTCTTCTTCCCGTTTAATTGCCGTTCAAGCCTGTCGAAAGATTCCTTATTAATCATTCCGTCATTTAACAGTTTTCGATAAAGCTCAATGGCTTCACTTGGAGCGAGGGTTCGAATGAACTTCAAATTCTTTTTCCAATAAGAAATAAATTCATTCGTCTTTTCTTCATCGATTGCCTCAGCCATTTTACTTTCGTGATTAAAATAATCAGGATAAGAATTGCCAATACCTCGGCCACGGAAATATAGAAGATGGAAAGTGGTTCCTAATCGGGCAAGATGAGGCTCTTCGATATGAATGGAATCAATATTCTGTATCATCCAGCGACCTGAATTTTGCGTACTTCCAAAGCATAACGAAATCGCAATTCCGTCTTCGCGAACTTGAAGATTAATTTCATGGAGGTAGGAGTAACCCTTAACGTTAATTCGCCATGTCCGCCAATCCCGCTGATCAACTACCCCTTTGTTTAGTTTCTTAGCGATATTCTCCGTTGCTTCGAATGCCACTCTTCTTCGGATTTCTTTATCCGCTTCGCAGGCTACGATTAGACTATCCACCTTTCTATATCCAGCAATCGTCATAAATTCAAGGAATTCTTCTGAAATCCAGGATTTCATTTTTAATAGAACTTCGTTGATTTGGCTGTAAGTGCAATAAAGCGGAGTTTTAGACGCATCATGGATCAAAAGACTCTTCTCCATATGATTATGGATTTGGTTTGGGTCCAGGTTATAAAGCTTATCCTCCATGGCAACGACATAAATCGGGGTCAAATCTTTATATACAAAAATCCACGCGTCCGGAATGGACCCGTTTCTCTGGGAGCTCCGTAGATATTCTTGGAACCATTCGTTGCATAATTGCTTAAAAGCGGATTCGTCCATGGAAGGATTTTGGGCACGAGCAATCTTTTTGATCGACGCTTTTACCCTTTCGTTATCATGGGTGTCTTGCCCATCATATCCCCAATGTTCGCCGGTTGGGCTAAAGCAAAACATAATCTTGTTTTCATCGGGAATGTTTTTGACTTTTTCCAAGTCAGGCTTCTTTTGTAGGTAGTATTCAAAAGTCCAGCCTTCACCATCTAAATTAATTCCGAACAGTTCACGAAATAAGGTCCGCTTTTCTTCTAGCGTTAATCCATCAATCGTATTGATGAACGCTTTGGTAATGTTATTTTCAAGGTCTGGTTTGCTGTCATAACACCAAAACACATTGAGATGTCTATCTCTTATCCCTTTATAGTTCATATTCGCTGCCCCTATGTTGAAAAACGTCTCCGATAAAACGCATTTCTTTCGAATTCATTATAGCATTCTCCATCACGCTTAAAGTGTTCTCGTAAAACGGAATTACAGAAACCCCTATAGAATCCCCGTGACCAGGCCCCAGATGCTTCAGCATAAACAAAAGCGGTTATGCCCAAACATTTGTTGTGATATCGGCGAAAATTCATTCAGCGATATTCGCAATTGAATGCCTTTAAGCCGCGTCAATAACATCTGCGTTAGATTTTGGATGCGTAACTGCATGCGAGTTCGCTGGCGACCAGCGCTCGCAAATTTGCCCCCGGTGGCACCTTCGCTTTCCCAAAACCCTTAAGAATTTCTCTGCAATCGCCATCGTTCGAGGAAAAAACGATTTTAAGATCGAACTTTGCACGAGAGGCGCCGACATAAAAATTACGATCATTTTCATCAAAACACGCTTTGTTGATATCGATCAGCAAAACGGCATCTGCCTCGAGCCCCTTGAATCTCCTGCACGAGTAAAACGGATACATTCTTCCGTTAGAAAAATATCGATCCTCTGTGGCATAAGAACTTAAAGCAGATTTTTGTCTATTCGGAGTAAGAATCACCACTTTTTCATATTCTTTCCCCATTTCCAAAAGAAGGGAATCAATAACCTTTTTTTCACTCCCCAATTCCGGGAAAACCACCATTGGGCGCGAACCGGCAAGACCTGCAGGTGCCATTTTCGCCTTAATCTTAGAGTTGTTTAAAGATTTTAGGGATGCCTCTGCAATAGCTTTGGTGTTACGGCAATTTTTATAAAGAGTGAGTTTGCAATCTGGATCAGTAAGGATGGAGGGTGCGTTGGGATTATTTACAAGTTGTTCCTTGTCATAGAACAAATAATACGAACCCCCATTTTCCTCAGTAACGAATTTGAATATTTCAAGCATCCCACTTTCGTCTGAAGCAACGGATCCTTGACGCTCAAATCCTGCCCCTTCAAGATCGTCTCTTCCAAAATCTTGTGCCTCATCCACGATGATGTGTTTATACGGAAACCTCTTAATATCTCTGCCAATAACATTTGCAAGCAAGTCGTATGCAGCGGTTGAACGATGACAATACGTACAGGCAAAACTAGCGATAGTAGAAATACGGATATTCGGAGATTGGTTTTTTCTTTGAAGTTCTTCCGCTAAAAGGGAATTAAAGCAAAGAAACAACACTTGTTCCCCTTTTGCCGCTTCCATTTCCGCTTTTTTCATCGCGACAAACGTCTTCCCCGTTCCTGCGAGTCCAGAAATCACCGCAAAGGGTTGTTCTTCCAAAAAATAAAGGATATCTTCCTGGGATTTAGTCAATTTTAAAAGGGTTCCCTCTTTCGAATCACGAAGATAATTCTTGCTCGGTTTAATGTGAAGGGGCGGCGCGAAAAAATCGTTGATAAGACGTTCGATTTCGATTTTATTTAACGGAGGGCACTTACTCCGAAATGGCCCGGCCTCCGCTGGACAAATCCTGTCTAAATACTTTTTAGGGTCTTCCAAAGCTTCCATGGTCAGAACTTGCTGACGAGACCCTACTTCCGGGGGCAATTTCAAGGTTTTCAGTTTCCCTTGGTCCATACCAACAAACCATACAGCCGACAGGGAATAGGCGTTAAATTTTTCCGATATTTGTTTTCCTAAGGCACATTGAATTGCTTGGGTTAGCCAATGTCTATTTTCGGATGCCTGATTAAACGGCCCGTTATGCTCCATCAATTCGCCATTTTGATACCACGCGTGTTCTGATGCGCGATATTCAATATCTTCAGCAGCTTTCGCTTCAAGAACGATAATTTTCTCGTCAGGAACCAATATTAGAAAATCGATTTCATGTTCCATGCCCGCTGGATAAAACCGTTCCTTTCCATCGCGTTTATGGTATTGATGGATGGTATCGTAAAGATGCGTCGAATATAAAACATAATAATTGTCTGGCAGTTTTGATAATGCATCGAATATTTTATCTTCTTTGCTCGCCGGTACAAAATCAAGGCATTTCGAGGGAATCATAATAGCCATGTTTTTAATCCTCACTTCACCAATTGAATAATTTTATTCGCCCAATCTTTTTCTCGAATATCAACGGTCGTCCAAGACGGATGCTGATTTAGTACCGCCTTTATCGCATCCGCCATTCCATCAATCACCAAAACCTTCCTTTCTATCCACGCCATTAAGACACATCCATCATGCCCAGATACACTTAGACAAAATTTCTCCGGCATAGGCACTTTGGCATCGTCCAATAACCGGGCAGCAAAATCGTTTAGTTCCGGTATGGAAAAACCGTTTTCAAAAAAGGTTGCGAAATCGCCATATGTAACACTATAAGACTCGGAAAATTCTAAAGAATCCTCCTCTTCTTTCCCATCAACTTTTTCAAACGGAAATGCGTGATAGTCTTCCAAAAACCGAATCACTTCATGGCGATTTAAATGAGAATGGTAAAATTGATTCTCATAGCTACGAAGGCAATGGTAACACGAAGGGTCGCAATTGCAGTTCTTCATTTTATCGTAGGCAAAGCGAATAATGTTCTTGAGGGTGCACCCATTTTCATCGACGATATGCTTAACGTGTCCCGCCCCACCCGGGACATTATCATATATAACAAGTCGATAATTCGTCCCTTCTTCATTATTTCTGCGGAAAGTGCCAGCAATATCCGTTCTTTCAATGCCCAAAACCGACGCCGTTGCATCCAGTAAGGCCTCAAGAAGTGATCTTAGGCAATCATCTTTATCCGGATTTTTAAAAACTACGCCATTGAAGAACAATTGAACAATGTCTGTATTAAAATGATGAAATAAGTAATACTTGCGCAATTTGCCGGCGTCTTTGTTGCAAGGTTTACCTTCCGCGTCTTTGTGGGACGAAACGATGAATGAAGCAGTGCCACTACGGAGCGCTTTTGTATTTGATTCATCTGTTTTCATATTTTTGCCATCCAAAACATAAGCGGTATCCACATGGCCTAAGGCATATCCACATCGCGGGCAAACATAGAACGGGTGCGTTTTTTCACTTGTGACCACGATTTCATCTTTTTGGCTCGAATAAAGGGTGATGCGTTTTTGTCCAACTTGAAACACGTACTTATGCTCCGGAAGGTTGCGCCCAACATAACTAGCTTCAGACCGATACATTTTTTCTGGTTTTTTAATAGGAACCGGTTCTCCGTCACCTTCCGTATAGAAACCACCGGAAGGCTGGATGGCTTCGCACCAATCGTCCAGTGGAATAACCGATTGACAGCCAACGCACTTTGTTCCATTCGCTGGTTTGGTGCGAGAATAATTATCCGTTTGGCATTGAGAACATTTGGCCACATATCCGGAATCAAAGTCATACTCCCCGCCTTGAGAGATTCTGCGTATATAGCGAGACGTATACATTACACCATCGGCTATGACCTTGGCCCCAGGAGCGTAGTCGGATAAAGCCTGTGTCAAATCCCTTCCAAGATTCAATTCATTCCCGTCGAATTCGCCATCCTCTTTTTTCTTCCGCAATGTTGTCGTATCAACCGGAAAGCCGTATTTTGGGAGAACGTTTGCCGCAACCAAGAACTCAATGAGCCTTGGGCTTGCCAATCTATTAAGGCGTCTCTGTTCTCTTTCTAGTTCGGTTTCGAAAGGCAGGCCTTGATCCTCAATTCCTAGCGTATAGTACTCAATTTTCTTTTTTATAGGTTTGAGATCGCTGAAATATCGATTAATCGCCGTTGTCAAAAGTCCTTTCTCTCCAATTAATCCATCAACCCAATTTGGCTCGGAATATAGCCATTTTTCCCCATAATCAGAGATACTAAAATACTTATCGAGCTCTATTCCGAATGAATTTTGTAGGCATCTAGATAATTCATCGCCAGCAAACCCGTTTTCTAACATTTCTTTTAGAATCGGATAGCCTTCATTAATAAAGGAAAATGCATTATTGTTGTCAAAATATTGGGGATATTTTTTGAAAAAATAGCCAAGCAAAACGGAGTAGATATGACGGAAAACAATCTTCGTATTGTGATCGTCGAAAAACGGCGGTTTGATTCTGCCAATAATCATCTTTTTAGGCTGATCAAAGAAATTGAAATCATGGGAAGACAGTTTAGCGTAAGTAATGATAAAGGCCGCACTTTCCCTGCTGCGGCCAGCACGACCAGCACGTTGAGCATAGTTTGCCGGGGACGGCGGCATATTTCGCATAAAAACGGTTTCCAATTCACCAACATCCACGCCCATCTCAAAAGTAGTTGAACAAGACAAGGCGTTAATTTCATTCGCCTCGAATTTTCTTTGATACTCCAAGGCTTTTTGTTTCGTCAATTGCGCCGTGTGTTCTTTAATAATCGGAGCTTTTATCGTGGGATTTAAATAGAAATTATAATAATGGTCATCCGCATATAACGATTGGAAATCATCGTATTCTTCCATGATTCCACCGCATTTTTCGACAGGACACTTTAAATCGCCAGCATAGGTGCGAACCGTACCGCAATTCTTACAGCGATACCAATGTGTATGCTTGCACCCCTTGACCCGAACGGCGAATGCCGAGAAGGGCATTTGATATTGTTCGTCACGATAGTTCACTAAAGGATATTTGTTTTTGCTTTTGTCCAATAGAAAAGCAAAAAAATCTTTAAGGAATTCAATGCCAATTTTTGCATCACTAGACTTGAGATACCGGAGAACCATTGATAGCCGCATGCTTTTCATGTATTCATTGGGCTTGCCTTCCTTATTTCGAGGAAGCCACCCCGTGATGTTGCCGGTACTCGATGTGACTCTTTGCAAAACGATAGTTTTCTCTTTTTGAGAAGCAACATTAAAAATCTCGCGTCTAACCTCAATATCATTCGTCACATTTAGGCGGTCTCGTAGCTTAAATGCACCGGCATATCCAAAGCAAAGCGCAAGTTCATTTAGGAACTCACGCACCGACTCATCGGAATAGTTTGGGCAATACTCATTTTTAATTTTGGAAACGATATAATCGTTAATACCCAGATATTCATATTTGAGAAAGCCCATCGATTGCAGCGATGCAGGGCGTCTTGCGGTCGTTAATTGAGACGCAACTGCCATGATGGCGTGTTTTTCCGAAACATTGCGGAGAATTTTCAAATCCTCTTCAGAATCATTATCCACGAGTGAGGAGGCAAAGGATCTATCTTTTATGAAAAGATCCCTTAAGCGATCCGCGATTTCTTCGCAGTCAATCGTTTTGCTTTCGTCGCGAAGCTCTTTTTCCATTTGTCGAATAAGTTGGACGTAGCCTCTTCTAGCAAGCAATCTCCTTGACGAAGCATCCAAATAACTGGCAAAAAACGCAGCGTCACCGCGGGAGTCGGAGAAGGTTAAAAACTGTTTTCCTCCTTCGAACGAAACCGAGGTACCTTCAATCGTTTTTATCTTACAAAGTTTCGTTGGGAGTTGTTCATAAAGAGTGGTTGCCAGGATGGCCGTCGCAGCTTCTGAGCCGAGATAAAATCGAGAATAGTTGCCCTGGAAGCAATACATGCAACGCGTATTAGGTTTTTTCCATTGCCTCAATCGGACATAATGGCCGTGGCCACAAGTCGGTCTCGCACCATTCTTGTTTGGAACGATCTGGCCACATTTTGAGCATACCAAAAATTCGGTTTGATCTTGTGATGGCGCGTCGGCGCGTTCGGGGTGCTCCTCTTCAACTTCTTCATCATCAACGGCATCGTCATCTTCGTTGCCCCTATTTGCATCGTCCGAATCGGCCCCGTCCCTTACGATGTGAAAAAATGTCACTTGGCTTTTTTCATCAAACTGGGTAAGTGGGTCATCGCAGGTTAAATAATTTTTCCCAGTTCCCTCATCTTTCTTAATTTGCCCCACCAGCGCGATATCGCCACATTTTTTGCAAACGGCAAATTCGAACATCCTATCGTTGTCTTTTGCATTCTCGTAATATTCAGTTCTTGTCAACGAAACATGTGATTCGTTTCCTAACGAAATATACGCGCCTTCCAATGCCCTTACGAAAAAATGGTATTTGAGATCCACTAGTTTTACGCCGTTTTTCTCAGCCATGGAGCAAAGTGATAGGAATCGGATGAGAAAATCTACATCAACTTGTAAATGGCGAGCGATCTCATCTATTGGCGAAGGGCCAACGCCCGGCACGGAGTAGCAATCTCTTAAATTCTTATATAACTGACTGTTGGAAACGACGTCATACAAGTTTTCTTCCACTGTTTTTCCCGGGTCATATATAAATCCATTAATAGAAAACAAATGAGGGATGTCCTCATCGGAAGTTTCCGCAAAACAATTAATAAACTGGCTAGGGATAACGAGTAAATTGCCTTTCGGCGGGACAAACGGAACACGCTTTCCGTAAATAATATCGTCTTTGTCAAATTCCTCGTGGGTAAGATTTTTTGCAAATGAAATGATATCATCGTCGTTTTCGCCTTTTTTGCCCAAAGTGGCACTGGTTAGGACGAATTGAAGGCGTTTCCCTTCTTCTAACAAATGGGCCTTAAGCCTTTGAATTAAAATCGAAGTCTCGATTCCCGTGGCGCCTCGGTAAATATGGGATTCATCCAAAACGATGAAACGAACCTTTTTCTGTTTGAAAAGATCCGCATCGCCGGGCCTCAGCAAAAGATATTCCAGCATCGAATAATTCGTTAGCAAAATATTGGGCGGAGCTTTTCTCATTTGGTCTCGCGAAATCAGCTCGTTGGACAAGGGCTCTCTAAGTTCGGGAATATCAGTTTCATGGAGTTCCTTGTAGATTTTTAATGCTTCTTTATACGTTTCTTTGGTTTCGCCATTGTAAGAACCGAACGTAATATCTGGATAAGTTAAAAGATATTCTCTTAGCCTTTTCATTTGGTCATTTGCCAAAGCATTCATCGGATAAATCAAAATGGCTCTAACCCCAGCGTCGAGAGTTCCCGCTTCTTTTTCTTTCATCAAGGCATCGAAAATTGGAATCAAGAAGGATTCCGTTTTTCCCGACCCCGTCCCGGTAGTTACAACAATGTTTTTTCCTTTTTGAATTTTACGCAGTGCTTCCTCTTGATGGAGATAAAGTTTCATTGTAGATGGTAAACGATTTTTATAGGGCCGAGGATCTTCGGGGTGCTTTTCTCTTAGCAAGGCTTTACCCTTTTCAAAAGTCAAAAACTCGGGGGAAAGACGACATGTCGGATCCTTAATGAGCTCTTCGATGGATTTGCCAAATTTGAATATGTCGCTTAGTGCAATGTATGGCCCTTTAGAAATGGTAGCCATCAAGGATTGCCGGAGCATTTTTTGAATTTTGGAAGAATAACACCTATGCCCGCTTAGAATATAGTCAACAAAGCTAATTTTTATATTGGCCGCAGCCTCAGATGGATTAAACATTTCACTCCCCCTCTATGTAACAATAAATAGTCAAGCATCTAAAAAGATTCTGTCCATTGGCTTCTGCAGAAACCAGACGTTGCTGGGCATCATTCACAGAATAGCAGACCAGTTCCTCACCCTCAGAACCACCGGCAACAAAGTACATACGAATTTTATCTTGTTTAATGGCGTCAAAAATTACGGGAACACCCTTGGATTTTGACGCATGATAAACTCCTTTATACGAAGGATAACTTTCTCCAGTTCTTAAGTATTCTATGTTATCGATATAATCGTAACCATCGAACTTAATCCATTTCTTATTTCCGCCTCTAGTTTTTTCAAATACAAGTTTAGATACTCCTCGGTAAAGGAATTTATCAGGGTTTCCGATCACAACAACATTATCTTCGTAACGGCTGCTATACAAGCACTTGGTAACTTTTTGAAGGCTTTTTGGATCACGAAACGTGCATTTTAGAGTCATGAAATATTCGCCATCCGGAAGCGTTTGTCCCTCCAAAACGGAGGATTCTAAACAAAATTTTCCGGAGATGACAAATGAATCGTCAGTATAGGCATCGACAAATTCATATTCAAAACGCGCGTCTTCAGGCCCTGTAAAATTGTCAGATAAGACAACATTAATATGACCGTCTTCCAAAACGTCAATAGTTTCACGCGGATCAATTCTTAGCTCCGGCTGAGTGGTGATTTCGCAAATTCGAAAAGTTTCATTTCGTCCGTTGACCATTGCCTTAGCGTAAACGCATTGGCCTGCCCCCAGTCTGCAACCACCGCCTACAATGGCATCTCCTAATAGATAGGAATTTGGCTTATGGCCTGTGCGCAGTTTTGTCTCCCCGACATAAACACCCTCAATTTGAAAACTAGAATCAATATTGATAACTTGGCCAGAATGAATATCGCCAAACCAAATTTTCTTTTCTAGGGGCAAATCATTATATGTTTCGCTATCGAAGTTCCAACGAAAATAGGGGACATCAAGGACAGCCCAACGATTGTTACCAAGAGGAATCTCGGCAATCTGTTCCTCAACATTATATTGGCCTAACCACTCATCCCCGTCACCCAAAGGCGTTTCCGCTTCGCGCAAATGCAAGGTATCGTGTTGATGCCATATTTGCCATTTAATCAAAAATTCGCCGTGATCAAATAAACAGGTTCCGTCTTCACGTAACGACGCGTCTGGATCTATGAAATATTTTTCCTCATGGATAATATCTGGCTTTTCGCGTCCCGATTGTTTTTTTAGAACACGCAAAGACCTCGGTTGAAATTGAGGGAACGACTGTGCAGACAGCTCTACGTGAGTACCATCAAGCGTCATATCTTTAGGAAAGAACTGTTTTCGATCGTTATCCCCTGAATCTTCAATCCAAATATTTTCAAAATCTGTTCTGTTTTCAACATGAATATGAAACGAACTAAGCGCGTTATAAACTGGAAAAATGCCCAACGGTGTTTTAATGCGAATCCCGTCTAATGGGCTTATATCCTTTCCCCAATAATAATGCTCATCTTCTCTTTTAACCCCAAAAAACACAGATTGGGATCCAAACGTAACTCTATCTCCCTCAGAAGCAATGAACGAATAGGCGTAATTGCAAATTTTTCCATAAGGTTTCTTTAGATAAAGGCACGATTCCGGGCAAAATGTCCGTGTAGAAACAATCGTGTAAAAATCAGGTTTACAATTTCCACGAACTTCTTTGTTGCCTTTAAAAATCAAAAAAAGTCGATCTAAATCATCTCCGGCATCGGCAGAATCATAAATGACTCTATCATCGACTTTCAAAATGGCGCGAAGCCGAACGCCTTCTAAGGGAAATCGGAAGAACTCTGTTATATCAACAGATAATTCTTCAAAATTGGGTATAAAATCGGAAGAAAGTATCTCACCACAAGAATGCAGTTCTTTTAAGATTTTCCCATCATTAAGCAAACGGGAAACGGTAAGTTTCACTTTCTTCGCGCCTCTATATTCATCCGGCAGTCGAGAACCATTTACGCAAAGAAGGACAGCAGGGTTCTGGCCACATCGATCATCGAAAAAATAGGATGCGTGAATAGCCTTGATGTCATTAACCGACAACGTTTTTCGATTCTTTTTAGCGGCTTTCCGAACACTGGGTGTTAAAATCGTTTTTAAATTATTGCTAACGATAGACGATAAATAATCCGAGTCGGCATCTAGTGAAATATCTTCGTTCAGTCTAAAAGCTCGATTGATATAATTCAGGATTCGTCTGGTCAGCAAGGCGGACGTAATTTTATCCTGTGCAAAGCCGTACCGAAGCCCGGCACGAATCTGATACGTTTTGCCATTGAATTCAATGTCACTTTCGGAATCCGGATCGTTCGAATAAAGCCTTGCCAAATTATCAACGATGCGATTGCAAAGCTCTTTGTCCGTTCGGTCAATATATTGATAATCAAACAACTCGCTCGTGAACAAAGACCATAGAAGTCTTACGTAGGCGTTAATAGATTGGCTGGGCGCGTAAGATTGAAATAAGAAAGTTTGAACGTAGGAATTTTTGGAGCCGCTTCTAAAAAGTATTCTGCCGCTGGAAACATCGTTTTTAAGAATTAACGCATCGGTGATTTTACCAATTAAGCTGTAGTTTTTATTTAGTTGCACTTCATAAGGGGTATACTCCCCCAACGCGGTATTGATTCGTCCCCAAAATTCTTTCCCGTACCAATCGCCGCGAGAATCCTTGGCAACCGTAACAATCAAAGCAGCTGTCAGCAAATAATCGTTTTTGCTTTTAAATTCCAGAGACCCGGTGCGAATATAATCGTTCCAAACATTGGCGAATTCGTGCTTCATCCAATCTTTTTCTTCTGGAGTAAAATTAATGTCACCAACCAAGCGACGAATATCGCTTAAGGCGGAGTTAATTTTTGAATAAATTTCAGGGCCAATTGATTTATCGCTCATAACGTATAAACACTGCCCTGATTGCCTGAAAAGGCTTCTTTGGCACAATGTGTCACCAGGGACCAACTTTCTTGTTTAAATTATAAATCCAAGGGACAGTTCTTACTAGAGTCGAAACGTTCCGGGTTCTTGTCGATGGGCGAACCATCGCTCAAGTTTTGAAGTGAAAGTTTAGAATAAACTATTGACCAGAGCTCGAATTCGACTTGAATTTCGCCTGAATCGGCAAAACGAAAGACCCGCCGGCCTTTAATTCACTGGCCGTGCACTTATCGCCACCTAGATATAAAGCGTCATTGATGTTAAATACTTTCCCTGAGGTCTTGGCATATTGGGTCGCTTCCCGTTTCATGAAATAGAACGTGGTATCTTTCCCATCGTATTGGAAATTATCAAGGGAAGCATTCTCCGGAGTATTTAACTGCAGGTTAAACATGGGGAACAAATACGGATCCGATATACGAACAGGGACGGTATAGGTAGAACCCACCGCCCCATCCAATACCGTCGTAACTTGGAACGTCACCTGTTTTTCAAAGGAGGCATAAAGGTTCAACGCATAATCCTTAATGGTGGTGAAGGAACTTAACGTTAACGAGATACTCCCTTTATAAAGATGTGCTCCATTTTGTTCTTTCCATCCCGCGAAATAGGTATGGTTTTCCGCATCATCGCTTAAAAAAGGCGTAGAGAAAAAACAATCTTGTTCTAAACCCGTTAAGCTTTTGGTTAGCTTTGAACCATTATAGAAATTCACCGTATAGAATCTTTCAGTTGGGGTTAGGGTGTTTTTGATGTTAATAACACTCCAAACGGCATAACCGACTCCCGCGGATAAGCCAACAAAAGCAAAGGAGGATAAAATCACGAGGCCGATCTTGCTTCTTCTTTTCATGACGCTTTACCTCCTAAACGCAGTTCGAGATTATAGGAATAATGGGTTAAGGCTTTATCCTCCGTTTGATTCCGTAATAACAGGACTAATTGATGATTAAATTCAAAAGATAAATTACTCGTCAAAGCAACGGATGATGTTGGGACTTTAAATAACAAATCGAAGGTAATATAGGTGCTATAAGACGTATACGTTAAGGCGGTGTCCCCCCACTTCAAAGCCCCCAGTACAGTCCCTTCACTGTTAAAGGCTTCTAGATAATTCCCAGCTTGGTTTTTAATCCCAAATGTACCAGAGAAAATGAATTCATAATTCCCGTTCACGGGATTGGACTTTAGCCCTTCGGATAAAGAGCTATCCACCGCGAATTGATAGGTAAGGCTGGCTTTGGTTTTATCCGCTTCCCCATTAAAGAAATAGGTGCCTAGATTAGGATTATGGGTGTTGGATATATTTAGTCCATCCACATGATCGAGGAATACGCCGTCTGCGTTGCCGTTTAGGTTTCCTGACCCTTGGCTGGACCCTTGTCCAACAATCGCCCACGAAGAAAAACCAACCGCGATGCAGGTAAGGCAGCATAGGGTGACTACCAAGATTTCCGAGGCAAAGATTTTCTTTTTCATGCGTTAGCCTCCGAGGGGTCCACCGTAATCGGATTCATCATCGAATCGCAGAGATAGCCATTCGTATCAAAGTAATAGAGGCCTGCCTTTGTGGCTTTGCCATTCAGTTTGCCTTCTTCCACATAATAGGTGCCATTCTTCATGATGGAACCGTCGTCTTTGGCGTAATGGATGTGGGTACCGGAGACGAAAAGGCCGATGCCAGCTTTAATCGTGTCGAAAGTGCAATAGCCATCCGCGGATAGTGTCACCGAATCAACGCCGGTGAAGTTCGAACATTCCAGCGCTTCCACTCGGCCATCATTGCCAAAGGTGTAGACGCCTTCAGGGAGCAGGTTATTCAGATTGGTGTTGATGTAACACGTTGTGTTGCGATAGGCGTAATAGGAGGGGCCGAAATAGTAATAATAAGTCATGACGCTATCGCCAACCGGAACGCCTAGACTTGCAAACCCTTTGTTTTGCACCACCCCATCATCCACATAATAGATGTTGCCGTCTCCTCCACCGTTGTACTTAGCCCCCTCCTCAAAAGTAAAAAACTCCCCAGCTCCAGTTAAGAGATGTCCGTTTTCATCAAAACAATATAAGTTCTCAGGCCGGGTTCCTTCTGCGTCAATATATCGTAGCCCTTTGATTTTCCCCAAAGTTCGGTCGTAATAGAACGTATCTTTATTACGATCCTTGTACCACCCTCCAGTAAATGCAACAAGGACAATGTCTTCTCGAATGGTTTTGATGTTCGTATACGGCTCATAAGAAACAGTTTTGTCCGCCGCGACTAGCCAAAGAAAAATGGAGCCTTGAAAACCGGTGAATTCGGTTTGGTTTGGCAATTCAATGCCACTTCCGTCAATCGTATAAGTTTTGGTTCCGATAACTGTGGCTTCATCTGGGGCCTTAAAAGTAATCGTAATGTCGTAGGGCCCTTGATGTTGCACTTTCCAAAATCCGTTTTCATACGCCAAGGCGGCGCCAATGGGACATTTGCCAGAAAAAGTGGAATCGTCCGAGTTTGAAAAAACAGCAGGAGTGACGGGTATCTCCGTAATATTCTTAGTCTGTTGATTATATTGCGGTGTTGTAACGGATGTTATGGATTCACTTGAATCATACGCCTTTGTTAAATAGGTAAACTTGCCACCCCCATCTGAAATAACGCGCCCCAATTCCGATGGTTTCAATGCGCTATCGGAAGTTGGTTTCGTCATGTAAAGCCCGCCACTATTTTCAAATTCACCATTCAACTTTAAAAAAGAACCGCTCGTTACTTGTCTATTTGCCTTTTTGAACGCTTCTGTTGCATTGAGCGAAACGTATTCAATCCGCATAAGATCGCTGGAATCCAAGCAGCCATATCCTTTGCCCTTCCAGTTGCTTAAATCATAAAAGAATACTTTTCGTCCAGAACCCAAAACCGCTTTTGCCCCCGTAGAAATTTCTAACGAAGCGCCTGGCAAAAAATCAAGGTCTTGCTCAAGAGTAACCGTCCCACCAGCAACAGCAATATCTAAATTATTGCAAATCGGCAAATTATAATCAGTGGAATCTATTGTCAAAATCGAAACGCTAACTTTTAGATGAGACAAGGTTCCGCTGCCAACAACCCTCACGGATAATCTATCCCTGATCGGATCATAGTATTTAACTAAATAGGATCCCTCTTGCAAGGTAAACATCCCTCCCTGTCCTATGAATGTAAATGTTTGTGACTTATATTGCCTCAGCGCCGTGACAGCGATTGTAGTTTTCTCCGTTGCCCCCGAATAGACAAATAAGTGCGCCTCAATGTTTTGAATATAATATTGGCTGAAGACGAATACCTTCCCCATGTTTGTGCTCGCAGAGCCGCCCCTGAACAAAAACGAAAATCCTTCGTAAACCGTCGACCCATTGAGAGCGTGAATTTCGCCATTGCCAGAAGCATATCCCCAACAGTAGAAATTAGATCCAGACTCCAATGTTATGGTACTATTCGTGGATAAATTTATTTCTCCAACTGCCCCCGTCGGCAAAGAAGTGAGCGACCCACCACCCGCATAATACATATCACCAGCAATGCAAATTGCGCTGCCCGTTTTAACGCGAATTTTTACCGATTCTAATAGTTTAAGAACATAGTCGTGTTTAACCGTAGCTTTAGCCTGTTCTATGCGAGGTTCTTTTTTTGCGTATTCAGAATAAACAGAATTGGCAGAGCCGGGGACAAATAAGTTCACCCCATTAGAAAAGATATAGTCGGAGCCATCCCCTTTTGGCGATATTTGTCCACTTTTAAACAGCCTAACTATTTTAGTTTTCGTTGTATTCGCATAATCAATCGCTGATTGAAGATCGTAAAACGGCTTTTGTTCAACATCGAAAATTGCTGCATTTTCATCAATGGCCAACACTTCAACCGTTGTATTGGAATTCACAATGAGGAAAGTGTATGAATTATTATTTCCACACAGTTCTTCATCCACTTTCCACCCAACGAAATCATAACCTGCAACGGGTTTTGGAGATTGAACCACAACGGTATCGCCCGTTTCGCAATCTACATTCGTGGATAGTGCACAAGGAACCCCATTGACATAAGCTTCATAGGAGCACAACGAATTTCTTTCAAACCGAATGATTGCCGGAGATGCCGGCAATTGTAGTTTCATATTGCGAATAGTTATCTTAGTTGGACTTGCAGTTGAATTGCTCTTAAGGTAGATAGGTATCGTTTGCCCTTTTTGGCACTCTTGAGTCAAGCCCCCATCGCCTTGAACAGCGTTGTTGTTGACTTTGATTGTTCCGCCCTGCAAATCAACGGCGTACTCAAAGGACAATGTTCCCGATTTGTTGCACGTAATTGTAAGCGTTGTTTCATAATGGGTGTCACTGCATGTCCCACCAACGGATTTTGCAATTCCTGTCACGATCGAATTTGCGCTTGTCCACGCATTGTCGGCAGTCCCACTGTAACTTAGCCCTATTCCGGTTGCATTTTCATTCCAACCGTCTACCGTCCCACTCGTTGCCGCATAACCAACATCAATAAAACTAACCCCTATCGCAGCCGTTGCAACAAATAGGCTAAAAGCAATGAAAAGCCGCTTCCACAATCCTCTACGCTTCATATTCGATACCCCTCTTCTGATTTCGTCTAACTAGTAACACATACGTAACGATCCACGTTATTCCTAAAACGACGGATACGATGGACCAGATATGGCCAAAGTGAAGAACAGCACTTCCTTCATATTCCCGGAACCATTCGATAATGAAACGGAAAATCCCATATCCCACCATATAGATGGGATAGAGGAGTCCTTTGCCTTTTTGGTCTATAAAAAGCCAAATCAAAGCAAGAAGGAAGGCCGATTGAAATAGAATCTCCACTAACGGGGCTGGGAAGTGTTCCCCATTATTCATCAAGACGCCTTGGCAGCACCCGTGAACCAAGCAATTGAATCTTGCTAGCATCAACGTGCAGGTTAAACACGGAGTGAAAACATCAAAGGTTAAAGGGATTGATACTTTCTTGGCTTTGGCAAAACCAAGATAAAATAAAGGCATAAAGAAAATGCCGCCATAAAGGGATAAATTCCCTGCTTTGGCGGTATCAAATCCCGCTTCTAAAAGGGCAAAGAATTTAACAAGCAATACCCCAATGATTGTATGGGCGATACTAACAAGAATAATTTCCCAAATTCGGACTTGGAGCTTCTTTCGATAAAGAAATAGCCAAACGAAAACAAATCCTGTGGATAAGGCTAATAAAAGGATCAAGAACCACCACGAGGAAAAGAAGGATGCTAGCGGCGAAGCCGAGCCATCTAAAAGGACGGAATAATTAGAACCCCCCCCCAATCGAATTGGGAGGTTGGCCAGCAAGAGGCTCATCATCCTAGAACCTCCACGTAATTGGCGGTCAAATCCAGCGAATTCCCCATATTGGTGGCAGAAAGAAGCAATCCATCATTGATCCCGAATTTCGTTCCGGTTTTTTGAACAAACGTCCCATTGCTTTGGAGCTCTTTATAATCCAATGCCTTTGTAGACGAAAAGGATGCGAGTTTATAAGCGATATTGCTTACGGTAAATTCGTTTTCCAATGCTAAATTGGATAACAAATAGAGATAAGGATCACTATCCAGAATAACACTCGTCGAGTGATCCACTTGCTTCGGCTTTGTGCTCGTGACATGAATTTTTAGGATTGGGTCGTATACCGCATAGAGGGATAACGTTTTGGTTTCTTTGCTGAAACTAGCCAAATCCGTTAGTTTCAAGGATTCGTTATAAATTTCCGTCTCGCCTTGTTCCTTCCAACCTTTGAAGTGCTCCGTTTCCGTATCGTCAATATAAGGCAAAGAGAAAAACGAATCGATTTCAAGATTTTCGTAAACGATGGGATTCTTATCGGATTCGCTTCTAAAGAACTTGACCGTATAATGCACCTCATCAAAGGAAGCGGACGTATCTTCTTTTTGGATACTAGCCCATAAGGCAAATCCGGTGCCAGTTGCAGTAGTAACAAACCCAACGGATAAAAGGGAGATTAAGGCAATCTTAGCAGTTCTTTTCATGTGTTGCCTCCTAACCCAAAGCTAAGTCGGAACGTAAAATCCTGGATTGTTAATGTCGAATCAGTTTTCATCGCCTGGCGTGCGGCGATAACGATAAAATGGGAAACATTAAAGGATAATACGGATGTGCTAGTGGCAGCTGGGACAGCAAAAAGTAAATCCACGGAACCAGTAGAGCCGTTAGCAGCAATGGTTTCTTTTGTCGACCCATACGTGCAGGATTTAACGATTTCGTTGGCATTGCCATAATAGGCTTTCTTGGTTTTGTTATATAGCCCGAACGTGCATTTCAAGGTGAATTGATTCAAGTCGATCATCGTTTGACCCATCTTGCTGCGGTCTAGGTTAAACGTATATTCTAGGGGTGCTTCTTTTACAGCGATGTTCCCACCATTGTCAAAGAAATACGTTCCAAAACTCGGTAACGCCTTGGTCATCTCGATTTCAATTCCATTGGTATCCCCAAGGAAGACGTAATCGGCTTCTCCGTTTAATGTACCCTGGCCACTAGGATTGGTATTATCCCCTTGGATGACCCAGGCGGCAAACCCTGTGGATGCCAAAACGGAGGCGGCAAGAATGCTGACACCGAATAGCATGACGTTTTTATTGGGCTTAAAAGGGTTCATGATGCATTCCCCCTTGTAATCTCTTTAAAGTTCGAATCGTACATATGGCCATTCTCATCAAAGTAATAAAGTCCAGCAGTCAGCACCTTGCCCGAGGAATCCTTGAAGTTATTGATTTTATGGGATGGGACATAATAAGTTCCGTCTTTCATCAGGGATCCATCGTCTTTAGCTAGATAGACGTGGGATTGGTTTTCGAAGAGTCCGAAGCCTGCCTTAATTCCATTGTAATAGCAAATGTTGTTTGTAATGGTCATGCCGGAAGAGAAATTGCTTGTAATGGATGTAACGGACACCATGCGGAGCAATTTAGCGTCAGCATCAAAGAAATAACGGGCTTCGATACCACGGGCAGGGTTATCTCCGCTTGCGGTTGGGGATAAGACAACCGACACGTTTTGATAGGCGTATTGGTTGGGGCCGAAATGATAATAGGTTCCATTTGTTGTATCTTTCCACCACTCCTTGCGTTTACTGACCACGCCCTCATTCAAATAGTAATAGCGTTCGTCAGCAGCGTTGTAAGCTGCTGATGTATCCTTCGAATAATAGAACAAACCCGTGTAGTTACTCTGCTTTACATCGTCATGAAGCAAAACCGTTTGGATAGTGTTGCCATCGAGCGTCTTGAATAAACCGGTTTTAACAGGCGGATTTGCCGACAAATTCCAGCGGTCAAGAACCTTATCGTAGGTGTAAGTATTGCCGGGGGCAGATTGCACGTAACTGTGGTCACCATTTTGTAGTTTGGCGCAGGAATGATCGATGGCAACATACTTATCCGCGGAATTCCCGTCATATTGATAGACTGGGGGGTAGGAAGTTGCATTCGCATCGGTGAATTTAATGACGCCGGTTCTCCCCGGGGAAATAATACGAGCTCCAATGTCGGCGTCTGCGTTTTTGCCAGTAGTCATAAGATAAGATTTCGAATCGATTGTTAAGGTTCCGTCCAACGCTATTTTGGCGTCGGCCAAGTCCGCTTCCGTCCTCGTTTTGGTACGTGTTGGGGAATAGGCGACGGGACGCAATTTAGTTTCCGTGGCATAATTGCCCCAATTATCCAAATCGTAAACCGTAAGGTAGTGACCAGTTTGAACTTCAAAGGATCCACCTTGTTCAACAATAAGTTCAGAACCAGGCAATAAATCCAAATCCTGATTAGTGGAGCACGAGAATCCTTGCTTAATCGTAATAGTCAAATTGTTGTTGATGGGAAGAACGTAAGACTTGGAATCCAAATCAACGTTCACCTTTAATATGGTTAACTTAAAAGCAATAGAAGAAAGTAATCCGTTTCCAAATATTTCAAATGACATTCTATCGGTTGAAGGGTTGTATTTTTTGATTAAATAGCCACTTGTCAAATTGAACATTCCTCCTTGTCCGATAAAAACAAACGTGGGGCGGGGAGTATCTTCCATCCCCCACTTGCTCATATAGGTTCCGGTCAAAGTTTGTTCAGTAGCGCCCGACCAAAGTTTCAAAGCACATTCAATGTTTTGGACGTAGTATTGATTAATTAAGAATACTTTTTTGGAATTTCCATTCATCTCCAAAGCAACGCTTCCTCCGCGCCAAGAAGCCATTTGAAACAGTTCATAAACCGTTGATCCGTTTTTCGCTTCAACAATGCCATCGCCAGTAACAAAACCCCATGCGAAAAGTTTCGCTCCGCTTTCTATGACCATCGAAGAGCCTTGTCGCATTTCAATCTGCCCATATGCACCACTCGGTATGGCGGTATGAGTGCTGAATTCGCCCCCTACCGTCTTAAACGCGGGCGTGCAGCATACAACCACCTGACCTTTCACCGTCAAATTAGCTCCACTTTGGAATGTCAATTTGCTATATTGAAAGCAACGTGACGCAGTGTTTTTTACATATCTTGGATCCTTAGTGGCATAATCATCGAGAGCCGATGCTTTGTTATTTGGTATTAGAAGAGAAAGCTCAGAGTTTAATGTGTAATTGCCAGCTTTAACCCAGCCGCTTCTTGACAAAAAAATAATTTTATCCGACGAACTGTTTGCATGATTAATCGCTTCGGCTAAATCGTCAAAAAATAAAGAGTCGTTGTGAAATACTGCAAAACCTACACCGGTTTTAAAAACGGCAGTAACACGGGAGTTAATTCCCGTTTGTAGCAAATATGGATTTTCATGCGAAATTATTACAGGGTTCGATCCATCAGAATTACTAACCTGCCACCCAAAAAAATCGTAGCCAGTATTTGGGGTTGCAGACAGTTCGTAACCTACCCACGAATTTTTTGTTAGTTGTGTATCGTTTTCGATTTTTGCCCCATCAACGCTAAACGTACCATGATTGGCTGGGGAAAAAGTAATTGTTGGATTAGTGATTTTTGCAACTACAATATCAAAAATATCAATCCTAGTAGTATTTTTCTCGCCTTTCGCCATCAACGCAATTTCAAAGCTTTTTCCTGCTGTCAAGGAAGCGTTTTCGTAATGAAGATTATTTTGTGTGCCAGTGTATCCCTGTCCAGCCACAGACAAAGAACCATTGCTTGGAATCGACGCGCTCCAGTTAAATGAAATGCCGATTGTAGCACCAGCTATGTTTGTAATTCTAATTGTAGCGTGTTTCTCAATCTTAATTACGTCACCGGCTGTGGAAGTGCCGGTAACCCTACCACTTATAGATGTTGAATTGTTGAAGTTCCAATTACCATCTTTTTTTGTTTCCTCCACCGATATGAGTGAGGATATTGTATATTTATTAAGCGATCCGCTCGTCTTAGCATATCCCACATTCGTAGTAACACTAACCCCCGCTAATAACCCAAACAGCATGCCAAAAGAGGCAATCACGCTTCTGAATGCTTTACGGTGTCGAGAGAAGAATCCCATGGTTATTGCCTCCTTTCTTGGTTAATCGGTAATTAAATTAGGCTTGCACCCAACGGGCGAAGAGCTTGATATCGCCCCAAACGTTGGTGAGGTCGGTGAATTCACCAGTCGTCGGTTTCACCACATTAGAAGTATACCACCCATCGAATTCATAGTTAGGGCGAGATGCTAAAGGTACTTCGATGGATTCGCTGTAGAAATTACGACCCCGTTTGATTTGGATTTGGCTTTCCGCCTCGTATAAGAATTTCGCATCCGCGGCATTTAAATCAAAGGTGACGGTATAAAGCTGGTTGGATTGATCGGCTAAAGAAATCATAAGTTGCCAGCCTTTATCCGCGTCAAAATAATAAATCGCGTTGCCATCTTGATCGTAATAGAAATCTCCCGCTTGTCCTTGGCTAGGACGTGGGGCGCCTTTGCCAGAAATCCAGCCCGATTGGCGTTTCAAAACAAAGGATTCGGATTCGCCGTTCGAATAATGAAGGGTCACGGTGATATTGCCTTCTTCATCGGCAGTAGACTCGCTAGAAACAACTCCAGTTCCCTGGGGGATGACGATACTATCATCGATGGAGCCATCGCTAAAGGTAATCGTTAAGCGAATGGAACCATCCGCCTGGGCTTGAGAAGCAATGGATTCGATCCCTTTGCCATCTTTCCCGTCTTGTCCCGGGTCGCCTTTCTCGCCTTTAGAGAGAGTGATTTGGTTTTTGTCCGTCGTCCCATCCGTATAATGGATCGTTAAGGTAATGGAACCATCCTCGTTATAGGTCGGTTCAATATAATCGAGAGATCGGACCGCAGGAACGGTGAAGGAAGTGGATTTGCCATCACTAGTTTTAAAGGTGATCGTCGTTTCCCCTTTTTCGTTTTTGGTCGCCGTGACTTCGGTAACTCCAATCCCTGCGGGGACCGTAAAGGAGGTCGAGGGTTTATCTTCATTCGCGTAGATAATCGTGACTAACGTATCGCCATTTTGAAGAGTCGTGGTATCTACGCGCGAAATCGTGATCGCATCGTCTCCAGAAAAGAAGCCATTGCAGGAAGTCACTGTTCCTAATACTCCTAAGGCAAGAAAGCTTAGGGCCAAATGTTTGAGACTGCTTTTTTTCATATTCGTTCTCCTTTTGCTTTTATAAGGCGCTTATGGCATTTTGTTTTAAGGTATCTAGATTTGGGTATTTGCCAAATCGAGATCCCGAAGAATCAAAGAAACCAAACTGGAAGGGAGCAAATCCCGTGACCATCGTCACAATCCGGTAGAGAAGATTCCAATAGACTTCTTGGCCTTGTGAAGGACGGTACAAGTAATAATGGACCAAATCGCAATTCTTGATTCCCGCGTAATGGTCATTGAAGTTCTTCCATCGGTAGGTTTCTACCATGCTTCCATTATATCCGCCTCCATAGAAAGCGATGGGGACAGAGATCGTGCCTTGCTCGCTATAGACGAGATTTTCGTCTTTGGCTAACTGGGTGAGGACTTCTTTTAAAGGGAAGATTGCATCGATCGAGATATCCTTATTGAGTTTTTGGATCTTATCTTTGATTTCATCGGGGAGGATCGAAATCAGCCCTGTGAAATCCTGTTGGAGGATGCCATCTAACACGAAGTCGCTTGGCTTCTTATCATCAAAGAAATCCGTCTTGCCGATTAAATTTAATTTAGAAGGGGCCATGTTGAAGGCCATGTTTTTAGGAACAAAGGGGACAAGACTATGTCCAGCTCCGTCAATCGGAGTATTTAAGGCTTGGATTAAGGTTCCCATTAAAGACGGGGAGAGGTTATATAAGAAGGGTCCATTGAAGGAATTTTCTAAGCCAATCGGCGAGACTCCACTTCGATAGAAAAGGGTATCTTCGACTTCTAGACTCGTCGCGTAATCATGTAAGCCGGTTTTTGGATGCGAGGCAGATTGCAAAGAATTGATCGCTCCTTCGGCCGCGCGGGATTCTGTGGCATCTCCCCCTAAACTTCCTAGATAGCTCGTTAAGACGTCTTGCCCAGGGCCGTTCAGGTAATCGTCATAGGCCGCGGATTTTTTGGAGCCGTCTAGCTGCAAGAACGAAGAGGTGGCATCGGGATCAACGGGAGTCGCCTCATCGCTTCCTAGGGTAAGGCAGAAATTTAAAGCATCGCTTAATAAGCAATTGACGATTTTAGAATTCTTCGAAGAGAAGGCACGGACCACGTTTTTGCCGTTATGGAGTTTGGAATTCCGGATTTCGATGTGGTCTCCATGTAAATTCATGACGGTTCCTGCGTATTGCAGGAAGGAATAGGAATCCCCATAATCCGCGTTTTTGACGTCGAGGTCGTTCACTAGGATATCGTTTCCATCTAAATAGATCCCCGCGTTATCTTCCCCATATAATCCAATTAACGGGAAACGTTTGGGATCGCCCATGCAGTAAGTAAATAAAGGGCCGCGGAATAAATTGGAGGTCGTTAAGGAAGGAACCGTCGCGGTTTTGCCGTCACTAGTTACCATCGTAGTCTTGCCATAAGGATAAGCAAGATTATGGAAATTCAGGGTATATCCATTCCCATAGAAATCCTTTTGGATACGAAGTCCCGCGTAAAGCGACTTCGAAAGGATCGAATCGCGATATAAGGACGAAGAGGAGGCAAATTCGTTCCAGGCATCGATATAAGCCGTGTTGCCCGTCGTCTCATGAGAATAGACTTCGTTTTTGAAATTCCATTTGGCCGAGCCGTCTTTTTCTTTGCCTAAATAGGTGCCAAATAAGGCGACGTTATTCTTTTTGGCTACCGGCATCCCATTTTCCAGCTTCATGTTCCCCTTTTCGTCTTTTAAAGCGAAGTTATCGAGGGATTCAAAGGATTTACGAAGGCAGATGATTTCTCCACTTTCCGACTGGTTCGTGCAGCTTAATAACGTCGAATAATCGTAAACATTGACTCCGTTTTGAACCACGACAAAGCTGGTCTTACGGATCTTGCCATGATATTCCAGGGTGAAGAAAGCTTCTTCCAAGGGCTTTTGGATATCTTGAATCTCTACGGTGCCTTTATGGAGGTCCACCGAAAGATTGGAACTGGCTTCTTCTAGGCGTAACGCGTTCGTCGTATCCGCGGGGAAGGGGGTAAAGCTATATTCAATCACTGCTTTCTTTTTGTTAGAACCCGTTCCATCGTATTCCCCATAATAGAGTTTCGAATCAATATTCGCGTTACTAGCTTCTACCTTGGGCGTAACGGTTAATCCATAGGAAGAATAAAACACCGCGGTCGTCGTCTTTTTGATCGTTCCCTTCCGGTTCGAGACGCTTAAATAGACGTCTCCTTCTTTTAATGGAGTGAGGTAATAATCAAAATTCCCCTGGCTATTGATGCGGTCGGAGACGGTTAAGGTGCAATAAACCTCTTCATCGCTAGGATCGATGTTTTCAATCTGCCAAACCAAATCATTCCCATAAGCCAACATGCAGGTCTTGTCGTAAATTTGCTCTGCTTCAAGCTTAATCGGCTGGGCTTGGATTTTAAATCCCACCTGGGAAGGATAGTCCCACTCAATATCGATCAAATCCTTTTCGATGCGGTTAAACCCACCCGTCGCGGTGCTCACGCCTAAAAAAGCCACGACAAACGGGAAGAGAAGGAGGAAGACTAAATTACCCTTTTTCATCTTAGTTTCCTACCTCCATATCCTCCCAGAGGTTCTTCTTTTGCTTCATAAAATAAAGGACTCCGGGAAAAGAGATTACTAGCAGCACGGCAAAGGCGATTAAATAGATGATTCCTACCGGCAAACGTAAAAACGAGAACAAAGCGGCAATCCCTAAGAATAGAAAAGGGGCCCCATAAGAATATAAAGAAGACAATAAGGTAAGATTCGCCCCGGACCTCGTTTTCTTCATTTCTTCCATTAAGCGAAGCAAAGACAAGGAGAATAAAGCAACTTCTCCAAATAGATAGGCAAGCCAGGTGGCGGTCGCCCCTAAAACCCCAGTAGAAGAGACTACAATCGAGGTGATGAGGAAGGAAACCGAAGAAGCAAGGAAAGTCGGAGCGAATTTCAAAACGAGCTGCTTCATAGGGGAGAAAGGAATCGTTTTTAATATCTTCATCGCTTCTCCTTCTCGTCCAAAATAATCCATGCCCCCGCTAGAAACGCAAAGAAATAACATCAACAGGGCAAAGAAATTGATGTAAGTCGCTAGATTCGGGAACGAAACAAAATAATAAGCCACGGTCCCGCTAGAAAAGACGGTATTTAAGGCATAAAGGATCGAACAGGCAAGATACGGGCTTAATAGCAAGAATCCTGCAAAAGAGAATAGGCTAGTCGAATCGCGGAAAAGCAAAATGAATTCTTTTTTAAAATAGGCTTTCTCGGGGCTTAAGGGCTTAAAACGGGTTTTAGGAACCCGTACATGAGCTTTGGCTCCCCCGCCGATATTACGGCTATAGAAAGGAACTGATAGCAATAAGCCGAGGATAAAGGCAAAAAGGCTAAAGGCGGCCCATAATAGTAACCCGCTACTAGAACCCGCGAAGAAAAGCTGAACCAAATAATTCGCGACGATCCAGTATTTACGGTTCGCCACCATCTTGGATAAATTCGCGTCGGTCAAGAAGGCGTTGATGCCACTCCCTGAAACCAAAGAAACGAAGACGTCGAGAAGCTTGGCATAAGCAAAAGCCCCAAGTCCCAAAAGAATAGCAATCACGATAAATTCTAGATAGGGACGGGAAGATAATAATTGCTTGAAATAATGGAAGGGATAAACAAGGGCTAAGGCTAGGCCCACTTCAAAGAAGAAAGTCATCAAGGGATAAAAGATCCCCAAGAAATAGAAGAAAACAAGCTTATGGAAAACAAGCCCATAAGATAAAAGAACAGGATAAACAAATAAGAAATCGAGTAAATAATGGGAACCAAGCAAGAGAATCAACTTGGAAAATATTTTTTTCGTGGGAGAAATCGGAAGGATATCCATGTCTCTCCGATCTGATTCATCGAAGAGGAGTTTCTCGGCTTGAAGTAACGAGAATAGAATCGAAAATAACGAAACGATGAATAGAAATAAGGTCGTAAAGCTTAAGGAAGCCCCTGGGAAGGAAGATAATTTTGTAAGGATTTCGCGGTAGAGATAGCTTTCGACAAAAACTAAAACCCCAAGGCCAAGCACCAAAAAGAGGACGCGAAGGAAAAGGGAGACTCCTTTTTCTTTGCCTCCTAAAAGCAATTTGATGTCTTTGGCGATGAGATTCAGCATTATTTTTCTTTCCCCTCGCTTTCATAGACTTCAAAGAAGGTGCGTTTTAAGCTAAGTCTTGCATTCGGGTTCTTCTTTAAATCGAGCAGTAAAGCAATTTTGCCATGGTTTAAAATGGCGACTCGGTCGCATAATTCACGGACTAAATCGATGTTATGGCTGGTTAATAGAACCGTTTGGCCATTATCCGCGTATTCGCGCATCATCTTCGTTAATTCTTCTACGGCCATGACGTCAAGACCAACGGTTGGTTCATCCAAAATCCAAATTTCCGGGCGATGGAGAAGGGAAGCAATTAAGCAAAGCTTCTGCTTCATGCCGTGGCTATATCCCGAGGTTGGACGGCTTAAGGCTTCTTCGCTTAAGTCTAAACGCTTGGCGAGGTATTTCGCGTTATTGGCAAAATCGACCTGAGACACGGAATAAACGGAAGCGATGAAATCTAAATATTCGTATCCCGTCATCGATTCGTAGCAATTGGGTTCACTAGCTACATACCCAAAATGGGCTTTGGCTTCTAATGGATGAAGCAAAATATCGTCCCCTAGGATTTTAATTTCGCCGCTTTGAAATTTCTTGCAGCCGATCACGCAATCAATGGTCGTGGATTTGCCGACGCCGTTTTTCCCTAAAAACCCAAAAACTTCTCCTTTTTTGACTTGGAGATTGAGCCCTTGAATCACTTCTTTCTTGCCGTAGCTTTTATGAAGTTCATTAATTTCGAGGGCACATTCGGAGGAAGGGAGTTTTTCTAAATGATTGAAATCCATTATTCTTCTTCCTCCTTTTGGCTGATTACCCATAAGCGGGTTTGCTTTTTCTTCGTTTGAATAAAGGCGTATTTGCTATGGCAATGGGGGCATTCTTTGACATACCCCTCTTCTAGCATTCCCTTTTCCCCACATACCGGGCAATAAAGGGAATACAAGGGGATCGAAGCTTCCTTTAATTCTCCTTTGCTTTGGAAAAGACGCTTTAATAACGCTTCTTCTCCATCTTCTTGGTGTAGGGGAAGGTATTTCTTTCTTCCTAGTATCGCCGTATCCCAAATGGAGAGGACATCGATTTCATCGTAATTAGAAGTTTCTCCTGCATATTTCCCTAGGCTAAATCCTTCTAGAGAATCGCTAGCGGTAAATAACAGCAAATATTTGGCCGTCGGATGATCTTCTTTCCCCAGGGGAGTGAGTTCAAAACGTAACGCATCAAAATCAACGCGGTTGATGACCAATAAGAAATCCGCGGAAATCAAGCGGATATCTTTGGAATGGGTTAAGAAATCGCTTTTGGGGTCCATAGAAACCCGGCTAGATTTGGGGGATAAAGCATAACCCGCGTTTAAAAGTAACTTTAAGATATAGCAATAGAAATAGGTGCCCAAATCTTCCGTGGCGCTATGATTACGGCCATATTGGCTGATTTCAAGGTAAAAACGGTACACCCGGTGATAGAGGCGGTCCGACTTTAAGATGTTCGTTGGATAAATCCGGGGAAGATTGCAATTGGCTTTGGAAACGATTCGGTAGAAATCGCTTTTTTGAATCCTCTCGATTTTACTAAATAAACGGGGGAACGCGCATAAAGCTTCATAGGTGCGATCGCTATCTAAGCTTAATCGAGTCGAATTCACCAAATGGATGCGATTCTCGTAGAAGGCTTTCCGGTGACGGAGTTCTTTTTCAATCCGGCGTAAGGCCATCACAATGAAAAGGTTCTCGTAGATTAAAATATCGTCTTCGTTTTCTTTGTGATGGACGTATTCCGGCTCCATTCTCCCTGCTTTGTTTTTCCATAAGGCCGGGTCGCGGAGAGTTTTGGCAAAGGAATCATTGCTTAACGAACCCGCCTGATCGGCGCGGAGAATCGTCTCCACGTTTTTGGAGACGACATGGGGCTTATGGCAGATCGTTTCGATGATGGACAAAATATGAGAGGCTTCCTCGAAGAAGGCAAAGTCTCCATCGATGAAAGCCCCTTGCAACGATAGAAAGGGGGAAGAAGAAAGCGAGTCAAAGAACCCGCGGATCGTCGGGCTTGAACTCTTCAACGAAGCAATATGTGCACTAGCTTCTTGAAGCCGCCTTTCTTCTTCCTTTCTCATGATAACCCCTTTCTGGACTAAAAGCGACGTAACATTCGTTTAATAGCGTCGCGCGATTGATTAAATTTGTTATCCCCGTATAAAGACGAGATCAAATCGAGGATATGTTCTAAGCCCGGCTTGACGTTATCTTCATAACGCCCTTCGAGCTTGGAAAGAATTTTGCGCGTTAAGAAGAAATCGAGAACCGTTTCTTTCTTGCCGCCGCAGGCGATAAATACCGGGACCATCTTCTCCATCTGCATGAGGATACGGTTACCAAAGGCGACCCCGAATTCATCATAGACGTAATCGGTGATTTGCTCGAATTTGGTTTCGTCGGCTTCCGTTAAGGCATAATCCTTATTCGCTTCCGCTTCCTCAAATAACGCGTGGAGTTTCGAGGCGCTTAATACGATGGGTTCCACGTCTTCTTTGGCGGCGAAAGCCGCGTTACGGTTATGGAAGGATAAGGTGATCGCACGGTCATAGACCTTATCGGCAATCGAGAAGGTGGAATCGTCTTGGTTCGCCGTTCCAATAAAATAGGCAGAACCTGGAATACCCACTTTTCCGTCTTCTAGTTTTGCAGGTCCAACAAACCCGCTGGGGAAATGCATGACGCGGATCTTCCATTCGTCTTCGGGATATTCCAAGACGGAGAGGAAGTCGGCAAAATAATATTCGACGCGGGAGATATTCATTTCATCCAAAACGAAGAGATAAATCCGGTCCGGGTTGTAATTGGCTTCATAAAGATTCATCAAGAAGTCCGTCTCGCGGTAAGTTTTGGAAAAATCGTTAAAATAACCAATTAAGGCCGTTTTGTCTCTCCAAGTTGCTTGGACAGGAACGAAAACGGAGACACCACCCACGAATTTAGCAAAGCTACGGGGGAGGGAGGATTTCCCCGTTCCCGATAAGCCTTCTAGAATTTCTAGATGGGAAGCGGCTAGACCCGCCACAAAGAAACGAAGGGTGTCGGTATCGTAATAGAGTTTTTCTTTTCCCGCTAAGAAAGAACGGAATTTGGTGATTAATTCGGGCAAAGCGATATCATCCCCATGGATGGATTCAATCGCGTAGCCTTCATAATGCTTATCGATTTTGCATAAAGAGGGGAAGACGATTTCTCTTTCTGCAAGGGCTTCCGCGGCGGCGCCACTCCCGGCTCCCCCAGCTCCTCCACCTTCTACATTTTCGGCAGAGATTTGGCTCGAGACGCTTTGGAAGCCGTTATTTCCTTCTTCTCCCATCCCTTTGGCCACATCTTCATTCCGGTCTTCTTCTTCCAAAGAATCGCCCACTTTCGCAAACGGCTTGCCAAGATGAATGAAGTTGACTAAGCAAAGAAGAACGGCAGAAATCAAAACGGCGAAGAAAAGATAGAGCAATAAGCTGATAAGCAAGGATTCGCCAAGGAACGTCATGGCGTTGCCTAGATTTTCTTTCGTGTGGGGGACTTGGAGGAGTAAACCAAATCCAACGGAAAGAGCAAGGCAGACTAGTAAAGTTCCTACATACCAGAGCCAATTCTTCTTCGCGTACCACTTTTTGCCGTCTAGAATCGCGTGACGGTATTCAAAGATAAAGGCAAAGACGAAAAGGCTGATAAAAATGGCGACGAGTACGTTTAACGTCTGTCCGCCCATATGGGCGTTAATCGCGGGCAATCCTAAGCTTTGACGGAGCAAGGCAATCGGGTTTTTGGAGGAAACAATGCTCGATTCCCCTTCTCCGTGCACGGTGATGCAGATCCCGACGAAAATCATTAAGAAGGTGAAAAACATCGATAACCCGATGGAAATTAGATTTCCGCGGGTAAGATATTCCCTTCGAATTCCTTTCGTTGGCTTTTCTTTGCTCTCGGGGGCTTTGGGAGCTTCAGGCTCTGAAGTGGAATTCGCGGTTAACGAATCCATCCCGAGGTTTTCATTTTCTTGAATGTCCATGGGGGTATTCCTTTCATTCATAATCTTTCGTCGTATCTTGGATTTCTTCTTCGTTATTTTGTTCTTCTTCGTAACTCGAAGTATCCATGAGTTCTTCTTCTTGGATCGGGGTTTCCCCCATCAAGAAGCTAGAGGAGGTTTCTTGGCCGTTAGAAGTGACGACCTTTTTGAGGTTATTGCCGCTTCCAGGGGCTACTTCTTTAGAGAGGAAGCCCGCTTCATTGAAGTGATAAGCGTAGCCTCCGTAATAGATCGTCTCGCGGAAAGCAGAGCTTAGATTCTTCGGATCTTTTTTGACGGAGACCGAATCGACGATCTCCGATAGTTTTTGGACCCGTTCTTCTTCCGCCTTGTCGATTTTTCCCGCGAGGTAATTAAACATCAAGATGCTATAGGCCACAGATAGAATCGTGATGATGCCGTGGGGGGATTGGAAGAACATGACTAACATCCCAATTCCTTGGATCCTCTTCCCGTTATAGACGCCTTTGATGTCGTCTAGGGTGGCGTAATACTGTTCTTGACCGGCGTTATCTGTCGCGTTATTGGCATCTCCCCGGGTCACGTAACGGGTCACCCCATCAGAGCCGGTTTTGATATCAATCACGCGGTGGATATAAATCGCATTCGCCGCGGGATTCCGGTTATAGAAGGCGACGACGTCATAGAGGTGGATGTCGCTAGCGTCATGAACCTTCGTCACGAAGATCATGTCGTATTGGGCGAATTGATTGTCTAACGTATAGGTCTTTTGCTTCTCTTCGTCGAATAGATAGCTGTTCGCGTCGTTTTTAAAGCTCATGGAGCCGGAAGCGACCACTAACATCGATTCGTTCCCAAATCCCGTTAGATTCCCTTGGGCTTTATTGATTAAAGCGAAGGCAAACGCGGGGGTAATTAAGGCTAAGAAACCATAGAACAAGATGTTAGAAATGATCGTTCCGGCTTTCTTCCGTCGCTTGGCCTTGACGTCCTGCTCGGTGATTTCCCGGTCGATGAGTTCGATGTCGCGTTTTCCTTCTTTGGTCTCCTTCACGTTGGCTTTGACGTATTTGCCAAATAGAATCGTGAAGACGGCGCAGAAACTCACTACACCCAGCAAACTCATCACCAGGCTAATGATGTCCGCGGATTTCATGATTAATTGATCTCCGCGGTGAGGATCGCCGTAAAACTTAATTCCGGCAGGTCTTTTTCATCAGTTGGATAAAGTCCCGTAAAGTCTTTCCCATAATGGAGGAGAGTTGTGAATTTCTTCATCTCTTGGCGCATCTCTTCATCAGGGATATGGGCACCGCCTCCGTTGGGGTTGGCATCATCATAAAAAATCGAAGGATTCGTACGATGGAATTTCTCACCCCAGTTAAAGCCAAGGGTAATGTCGAAAGGCTTCGAATCATTGTCAGTTTTGAGCGCCCCAAGAGGAATCTCTACCGGCGTATTGATATAATCCGTCGAACCATTCACAGGATATAATTCGATATAGCCCTCCTCGATCGCATCTAAAATCGGGTTGCCCTTATATCCCGTATAGGCCGTCGCGGTTTGTAATTGCAACGTGACTTTAGAGATATAGGTCCAGGGCATGACGTTGCCTTGGATACGAACCGTTAAATGCTCGTATAAATGTTTCCCATCATCCAGATACCGGAAGCGACCCGTGTGATCGTCTTTAGGGGCGTCAAAGCAGATTCGGTTGTACAAATCGTCATTGGTGGCCTTATAGAAATCCGTGAGTTGGCCTCCATCCGTCGATTCAAAACGGACTTTGGCGTCTTGAATGACACCGATGTGGGCGTTGCCGCCACTAGAGGCCGAGGCGGAACTCGTAACGACGAAAGCCGCCGCTCCAACGGAGCAAAGCGAAACCACGGCGAAAACGGAGACACCGAGTGTCACCATTTTCTTGGTCTGTTTCTCCATCTTGGAGCGGCGCATCTAGTTCTAATTCCCCTTATATATATTTATCTAGATATAGAACAATTAGGCAGCGGAGCCGGCAGTGTCAGCTTTGATAATAACGGCGAAATTCATCGTGGTAAAATCAGCGGCCGGAGCGGCGGCTGCTTCACCATGTTTATATTCAATTCCAGTCATTGCGTAATAGAAGTTGCCGAGATCGGTTTTGAAGGTACTATCGTTGTAATCCTTCTTGCCAGTATCGGAGTCATAGAATTCGGACGGATTCAAATTCTTTTTTGTAGTTCCGTCGTAAAAATGGCTGCCCCATTCAAAGGAAATCGTATAAGCAAATTCCGCAACACCGTCCGCGCCAACAGTAATCGTTCCGTTGCCATCGTTCGAAGTAAATGCGGCTCCTTTGGTATTGAAGGTCACACCATCACCACCCTTAGTCCCGCCAGCCCAGCAAGCGGGAAGTTTAATGTAATTGCTGACATTGGCAGCGTCTTCAATACGTTTTTCAGCAGCGGTATCAACCACAAAGTTGCCTGCCGTATCAACGGTTCCCATATGGAGCCCAATGGAGAAATTGTTGACATAGGAAGCCGGTTTGTATTTGCCGGTTACAACAAGCGAAAGATTCTCATAATGGTCTTTGCCGTCATAACGAACGCGTCCGGAAAGGTCGGTCTTAACGGGTTCAAACGAGAAATAATCGCGAGTACCGTCAACTTCCTTGAATTTGACTTCGGTGATTTCAATCGACTTTTCGGAAATGGTACCAACGTTAACGTTTCCTTGGACGTTTTTGGTCGCAGAGCTGGAGATAACCCAGGCTGCAAATCCAGTTGCCACAAGGGCAATGCCCGCAAAGGCGGTGGCCCCAACAACCATCGCTTTGCGTTGATAGGATTTTCTAGTTAATTTAGCCATAATACATAAGCCTTTCTAATTAAGCTTTGACACGAGTAACCGTGATTTTGAGGGTAAAGCCAGCATCTTTTATGGTGCTGAACTTTTGCATGAACGCAGCCGCATCATCGCCATATGTCTTACCGCTGGATATTTCCTCACTATAAGGGTGCTCGTTATAGAAAGTATAGGGATTCTTGGCCTCTTCCTCCCCGACTTTGAAGTGGCTGCCCCATTTAAAGGTAACGCCAACACTAACCTCAACCGGGGTCGTTCCATTAAGAACCATTGATTCAGTGCCGGTTGTTACGACTGCAGCCGGTTCCCCAACGATTCCAGCCGTGAAGGCCGTCTTCCAGGCGTCTTTTTCCGCATCTGCAATAGCAAGCGTCGCGCTAACGTTAAACTTTCCATTATCACTTTTGTCACCCGAGGCAACAGTGAATGTGTAGCTATTCGTCAAACACTCGTCATCGACATCTGTGAAGTCAAACCATTTGCTTCCAGAAGTAGCTTCCGAAGGCTTTCCATAAACGATTTTTCCGGACTTTCCATCCGTTGCCTTTTGAGCCCAGCTCTTTTCTCCAATTTGAAGGCGATGGTCTTGGACATCGTACGCCGTAACAACGCCATTGGCTGTCCATTCAGCATTCGTCGAGATAACCCAGCCTGCAAAGCCGGTACCGATGAGGGCCATGGATCCGAGACTAGCCACGGCCATGATCATTGCTTTTTTCTTCATGATTTTTTACTCCTTTTAATATTTATAAAACTAATGAAGGAAACGAATTTATTACTCCGCCGCAGCAACGGTGAAGGAGAGGGTGAAGCCAAGGCCATCAAGACTTTTTAATTTCTCAATATTGGTTTTAGCTTCGGTTTCTAGGTCTTTCGTCCAATCTTTCTCATTGTAATAATCCATTGGGTTTTGACCGCCAAAAGCACTACCCCAAGCAAACCGAATTTCAAACGAGAAGGTGCGAGAAGCGGTTCCACTCGTGAAGCTTGCCGTAACACTTGCGCCATCTTTAGCGGCAGTCACTTCGCCAAAGGTTACGTCGCCCGAATTCTTGGCAAGGATATAGCCTTTCATCTTTTCACTTTCACCTGGCGCAGATTTTTGCAGCATTGGAAGACTACCGACAATAGTTGTGGAAAGTTCTGCATATTTTGCGGCGTTCGTCCCCGTTGCCGTTAACTTGACTTTCGTAAAAGAAACTTTCTTAACATCAGCACTTAATGTCAGCGGAATGTTAACCGTTGCATTGAGATCTGCTTTTTTAGTTTGGTCAGACTTGAGCCAGTCCTTTCCAAAGTTGGCTTTGTTCGCGGCAAAGCAGATGTTTTCATCTTCAACGCCGGTACCATAGGTAACCTTGCCAATAGTCACGGAGCCTTTGGTCTGGACATCCCAATCCGCTTTGATGGTACCTTGTCCACTTCCATCCTGGGCCGGCGCAGTGATAATCCACCCTGCAAAGCCGGTGGAAATCACGCCGATGGACCCTAGCAGGGAAATGCCTGCTACAGCCATTTTTTTGTTTTTCATGTTATTCCCTTTATTGATAGGTCGTGTGTACGCGCGGTTTCTTCTTCGATAGGAATGAAGAAAATACGCGTACACGCGAGGACTATTGTACTCAGGAAACGCCAAAAAAGTGCTAAAGAAAAATAAAAATGAGGAAATAAAAATAAAAAGTCCGATGAAATCGGGCCTTTTGATGGGAACTTTTAAGAAAAAAGTAAGGAAAAAACTCGAATTACTTTTTAGATGCCTTTGGCCTTGTACCAGAGGATCGCCGCGACTAGAATCGCGACGATATAACCAAGAGCGAATAAGCAATCGATATAGAAGTGAATCTCGTTATAACGGGTCTTCTTAAAGACGAAGGGGGCGACGTTAAATAATACCATCGGGATAAATAATCCCAGTAACCCATACCAAGAGGGTTGCTTCAATTGGAAAACAGCCAAGCAACTTAATATAATCCCCGCGACTCCTAATACCATCAAGATGATATAGAAACCGAGTAACCAGGGTTTGGATTCTTTCTTAGGTTCGGGTTGAACTCCTTCTCCTTGCTCCTTGGTTTGGGGGGGCGAGTTCTAGTAACAACGATTCGATCCGTTGCTGGATTTCGGGCTTGGCTTTAGAAAACCCTTTGGAGGCTTTCGCGGCCAAGAAGCAATCATAGGCTTCGAGGCGTTTCGAGGCGTCGTTATAGAGCCATAATCCAAGGTTATAAGCACTGAAGAAATCCCCGGCTTCTTTGCCTAAGCGAGCATATTCCATGGCTTTATTTTCATCCACGGAGGTACCTAGTCCTTTTTTATAGCAAAGCGAAACATAGTTATAGCTTTGGGGGACTTGGTGTTCCGCGGCTTTTAAAAAGCATTCAAAGGCTTTGGCATCATCTTTTTTATCGAACTGATAGATTTTGCCGGCATAGAGATATCCATGGGGATCCCCGCATTCGGCTTCCTTTAAAAAGCATTCGATGGCTTTGTCTTTATCCACGGTTCCTTCTGAACCGGAATCAAAAGCAATCCCTGCTTTCTTGTATTCGTTCGCCTGCTCGGAAATCGCCATGGAGTCCATCAACCTTTCGTTTTCTTTCTAAAAAGCAAACTTAGTTTATCGCGCATTAAGCGATGAAGAAAGCAAAATCGGCTTTTAAGGCCTGTTTAAAGGGGGCGGAGGATATCCTTTGACGCTTCCGTTCTAGTCTCATAACCCTTTTGGGCATAATTTCCGTTTTAATCGAATAGGCCCCATCAAGGCAAAAGAACATCGCCAATCAATATCCTTTCCGCTTTTCATCGGCCAGAATCATGCTTTTTCTTTCTTCCCCCAAATATCGAGCTGATTGAACCCGGCCATTCCACGGCCTTCCCCATCGACAATCATGATGAGAGGAATCTCCTCCGCACGTCCGTGTAACTCCTAAAAACACGTCCCAAATGCGATCAAAGAAATGAAGTTGGTTTACGGTGCAACGGGTAAAAAGGAACCCCTTCATTAGAACACCATGGAGTCCATATGCATTTTATAAATTCTATCGACGATAGGAATTCGCTCAAAGGCCACGATCCGATGATGGTATTCGTTTTTCCCCATCCAATTTCCAAACGATTCATCTTTGGCTTTCCAATACCCGGATTTATTCGATCCCATCCTTTCTATCAACCCCTTATTTTTCAAATGCTCCATCGCTTTATCGATGGTTGATTTTCCGACATGCAATTCTTTGACCATTTGGGGCTTCGTTGCATTAGGGTTGTCTCTTAGTAAATGGAGAACCTTGACGTAATGATCGGGCATCTCTTGTTTATCACCCCACTGATTTTTATCGCCCCGGGGTGATAAAACTCAATTCATCTCCCGTTGCTAGGTAGCAAACGATGTGAAACGCTTTAAGCGCTTGGGACCTCCTCGTCTCCCCCGGATCGTCCATCGGCTTAGCCAGCTTTTCAAGTTCCGCCCCATTCGGAGGTTTCGTATTAAGTGCCATTTCGGGTATCCCATCACCCTGTAAAATGCCCCCCCTAGTCACACCTAGCCTTTCTCTAGTGGCGATTTTCGAAGGTAATTTCTTTGCCGCTTTTTCGGTTACAATACCCATCGGCATCCCTCTTCGTTTTCTTGATCGAAGGCATTATGGACGAGATGCCTTTCCTTTTCCCTGTGGCTTGGGTTCTCACCCAAGGTTTTTGAGTTTATTGCCCCGTGCTTCCCACTATTTGATATAGAACATCTTACTTTCGCAGTAAGGGTTTTTCTCACAATCCATTCGTTTACTCGTAATTTTGCTACGATTTTTTGAGAAAACCATTCTTTTTTTGGATATTCTTGATCCTAAAAATCTCTATGGTTGGGGTTGCCTCTTTAGGCCTGTTTAGAGGGGGTGAACAGCAAATGAACGCTTACGTTCCCGAACTTTCCCCAATCAGCAATCACAACACACCCAGCCTCATCCGTTACCTCGTCGGAATAGGATGAGGTATATGCCATACTCATCATGTCTACATCAAATATGGATTTACCGCGAAGTGACGCTACCGATACTTTTCGGTACCTATTTTCAAGTGCTTAATCCTTAACTATCCAATACCCCGCTTTGTTTGAACCGATTCTTTTGATGCGTCCAGCAGCCCTAAGATACTCGATGTTGTTTTGAACTGCGGTGATGCCTATCTCAAGAATCACAGAAAGCTGAGCTGCGGTGATGTTCGGATTGTTCCTGACCTCCGATAGGATTTTCTTTCGGTTGGGCGTCATCTTGGCATCGGCTTTATTACCAACTTTATTACCAACTTTATTACCAACCGCACATGATCAAAAAGTTGGGTATAAATCAATATTGGTTGGGTATAAAGTTGGGTATAAATTTGCCTTCTAGCGCATTCCCCATTCGAAATCTTTTTAACATTACACTTCGCTTTAAAGGAGCGTGGACAAAAAGCCGGACCATGAAAGGAAGGAATGCCGTGGCTCAGTTTTTGGTCCGTACTTCCATTCTTTATAGGGTCTAATAGGCTTATTGGCGATATTCCTTCCTCAAAAATAAGGATGGAGCAAGAAAAATCCTTGAACCGCGGCACGAGCAGGGCTCATTCGTTTTTCCCTTTGATGAAATAACCGCCTTTTTTCTAGGCACCTAGGAATTCGATGTAATGATGCAATTTTCTTTTGATGCTGTTTTTCAAGATGTCCAACGTGACTTCAGGCTTCTTTTCTTTGATTAGGTTAAGTAGATTTTTTGTGCTGATTCCTGGGTTTTGCTGTATTGCTTGTAGAATCAGTAATTCTAAGTCCCCCAGTCTATCATCCTCGATTTTTACAGGGTCATTTACAGGGTCATTTACAGGGTCAACATAATTTTGGTTTGGCAATGTCAGCATGAAGAAATTACCGCTTGGATTAAAAACAGGTTGCTTGTCGGCCCCTTCATATGCCTGAAGGATTCTAGGGATGCCCGTATTTATATCTTGTTCCTTCTATTTCAAATGACGGGAAACAAAGTCGAAGGGAGCGGAAAACCAGAAACCCCCGGCGATAAGCAGCGGTCAAAGGAAAAGGCACTTCGCCTAGATTATTTTCGACCAAGAAAACGAAGGTAGATACCGATGGATATCGTAACCGAAAAACGGCAAAACTGATGTACGATACAGTCAAGGCAAGGCGCTCCAAACCATTAAAGTGCCTTATACCGTCCACCAACTAACATTTCCAATAACCGGATTTATTCGATCCGACTCTTTCGATATAACCTTTTTTCTTAAGGATGGAAATGATGTTGTCTATGGATGTCTTCCCAAGGTTGCAAACGATCATAAGTTGTGGTTTTGTGATATTTGGATTGTTCCGTATCTCGGCGAGCACCCTGGTTTGGGAATCGTTGAGAGTTTTATCACCCACTTTATCACCCACTTTATCACCCACTTTATCACCCACCTCGTTGATGAAGTTGAATGGGATGGTGACGGTAATGTCGTTGTCGGAGAAATCAAACGCCCCTTCGCCGTATTCGGATGAAATCACAGGAATTCCCCTTCCTGTTTTCTCACTGATATGCAGTTGCAGAAAGATTTCCGATAGCTTTGCGTTCACAGGGACAGAATGACCACGGAAAAAGCCGGCTTTTGTCTGCAATGGCGCCAAGCCTCCTCTTGAGAGTATCTCAATCCTATCGGAATAAATGGTAATCATCGGCTCGTTGCCATCCACCCATTTGTTGTGGAGGAAGGCATTGACGACGGCTTCGCGGAAGGCATCCATATTGAAAAGCCTGACTTCCTTTCTTTCCACAATCCTATTCGTCTCATCGGCCTGGAAGATATTGAAAACATCGCCATAGCGAAGAACCTCATCCAAGGAATAGAGCAAACACTGGTATCCAAATTCCCTGACGGCATAGAGTTTGGATGCTTTGGTCTTTCCGGTGAATATCGCCACTCTGATTGGTATCTGAGAATTATCGGAGAGAAGCTGCGCGAGTAAATTGTATTTCCCATCCTTGTTTCGCAAATCCAAATTCTCTTCAAATGTATTTTCTCTTAACTTAAGACCTTTCATCCCATAATATCCGAAAAGCTGATTGAACGTCAGATGCTGCCTTTTTGACTCTACCGTCAAGACGGAAGGCATGCCGAAGGTGAGAACGGAGAAAAGTTTTGCCTCCCTCTGCGGGTATTTGGATAACTTTTCCCTGCTGGATCCAATCCTTATGTATCTGACGTCCTTGAAACCAGTTGGAACCGTCTTTGCAGCGGGAATCACCAAAGCGACGATTCTCTTGGAATCAATCTTCATCTCCTCAAAATAAAAGGCAACGCTTGGCGATAACTGTCTAGCGAGATAATGCTGAAGGGGTTCGTTTCCATTTACGGATTCATTTTGGTTGAACGTTGTCCCTTTGATTTCATGTGTCTTGTCATCCACGCCGAAAAAAACAAAGGATTCCTCTCTCCCAAGCATGGCGGCGCTGTTGGAAAGCGCAGAAATGTAAGTCCCAATATCATCTGGAGAAACATGGTTGGACTTGAGCTCGAACCATTCATACTCATCGGAGCAATCCACACAATCAAAGAATATGTCTTTTAAATCAACCATATCATTTATCACCCACAATTATTTTAACATATTTAATAAATTATGGGTAATAAAGCATTTAGTTTTAAGCCTGTTTAAGGCGGTTTGCCATTGAAAACTCACCACCAATTATAGGGTGAGCAAGGAAACGGATTTTCAACAACAAGCCTATTTAACGTAAGCGAACGACTGCGGGGCTATTCTTAGTCCAAAGTCCAACAAGGATTTCAGCCTCTCGTACACCTTAATTTCTCCAAGCCTATAAGCATAAGCAACCTGCTTATCCTTAATGCATTCGTCAAAGAACGACTTGGTGATTCCGGATTGGTTCTTGGTTTGATTCCAAAGTTCTTCGGGCGTAGTCGCGATAACACCTAGGATTTCTACTTCTGCGACAACTTTCATCATTGGTTTTGTTGCATAGATAATAAGGGTATCAACCTGTTGCTTCGCAACCTTGGTCCGATATTCGAACTTCTTCTCGCCGCTCAGGATTTTTTCGACGTATACCGGATTAATAGAAACGATGATTTTCATTTACGTCCTCCTGCCCCCAAGATACCTCAAACCACGTTTTCATAAAAATCTTGTTTTTGAGGATTGCCATCACAAAAATAATTATAACGATGACCAACAAACCCGTTTCACTAATTCAATTAACAAATTTAAAAGACAACGAGGAACTTTCGAAAGCCTTTGTTCCCTATATCGCCGGATCGCCTTCAGGAGACGGATATCGACATCAAGAAATCGAGGACATTGCATCCCTTTTAACCAATTTCAAATTGCCGGAGAGCTGCTATTCCGATTTTATCTACAGTTACAGGATCCCTCATCCTAGCGAGGAATTCGACTTAATAAAGATAACAAAGGACCATGTCCTCAACATCGAACTAAAAAGCCAAATGATTTCCAAAGCGAAAATCAAAGAGCAATTAGAACGCCATGAGCACGTCTTAAAGCTATTGTCGGATCAAATCTATTGTTTCACCTACGTCAGTCAAACAAACCAACTATTTCGATTGTATGACGGCAAATTGTTTGAGTGTTCCTTCGAAATGCTAAAAGAATTGCTAGTATCTTCTTTGATAACCCGAGAAGTCGATTTGAATGAGGTGTTCTCTCCCAAAAATATTTTAGTATCTCCACTTAATGACTCCGAACGCTTCGTCCATGGCGAATACCTATTGACCCAACATCAATGCGACATTAAGCAAAACATCCTTTCCAAAATCCGTAATTGCAATTCCGCTGTCTTCCTAGGAATTACCGGCGGGCCTGGAACAGGAAAAACGCTTCTTTTGTACGATATCGCCAAAGAATTAAGCAAAACAATGAAAGTTTTGGTCATTCACTGTGGCGAACTTTGCGAAGGGCACCGCTTTCTGGAATCGAATTTGGAGAACGTCCAGATTCGCCCAGCTAAACATTTTCGAAATGATAACGATATCGATCATGACATCGGCTGCATATTACTGGATGAAGCTCAAAGAATATACGATTCGATACTCGAAAAGATTATTAGGAGGACAAGGTTTAAAAAGCTTCCCTGCATTATTTCTTACGACGAGAAACAACGCTTATCCCATTCCGAATTTAAAAGAAAATCCGTTAGTCGGATAGATACCCTATGCGAGAAACCTTTCAAGTTAACCACGACAATAAGAGCAAACGAGGAGACGATTCAATTCATTGATTGTCTTTTCAATCTAAATAACAACCATAAAAACGTATCATTCCCTAATATCAAGTTGTTCTACGAACCCAACAAGAAGAGGGCTTCTGATCTAGCGAAATCCATGGGCATCCATGATTACCAATATATCGGACTGACAACATCGAGTTATGACCGCAAATTAGACTACCAAAAAGGTGACCTGAATACTCATACGGTCATTGGGCAAGAATTCGATAAGGTGTGCATGATCATGGATGAGCACTTCTTTTATGACGAAGAAAATCATCTCAGTTCTTCGCCTCATCCCAATCCTGACTACATATGCACGAACCTTCTACGGCAAGGCCTCACACGGGCAAGAATTGGAATCGCATTGGTTGTAACAACGGAACATCTTGTCAAAAAGATTCTTCCATTACTAGCCAGTGAGAAAACCGCCCAGTAGAAAATGGAGCCGCGTTTTGAAGCGGCTCCATATCGTTATCTATCCTTAGGATTAGTTGGATTTCTTACGGCGGAAGAAGAGTAGAGATGCACTAGCGGCAATCGTAACGGCTCCAATGCCAACAAGAGTCCACGTGGTGGAATCCGTTGCGCCCGGGAGCATCAAGGCGTTGGCTTTGGTGGTACTGCCAGTGCCGAGTCCCAAATAGTCATCAACGTTGTATTTATCAACGATGAATTTGTAGGTGGCGATTGCCTGGTTCACCTTTTCGGATCCAGTTCCATAAAGAACCGCCATCTTATCAGGGATACCAAAACCATCAAATATTGCTTTTGCTTTATTCCAATCCGCAGTCCAAGTAGCCGTTGCGCCAGTGGCATCGCACTTGCTGGAGACGTTAGCAATGAAACTATCCGCCCAAGCATCGGCTTTGAAAGACGCAGGAGCATCGGGAGAAACATAAATTAACGGAGCTGCTTGGCCACTAGAATAGCAAGAAAAGATATCGTTTTGGGAATTATATCGGAGGTTTTTATTGGTGTTCGAACCGGTGAATTGAATAGACCATGCATCTTTGGAATACGAAATATTCGCAAAAGAATTCGCGTCAATATTGTCAAAGACCTTTTGTGTGCGTAGATAATTCTTTTTACTCCCGGTTCCAGCGGCATATAAAACGCCTTTGTTTATTTCGTCATATAAGGCAAATGTTCCATTTTTCGCTGGCAATACAAGGAAAGAGCAATAGCTATCCTGAGCAACAATCTTACCCTCACGCGCCACAACGGACGTCGAAGCACGATTGTTGTCATTTTGTGCCCCTATAATCGCGGTGCCGTCCGGATTGGCAATATAAATCTTCTTTCCAGCCACGATATCAGCGGTAGCCGTTGATTTGATATAGAAATTGCCTTTAATCGCATTAATAACTAATTGGCATTCAAGAGGAGTTTCTCCGGAAACGTAATGGAACTTAATAACGTTTTCACCTTCGACAAGGACGGGGTTTTCAATTGTAACACCACTATTCAAAACGCTTGTTTTCTCATCTTCATGCGTTGCAGTAATTACGAAATCCGTAAGACCAACCGTATCGCCAGCATAGAAAACGGCCTTCGGATCAGCCTTTTCTGCTGAAATAGCCGTGACAGGAGATGTCACTACTGGAGTATCTTTCTCAAGGGTGACTGAAATATTAGTGGCTCGCACTTGATCCGTATCAGCCTTTAATACAACCGAGTCAGCCGAGCCGGTCCACGTGCCCACGGTTCCTTGAGACGTGTAACTGCCTGTACCACTGGTAGGAACCTTAAAATGGTCGGGAGATCCTTTGGACGTTCCGCTAGCAGTACATGTGAATTTAACTTTAATAATTTTTAAATTTTTGGTTTGAGAAATAGTTAAAGTTTGGTTTTTGTAAATACGATAATCAGTTCCATTATTTAGAGCACCCTGTCCTACCGAAAGAGTAACTCCATCTTTAGAAAATTTTGTAGCAGACGTGCCTTTGTCATTTTTGGCGTCAAATTCCACAACAACGGTTTCGACTTCTGCCGCCTTCACCATCAACGCATCTTGATGGCCTAAGCCCATCTTCACTCCGCCTAGGGTCACACCGAAAGCAAGGGTTCCTAAGGCTAACGCTAAGAATCTTTTCTTCATGTTCTTTGTTTCTCCTAACTTGATCAACGCGCTTTATCCTTGGCCGCGAAGCGGGTTGCACCCGTTTAGTGGCCGGGAAACGGCGCCTTCTGGGAGAAGGGTGCACCGCTTCTACTAGACGGCCAAGGATAAGGCCTTGGCAAGTTCGCTTCCTTTGCTAACGAATAGGAAGAACGGTCTAATAGACTAGAGGAGAGAAGGGGCCCGTTTCTATCCTCGTTTAGGCATAGAATCCCCATAGGCCTGATCTCACGGCTTTAGTCTACCCTACTGCGTAGAGGATTGAAACATTAAATTTAAACAAGGGGGATTCTATGCGCCTAAATAAACATGAAAGCGGTTACTACGTCTCCAAAGGAAAGATGCCGTCCCGAGTTGGGGACGGCACGAAGTACGATTTATTGCCTTAATAACTCGAAGGATCAATGCCAGCAAAGGACAAAGAAATCGATACGGATCCGTTTTGGCAGGCATCCTGGTTTTCCATCTCGGTACCTTCTAACCAGACAACTCCATAATAATAACGGGTGCCTTGGGCGGCTAATTGACCCATATATTGTTTGCTCGTAAACGGAGTGAATTGGTTGGGCATGGAAAAGTCTTCGATATAGAAATGATTCAACGAAGCATCATCACTATAACGAGAGGTCGATACGGTTCGATCGGTATTTAAAATCGGCGAATCGATATAGGTATCTAGCGATGCGTCTTTCTTTTTTTCAAAAACCATCTTGCATTCGCCTAGATAGGCTCCATTCGCGTCTTTTCGGTCGTAGTTCTTCTTATTTACTTCTAAAACCGATACGCGGGTCCATTGGGATAACATGACATCCGCGTCGCTTTCTTTATCCACGGGATTAATCGAAGTCCCGTTGCATAAAAATAACGGCAATTCCGTGGTTCCGGGGTTCGTCACCGAAAACCGGAACAGAGTGTAATAATGGTAATCTCCTGTTACGTTCTTAACGTTATAGCATTTCCCGTTTAATTTGGACGTATCCATCCAGTCGGGACGATAGATGGTTCGTCCATCTTTGCTGGATACGTCTTTTGTTACGGATTCGCTTGAGAGCAAGGTTTGATGAACGCCATTATGGTCACCATCTTCTTCTTGTATCACCGCCTTAGGGTCAGATATCGAATCGATCGATACCCTTAAATGGCCGTAGTTGCCATTAATGGTAATCGAAGAATAATTCATCGATACCGAGCGGTTCACGTTAAACCAAGCAAGAGTGGAAACCGCCGCGGTGGATAAAGAAGCCACGATTAAAACCGAGATGGTAATCAAGGCTTTGTTGGGATTTTTCATCGCGGCGGTTTCCTTTCTTCTTGATAGTAGAGATAAGCGGGAGAGGGAATCCCCTCCCCCGCTTCTAGACGTAGGGTTTTAACGAAACGGATTAAGCGCCAACAGTCTCGATACCAGTGAGTTTCAACGTGACATCAACAGCTCCGCCGGCAGCCGCGTCTTGGTTGTCGGATTCGGTGCCTTCGAGCCACACGGAAACGATATAAGCTTTGGTTGCATTCGCGGTCAATTCGCCTAAATAAGCAACGTTGCCCGTGGTTTTGGTAGTGCCTGAAACAACGGCATCGAAAGCCCCAAGTTTGTGGGTCGCAGTAGCAACATCCGCCAACTTCGGCTTTCCTTCGTTTTGTGCGGCTTCGGCAATTCCTTTGGATTTGGTGGATCCGGAGTCCACGTTTTCAAAGAGAACTTTCAACGTAGCATCAGCAGTATCTCCGGCCACCGGAGCCTCCTTTGCGCTGTCTTTTGCTTCCAAAACAGCGACACGAGTCCATTTGGCAAGCGCGACATCGGCGTCGTTTCCGGACGTGTTGGCATTAACCGCGGTTCCTTCGTTGAAGAAAACGTGGGTAGCAGTGTTACCGGTGTTCTTGACCGTGAAATAGAATTGCGTATAGCCGGTTGTAACCTCTTTCACGCTATAAGCCTGTTGTTCGTTGCCGGCGACGCCCTTCCAGTCGGGTTTGAAGAATTTCTTGCCATCAACAGAGGAAACATCAGTAGTAAAGGAACTGTCTGATTGTACCGAAATGGCGTCCGAGAATTTACCGGTCGACGATTCATAATTTGATGCATGGAGACCATCATCAGTAATGCCTCCAAGGGTAACTTCAAGTTTGGCGTTGGAAGATTGCGCGGTGATTTTAGTATAGGTGAGGGTCGCGCTGCGGTTGGTGGTGAACCAAGCGAAGGTGCCGGTAGCGCCGGCGACCGCGGTTCCGGCCGTGAGGACGGAGAGAGCGAGGACGAGTTTAGCTTTCGTTTTCATTTGTTTTGATTTCCTTTCAATGAATAAATATGAATGAATTGAAGATGAATTAAGCGATGGCTTGGGAGAGGGCATTGATTTCGAGATTAATGTCCACCTTGCCGCCTTGGGCGGAACGTTGGTTATTATTCTCGGTGCCTTCTAGCCAGACGCGGACCACGTAATAGGAGGTGGTTCCGCTTGCAATCGTGCTGAGGTAGTTCTTGGAATGGATATTGGAATCTTTGCTCGTGTTGGCAAACACTCCTTCGTCTCCGAGAACGTAATGACGATCGCTAGTCTGATAGGATGCTAGATCCAATTTGTCGTCACCGGTTAAATTCTTGGACTGCACATATTGGGTCTTATCCGCGGTCACTTCCGCAGCTGACTTCGATTCGAACGTCAGGATGGGAGTGAGTTCGCTAGAAACGATATCATCGTGGCTAGCGATTGGGGTTTCGGGATTTTCTCCTTGGAGAATCGCCACGCGAGTCCAGCTGGTCGCGGCCTCATTGGCTTTCTTTTGGGCTTCGTCTGTGTCTTCGTGGGCGAAGACCCTCGTGCCTGCGGTCAGATAGACTTCAAATGGACGATCCGTTTTGGCGTTATAGCCGGCTTCGCCTGCTTTAATCCCTTTGTGGGTTAACGAGAAGGCGTATTCAGCGTAATAAGTATTGGCGCCGCCTTCGGAGACATCATTGACGCGAACGGGGGCTTTGTCGTTGCCGATTTCCATTCCCCAATCCGGAGAATAGAAGGCCTTGCCGTCTTTGCTACTCACATCGCTTGCCGTGCTTGTGGCTCCGGAAATCGTTTGGGCTTTGTCACCTCCGGTAGCCGCTGCTCCATCCAAGCTAATGAGTTTGCCGCTTAATTCCGCGGCGCGATTTTGCATCGTGACCGAGGAATAGGCTAGTGCCACCGTCCGGTTCACTTGGAACCAGGCGAAGGTGGATGCGCCTGCGGCTGCCAAAGCGCCAACTGAGAGGACGGAGATCGCCATCAAAGCTTTGGTTTTGCCATTCATTGCTTCCTTTCTGTTCCTTATTCTTTATTTATTAGGAACTTGAATCCGCGTATTTGGGCGTTCCCCGCCAACGCGGATGCGGGGAATTTGAATTCCAGCACGACGAAGAATTGGGCTCCCCCGTAGGCTAGATGGCTCTATTATAGAATTTAAGAAACGGGTTTCAACCATAAAGTAAGCATTCCCTTACTATTTCTTTGTTTTATGCGATGATTAGGGGATTTGTACCTCTTTCTCTTTGGGTACTAGACTTCCACTAGATTGGGGTTTTTGCTCCTTCTTATCCTCCTATTGACTTCTTCTGGTCTATGGGGTTCCTACGAAGAGTTGGAATGCCAAGCAGTCCACGTTTCGTAGGCGCTTCCCCATTTCTTTAATCTTGTAGGATTCTAAATGCTAATGGGATTTCCATGATCCATAGACTCGATATAAGGGTCTACTTTCCGGTTACGATGTCCCTTTATCTATTTCAGTCCTTTCCATACGGTTGCTTTTACCTTGTTAATCCCATGCGTTTCGATAACCATCTTGGATTCGTTTGATTGCTTTTGTCCCATCGGAAGGGACGGAGAGGGCACATGAAGGAACATGATAGGGCACATGATATGGTTTTCGCAGGGCACATGATAGGGCACATGATATTGTTTTTGCAGGGCACATGATGCAAAATATATTTGTCAGGAGGATTTACCGTGAAAAATCTTGAAGAATTAGTTCAAGCGGATTTTTTTGAGAATAAAGAATGCGAATATAAGCTTCATTTGGAGACGAGTGAGGACAAGGTAGAAAAATGGGCCAAAACTTTAGTTGGCTACGCGAATACCTATGGTGGATATATTTTGGTTGGGGTGTCCAACAACAAGGATGTCGTCGGCATTGATGGTGACGAAGTGGATCGAACAAAGATTTTGGTCCTCAAAACCATAAACAGGCATATATTCCCCCATATCGAAGTTTCTTTTTCGGTTTTCCCTTGTGGTGAAGACAAATACATTCTCGCCATTTGGACCGATTATTTGAACGAAATGGTCATCTTCAAGTCTGGCGATTACAACGAAAAGGTTTACATCAGGGAAGATGGCTCTACTCTGCCTGCGACCATTAGCCAAATCCTATCCATGGGAAAAAGAAAAATGGGAATGGACACTCAATTGCTGAACGAACAATATGAAGTAAAAAATTTTTCCAAATTCAGCAAATTGGCAGCCCTCTATAGAAAAGACGGTGAAAAGCCGACGGAAAAAATGCTCATAAGCAAAGAAATCGTCGGTCAGGACGGAAGAATAACCGAAGGGTTAAAGATGTTCTCTGATGACTTCGATGGCGACGAGACATTGGCCGTATGCAGGCTTTGGAACGGCTTCGACAAAGGAAGCGACGAGGTGATCGACAAAAAGGAATTCAAAGGGTGTCTTTGCGATGTGTTCGATAACATCATGGATTTCGTAAGCAGGAATAGTCGGAGTGGATTCGTCAAAAACGCGGATGGATCAAGACTCGACACCTCCTCCTATCCGAAAATCGCCCTGAGGGAAGCCGTTGTCAACGCCCTAGCTCACAGGGACTACTCCATCGATGGGACGCAGGTCGACGTCGATATCTTTAAGGATCGGCTTGTCATCACCTCTCCAGGCGGGTGGCTTCTCCCGAAAAAGCCCGATGAATACAATCTTGATTCGATACCATCCGTAAGAAGGAATAAGGTCATATGCCGTTGCTTTGAGATTGCCGGTCTCATGGAAAGGAGCGACAGCGGACTTAGAAAGATATACAACGTATACAAGAAGTTGAAATTCAAGGAACCTCAATTGAATGATCAGCACGATTATTTTCTGATTACCCTATACGATATGCTGGGCGAAAAAAATAACAGTGTGATCCTCAACGGCAAGTACGACGAAGCGATATTATCCTTCTGCAATGGCGTCGCTCATTCCAGAGAAGAAATTCAGGCTCATATCGGATATAAGAGCAGAAGCCATTTTATGGCCGACATATTAAAACCGTTGCTAGAAGCCGGTTCCTTGGAAACAACCGCGAAAAGCAAATCGAGAAACACGAAATATATAGCGACAATTAAGATGAACTGATTTCTAAACGCTCCCGCAAGGAACAGGATAGAATGTGATTAAAAACTCGATACGGAATCGGCCATGAATTCATTTGGTCATCAAAAAATTGACTGTAAGGATAGCATCCATCCCAAGAACGAAGTATGTCGTCGTGGCTGGTTGCTGTATAGAATAGCCATGACCTTTCAAAGGCGATTATTTTGTTTTTAAAACTTCCCAATAACCTGCCTTTTTGGATCCAACCCTTACTACATAGCCATAGGTGACTAATTTCTCAAGGCATCTCTGGACAGTTCTTTGACCGATTTTGAGCTCTGAAGCAATGTTTTCCCTTGTTTGATTGGGATTTTCTTTTAGGATTTCCAATACTTTGCGATCATTAGCTAGAAGATTTTTGATTGGATTTAAAGGAATGTTATTAGCGACGTTTAAAGGGGCATGATTCCGATAGAAAACAAAGGAGAACCCATCATCATTCGACTCATAGCCGAATGGAACGCCACTTGCTTTGCAAGAGGAAAAAACCTTCTTGAACCCGCTTCCGAACATTTCAACGTCCTTGCATTTATACAAAGCATTGAGAATGACTTTGTTCCTTGGATGGCTTTTTCTCTTGGATTCCGCGAACATTTCGGGTTTCAGGTTCGGTGGGAAGTCGCCGGGGTTGTAGATTTCGATTTGGGAGGGGGTGATATCAATTTCGTTTTCGGTTACACCTCGATAGTTCGCATGGGCAAAGGAGTTGACGATGATTTCGCGCAAAGCATCTAAGGGAATTTCAGGCACTTCCACTCTGGACGTTCCACTCCCCAACTCGACCCTCCAATTCATTTTCTCCTTGATGTAGGAGTTTGCGTATCGAATTAGATTATAGATGTTGTCTTCGACTCTTCTGATATCGGAGAAGTTCATTCTTTCATCCGTCACGTAGGTCGCAATTTTTAAAACGACCGGTTTTTTGTTTGAAAAAAGATAGAGGCCAGCATTGGTCAAAAAGCCTTCCTCGAGAAGGCCAAGTCCAGTCAAAAGTTCGACCTCGTCAAAATGGCGTAGTGGCTCTAGTCTCCCACACGAAATGGACTCTTCGTAATAGGAGCGAAGGGCCTCGTGGTCGATTGCTTCGATTCCGAATTTCGTCGGATTGTTTTCCCATTTGGAAGAATAATCAGTGGAGGCCAACATGCTTTTCAGTTCTTCCGAGGTCATTCTTTCGGATCGGTCCACAACCCTCTTGTAATATATGCCGTAGGATGAATACGGTTGTTCGGATCCTTTAAACTCCACCTTAATGCACTTCAGCCCATCTAATTCGATTTCGTTAACGCTTGGATAAATCATGGGGGAAATGGCTTCTTTGCATACTCTTGCGACGTCATCCAATGTCAAAGCCCCGATTTCTTGCCCACATACATCGCCATTGGGTTTAACGCCAAAGTACAAGACTCCTGAACCGTGTTTATTTAAAATGGCACAAATATCATCCATCGACTCTTTAACTTCACCAGTTGTTTTCTTGAATTCTAATTGTTCATTTTCCTTGCCTAGATTCATGTTTGGTTGCCTCCCTCCTAATATGTCGATATTATACTTTCAAATTATGCTTTTTGGCACTTTATTTGGCACTTTATTTGGCACTTTATTGGCACTTTATTTGGCACTTTATTTTGATAGGAGGATGGAGCAAATTTGCAGGAAGCCTAGTAAAGTAACTGCTTCTTTTCTCATCCCTCTTGAGAACAACACCATGTTTGCCTTTCAAAGAGAAACATCAAGCAAGGGGATCCGTCTTTCATTTTGAAAAATTGCGACCAAACCATGGACAATGGATGATATATCGGTTACACCGAATTTGAAAAATGGTGATACCAATGAATCAAAACCAAAAGATGCTAGAAAGGATGATGGAAACGGGCGACGGCAGCATATCCAGGAAAGACGCCCTTGCTAACGGAGTGCCGCCAGCAAGTTTTGCCAGGTACATCCGTTCCCATCATCTTTTTAGAATTAGCCAGGGCGCCTACGCCAAGGAAGGCGCCGTCGATGAGCTATTTCAATGGCAAAGAAGGTATCCAAGGATTGTCTATTCCGGTATCACAGCACTTTATCTACTCGGGCTGACCGATCGGATACCGGCTTCTATCGATTTCACGATGCCGAAAGGCCGCAGGGTGAGAAAGGAAAGCATCGCCCCCTATGCCGTAAGTCACATTGAAAACAATGCCGAACTATTCGCTTGGGGCAATGTCCGCGCCAAAACCATATTTGGAAATACGGTCACTTGTTTCTCGAAAGAAAAGATGATCGCCGAGAGGATACGGAAGAGGAAAGATTACGATTCGGAGCTGTTCCTTAAGGCCGTGAAAGCGTTCCTGAAGGGGAAGGACAAAGACATGGATTTTCTCTTTCCATACGCGAAAAAGAGAAAAATAGAAGAGAAGGTATATCCAATGTTGGAGGCCATGGATTATGAAGATTCATAGGGATTCGCTTTCATCGAGGGCAACTCTAGGCCTCTGTTAGGGAAACGTTTCCTCTTTTTCGTTTTCAACTCTCATCTAAAGGTTTTCAAGTTCGTTGCTCCCTTTCGATTTTTCTCCGTCTGAATGAAGTATTTATTTCATTAATTTTATTTTTTAGTGAAATTATTACTGCTTTTTCAGTATTTATTTCATTAATTTTCCTTTTTAATGAAATGATTACTATTCCTAGCAAATGGGATAAAACGGCCGTGAAGACAAAAAGGGCATGTGCTTTGATTCATCCTATCCATCCTATAGATATCGATGTAAGCCAATGGCCGATACCTTTTCTTTATCGAGCAGGATAAAGAAAGTTTTGATATTCTAAAATTTCTCCGCCTCATTACGATGCTTTTCGAAATGAAATTCTTCCAAAATATCAGGCTTTCGGATAGACAACCGTCCCATTCAGGGAGATGGTGACCGTGATGGTGCCGGATGGTTCTTTGGTGATAAGAATCGTGGGATGAGGATCTTGTTGATCTTCTCCTGCTGCAAAGAAGCCCTGAATCGTTTGGTAGCCATCCCCATCGGGATCAACCAAGGTTAAGGTGTATTGGAAGGTAGCTTCCGTTTGGGGAGTTCCGTCCGCCTTCTTATTAATATAAGAATAAGAGAATCCCACCAAAACGTTAGAAGCATCGGGATCCTTCCATTGGATCGAATCTAGTTCGCTTGACTCGTAGACCGAGCCTTGTTTTTTCTCTCCTTCTGCTTCATCGCGGTAGATGGGGACGATCGAAGTATCGGTGAGTTCAGAGGTATCTTCTACCCAAGACGAATTCTCATCTTGATAATAACGATGGATTTCCCGCGGGGCAGTGGTTGTGGAGGTCGTCCCCGTTAATAAATCTTCCGAAGTTAAGGTTTCATCGAGGAAATCCACGCGGGCTAAGGTTCGCTTATTCACGGAGTAATCATAGAAATGCAATCGACGTAGGGTCTTGGTTTTCCTCGAAAATGGCTCCGGATCTTTCAAGGTCTCTCCGGTGGGGGACTCCAATTCGATTCCATCCCCTTTGAAAGAAGGAGAAATGGAATCATTGACGCCGCCGACTTCCACTTTTTGGTCTTCGGGAGCGGAATCCCGTTGCAAGGTTAAAGTCCCTACATACCCCGATCGAACCAAGACGCAAACCGAATCGGTGGGGTCTACCGACGAGGTACCGGTCGCCACAAGGGATACACCTAAGGGGAAATAAAACGATTCTTGGATTTCATGGATGAATTCCGTGACGCGGGTACGGTTGATTTCTTTGGCGGATGCCCCGATGTCGAGGTACATCAAATAGCAGCCAACGCCCCCGGAAACGGAGCCCAAGGCATATTCCCCTTCGTTGACGGGGACTTCGAAGTAATAGGCTTTGTACATCTCCAAGTCGCTTCGCTTCATGATGCGAGCGACATCGAAAATCGAGGAATATCCCGTGGGTTTGCTAGAAGACTTCTCATAGGATTCTTCCATGGGGGTTACCCCATCCATTTCTAGCTTCTCGCCCTTATCGCTTAAACGATAGGGCAAAGAATAGGATCCATCTTGATAGGCATAAACATAGGGATATTCGGGATGGTCGTCGTTACGAAGGATCGCTTGGATTTGACGAATTTCATGCACCTTGGACTCATTCCCCAAATCGCGGACAATTTGATGCAAAGAAAAGAAGCTGTTGTTGCGCCCCTCGCCGCCAGAGCCAGAATCAAAATACGTTCCCGACATGAAATTGATGCTGCCCTTTTCTTTCAGTTGGAAATCAATGGAATTGGCGGGCATTTGATAGTCCGTATGGGTTTGGTTATTGATGGAAACCCAAGGGGCGGTGACAAGATTATCCGTAGAGAGGTTTGCATCCATAAAGTGGATGCCCCAGATGCTTTTGCTTCCCTTCAAACTATTGTTCCAAAGCCCATTGGTGACTTCGGAATATTTGCTTAGAACCGTGTCGTCGCCTTCGGCCGTCCAAACGGTTTTGCCGTTGACGGGCTTCGAAGAAATCACGGCGTTTTCTCCCTGATTATTGACCGTTTGTACGTTAAAAAATCCCTCGCTATCGGAATAGCAATCCGAAATATTTCCAGCGATTTCGAATTTGCCGAAACGGAAATTGACGTGGTGATAATCGTAAGTTTCAAGATACGAATCATTATAAGTGGATCCCCCGATCAGATAACCGGTGTTATTCTCCGTCGGCTCGTATTGGTTCGCTCCATATTTCGAGGCTTCTTCTTGTGTCGTGTAGGCGTTAATCGGAGAGAAGGTGTTTTCATTGCCAGAATAATCGACCTTGGATTCGGAATGGTCAAAGATTTCGCGTCTTATCGTTTCAAAAGGATTCGTGGACGTTCTCACTTCAACACGTTCGGAACTAGTGGCCCCCTGAAGGGAAACGAGGGTGACGCTGGAAGTCCCTCCGGAAGTCGTCCACTTGCCATTATTGAAGGTAAGATAGTAATTGCCAAACAAATAAGAGTAATAAAGAGAGACCGTGGAGCTAAGGGAAGACGAAGAAAAACGCAAATTCGAATTCGAACTCGTGGAAACGCCTACGCTTGCCGTCGGATTAAAAAACGAACCCGAAAGGGAAATATCAAGATAATACCGAGAGGAATTCACCGTGGTATAGACCTTGGCCTTATTTTGGTTGTTTTCAATGGTCCACCGCGTGGCCTCCCAGGGATTGGTCGTATTCTCTACCCCGTTTCGGCTATCTTTGATTTTCAAATAATTGGAGCCAGAAGAAATCAGAAACGTGGAACCGCTGGTAAATTGGGAGCGTTCCACTAACGACCACCCGGCAGTCGCTCCCGTTTCCGAGGGAATGGTGAAATGGAGATAGTAGGTCTTCCCGTTAAGGATCGAATAGATTTTGGAAGAGGGATCCACGTACCAGTCGGTGGCGCGAGAAGAATCCGTTGTGGTTTTTAGGCTACCAGCATCATTAATCAAATAATATTCCGTGCCATCACGGACTTGGGAAATGGTGCCGTAATCGCCGGAAGATGGCATTTTCCAAACGTAGGGGTTCTCGGCGTTTTCTTCATAGCCGAGGGAACCATCTCCTAGAAGAGAAAGGAAGTAATCGCTTCCCCCGTTGGAAGAAACGATGGCTGAATAATAGCGCGTTTCAACCTCTTCCCGGTAAATATTAGTGCGTTGGTAGTACCCACCATCGAGCAACGTATAGACACCGTAAGTTTTCAATGCATTCTCCTTATCACTTCTATCATTCCGATAAAGGAAATTGTAATTTCCAATTTTGGGGTTATAGGCCTTGGAATGGAAATCCGAGTTATAAAGGCGGGCCTCGCCAACGCCAAGATAATCGGTTTGGTCGTTCCCATCTTGCCAATTCCCCTTATCCGATTCGGTTTTCACTCCAGAAGAAGAGATGTTGTAGGTGCGATCGTAATAATAAGGATGGGAACTCGTTCCGACATCGCAATAATTATCGCGGATATCCTGCAAACGGGTGTTGATGGACTTCATATCAATGCCCCCGCCCCAACCGGCTTTCGAACCCTGGCCATTGGCGACGAAGTTCTTCTGCTGGGTTTCGGGGCTAGAGACGGAATAGGACATTTTCTCGACCGCGTTTTCATACTCGGGCTCGCAATATCCCACTAGGGAATATTTGGAGATGCAGGAAAAAGAGGGGGATCCCGAAGTATAGGCATAGGCCTCCTTTTGGATTTTTAGGGCCGAAGAAGCCGTACTGGAATTGGATATCGCAACGTCAGACATCACTCCGTTAACGTATCCCGCGGCCAAACCCATCAGGACTTGGTTTTGTTCTCCCGAAGCGGAGTTCGTATCCGAGACGGTTGCGTCCATCAACGTGAAATTCTTGATTTCGGGAGTAATCGAAGCATAGGGGGAAGAGCCTGTTACGGCGGGCTTATATTCTCCGACTACGCCAAAAAGGCCGAGGATATGGAAATAGCTATCCCCTTGATCCGAGATGCTTTTGACGGCGCTAGGGGCATTCAACTCGCTTCGGGTATTGGCGATTTTTAGCCCTTTGATCGTTTTGCCGTTCCCGTTGAACGTCCCCACGAAAGGGTTTTCCGTCGTCCCAATGGGGGGCAACGTCAAAGTGGAGGCATCGAAATCGTCTCCGAGTTCAAAATGGAATTGCTGCTTCAGCTTCCCCGATTCGTCCAACTGGTTGAAATGGCCAAGGTATTGTAGCCATGCCAGGTTATAGAGGTGCAGGGGACGAGTGATACCATAGGGCTTCTCCGCCGTTCCGTTTCCGTAAGCAAAATAGGAGCCGTAGCTTTTTCCAACGAAGGCCTCTTGGATGATGTCTTTGTTTTTGAACCAGGCGTAGGAGAAAGAAACTAGCGATGTGGTGAGGGCGATGAACGAAGACAAAACGCCGGAAAAGAGCAATTTAAAGGTTTTATCCTTCATCATTCCCCCTCCTTCACCGAAAGAGTGAAATCCCGATAATAAGCCACATACCCTAAACGCTCCCCGTCAGAAGAAAGCATCCCCTCCTCAAAGAGGGCGTTACCGATATTGTCCGTATAAAGGCTTGTAACGGCTTCCGCGTTATAATCGAGCATTAGCCAAACATTTCTCGCCCCGTCTAAGGTCAATTGGACCTCATTTTCTCCCGAAGGGATTTCCAAATATCCTTGCGGGGCATAGGTCAAAGTCACTGGGGCGGTGGAGACGTCCACATCCACAAAACCCTTGACCGCTTTTTTCTTTGAAATGGACAAGCAGGAATAGGTTTGCCCTTCTTCCGTCGTCACTTCTTGCAACGTTTGGTTGATCTCCGAGTCGGCATAGGAAGCAAACGCGATGACCGCGGAGAGGGGGTTGGTGAGGGAATTGGCTTTAGCCAAACTCTCTTCGAAAGTCGAAGGCCAGCCCCAAGAAGAAGAATCCCCTTCTTGACGGGGTTCTAAAATCGTTGGGCGATCGGAGCGGGCAAAGGCGACAACACGATCAAAAGAAGCCAAAACAGGGATTTGAATCAGCATCCGATAGCTCGATTCTCCCAAAAGGTCTTTATCGCGATATGCCCCGATATCAAAGGTGTTGTCCGTGATTTTGGCAAAATAATAAGGGTCGTCCTCTTGAGTGGAAACGGGGCGAACGTAACGATAGTAGGTAGGCGTTCCAAGGATCGCGGGGTCACGGGCCACGATTTGGGAATAAGTCGTTTTGGCGGAGCGGTTGGTGGTGAACCAGGCAAAGGTGGAAACCCCAATCGTGGACAATACCAAAGCGCCTAAAAATGCGATGGCTACGAAACGGATACGAGCCATACGACGGCGTTTTAATACGGTTTGGATGTTTGCCATAAGGGTCTAGTGGCAACTGGCTGTCTAAAAACTAGACCCTTTAGTTTTGCGTCGCCGAATCACTTCGGTTTTGCTTTTAACCTTACTAGATTATCATTGCGCTTCCTTTTTTTCAACGAAAAGGAAGGGAATTAATCAAGGGATGGATATAAAAGAAAATAATTATCAAAAGAAAAAGCGTGCGGAATCTCTTTATCGGGTGGGGTTTTAAAGCAAGGTTTATAACTTGAAACAGCATTTTAAAATTTTAAAACGTTTTAGGATCAAGCATCTCTCCTCGGGAGAGGACGCCTAATCGATCTGACCCGCTTCGTGAATCCCAAAGGGTGAGCCTCTATCGTGAATGGGATTGCATTTTGCCCCTTGCCTCTCGAACCATTTCTCTAGTAACCCCCGAGATGATAGGAACAAGCGTTTAGCGTCGTTATTTTTCCAATCGATCATCCTTTTCCTTTCTCTTCAAACGAAATGTGAAAAGAATTTTTGGAAGTTGAAACGAAATTTGAAGCGAAATTAGCGAAATTGAAACGAAATTTTTTTCGCTTCAATTGATATTAATTTCGTTTCAACTATAATTTTAACAATCCAAGGAGGACGAGATATGAACCTGAGTGATTTACTAAAAAAGGATATCTTTGAAGATCGAAAAAACGAATGGAAACAACGTTTAAACGAAGAAGACCCCCTCAGTTGGCTCAAATCCGTCGCAGGTTTTGCCAACGGGAATGGCGGGACCTTATATATCGGGGTCAAAGATGACGGCACATTATGTGGATTCACCCAAGACGAGATCGATCACGAAATGCGTTTGTTTCTTCAAAATATACGCCTCTACTTATCCCCTCGGCCTTATTTTACCACTCAATATCCACGTTATGCGGAGGGGACCCATTCGCTTTATATCATCGCCATTAATATCCCCTCTTCGGAAATCAAACCCATCTATACCACTTATAAGGGGGCCCAAAACGTCTATCTACGGGACGAGGGCTATGTTCGTTTAGCAAGCCGAGATGAAATCGGGACGATGTATCTTCGAAGCGAAAACGTTCCTTTTGATATGCAAAAAACCGACATCCGGTTTAGCCCCAAGAATTTTAAAAAGCTCTACGTTCAATACGAACAGGCTACCGGCAAAAAACTAAATGAAAAAACGCTGGCCGCCATCTCATTTTTCGATGAATCCGGGTTCCTTCGCCAAGGGTCTTTGTTCTTTCAAGACGATTATTCCGGCGAAGATACGTTAATCAAAGCGGTACAATGGCCTTCTTTAAATCGGGCGACCGATACGTATCTACACCCCGCTTCTTTTCAGGGGAATTTGCTCGATGCGGTAGAATTTGCCCTTTCCTTTGTCCGCAGTCATTCTTCTAGTGGTTTCCAGAAAACGCCCCATGGGCGCGTCGAATACAACGCCTACCCCAAACGTTCCGTTTACGAAGCCGTGGTGAACGCTTTTGTCCACCGCAACTACTATTTGCAGGGTTCCTTCATCACCCTCGATTTGTTCCGCGACCGCTTGGAAATTTGCTCCCCGGGATCCCTTGTCAGTGGATACGGCCAAAAAGAAACCATCTACGACATCGCCTCCATTCGCCCCCAAAACCGAAACCCCTTGATTTCTCGGGTGTTCCAACTCCTACAAATGATGGAATCCCTAGGAACGGGATTTGACAAAATCACCCAGGAATACGCTTCTTATGAGGAGAATAAAAAGCCGTTTGTGACCATCGACCACGAGTCCTTCTTGATTACGCTTCCGGATACTCAATATGGTCCTGGCATCGTCAATGCTTCGATTGCCCCGGAAATCCGTCATGGTTATATCGATTCCCCCACCGAATACGACGACAAAATCCTAAGCTATTGCTACGCCGCCCCCCGAAGCGTCAAAGAAATCGCCACTTACCTCGGGATATCCGTGTCTACCCATTTGCGAAAAGGAATTCTTGGCAACTTGGAATCCCAGGGATTTTTAACTCCTAATCTCAAAGGCAAGACCACTTATTACCAATCAAACCCCGATTCGGTTTATCTCCTTTGATTTCTTTGGAAGCGAAATTTGAAGCGAAATTAGCGAAATTGAAACGAAATTTTTTTCGCTTCAAAACGAAGCAATTTCGCTTCAAAAAGAAAAGTTGGCTTTTTATCGAAACTTTTTGATAACGGGAAACGAAACTGAAACGAAATAACAAGGGCGAGGAAACGAAAGGAGCGGAGAATGAGTTTCCAAGAAGAAGAAATATAGAGGAAAGTAGATAGCAAAAGAAAACAAGCGTAGACAAGCGGATTTGTCGAAAAAGGTACAAGTTGCAATCCTAGGCGAGTGCGCATAAAATTAAGCACAACAAGTTAGTTTTTATTTACCGAATAACGAATTTAGAATTATGGACAAGAAAACGAAACGCACCTTATTCATCGCGGGAATCGTGGAAGCGGCGATCATCCTCTTCTGCTTGATTGTGTCGATTCTCGTGATTGTGACCTACAACAAACCGGAATCGGGACCCAACTGGCAACAGATGAATCTTGATAAGAACGGACCGATGATCGGCTGGTTCCAAAATAACCCGACGCCGTTCTTCTTGATCATCGTGCTTCCGCTTCTAGTCATCCTTGTTCTGGATATCATCTATCTCATCATCTACGCTTCCAAGCGGGAATCCAAGCTGAGCGATGACGAGATCAACGAAATTCAAGCCCAAGCGAGAGCTGAGGCTAGAGAAGAATTAAGAAAAGAAATCGAAGCCGAGGAACGGGCGAAGGCCGCAGCCGAAAAGAAAGACGAATGATTCGAGGGGCCACTGGCCCCTTTTCTTTTTGCCTTCTTTGTATTTTCGGATAGTGCAGGAAAAGATAGAATTTTCCCTATTGGAGACATCCCCATGAAAAAATCATTCCTTCTGATCCTTTCTAGCGCATTGCTACTTTGTGCTTGCGGTTCTCGTCCTTCGATTTCTAACCCATCTTCGAATTCCACGACAAGCGAATCTTCGACTGCTTCTACTCCTGCGATGGACTTTAGTTTAGTCTCTAGTTGCAAGGCAGGATCCATCGAAAAAGAAAGTTTCACGATTACTACCCCAAATCCAAGTGAAGAATATTCTTCTTGGGATGACCCCGTGATTGAAATTGCAATCAACCAAGCCAACTGGGCTTATGTCACTGCAATTAAAAGGGATGACAAGTCCATCCTCTCCCAAAATGAAGATGTTGTTCCTTCTGCTGCGATTTCTATTGAACCCCAAGATTCGCTATCAGGAACAGGAGGTAGCAACGTCATCAACCGCATCGACCTTCATATCGATCGGAGCCAAATTAAAGTCGGGACCACTCGGATTAAAACAAGCATCACACCGAGTAACGGGGCTTCTTCGGCTTCTAGAATCGAACTTTGTTTTGAACTAAAGGTTGTTCTTTATGGCTCCATTCCAGTCGAAACAACCGAAGCTCCCTTTGAAATCGATTTGTCCGCGGCGAAAAATTCCGCGGGGAAACATCTTGAATTCCATGTCTCGGACCTAGATTACGAATATGGTTCCAGCCACGTTAGTTATTATGGATTTACCACGAACGGCTCTTCTAAAATCATCGATACGATGTCTCTTGCTCTAGGGCATGTCTATTCCTTCTCCGTTACCCTTGGGGAATCCGCCCCCTATGTCTTCTATGATGTTTCTACTTCAAGTTCTTCTTTCGAAAAAGTAGACACGAACCATTACCGGGTGAAAGTAGCAATTTCATCGACCGTTTATTTCGTGGCCATGGAAAGAGCTTAGTTCCTGTTTTCCTATGAGCCCTTTGGCTTCCGAACCAGGAAGCTTTTTTCTTCTCTTGTTTCAAGACAATCGGACGAACTTAGCCTAAGAACTATCCCCTTTTCCCTCCCGCGAAATATGGCGTTTAACAAGAAAAAATTGATGTTTTCTTCAAAAGATTCTTGTTAAACGGCTAATTCGAAAGAAATCAGACCGAGTCAAAGTTAACAAAATTGTCTTTATATCCCAAGAGTTTTAGTCAAATGTTTAATTCCCAATAATCGATGAAATCCATTAAAAAACACCTACCGCCCGGCGATTTTGATCCGCACAAAGCAAGTTCATTCTCCAAACTCTAACACTTCGAAAGCATTAAACAAATTATAGAATGAATAGAGTGTCATAGAGTGTCATAGAGTGTCAAATTTACCTTTGTTTTTTTGAAAACATCCGATTCCAAGCTGTTTTATAGAGTGTCATAGAGTGTCATAGAGTGTCATTTTCCATGTTTCAGTGTATAATCTAGTCATACGAAAAGAGGGACTATTATGAAGTTTGGAACCGAATCGGAAACTCTAGAATTCAAAGAATCAACAAGCGAACTTCATCAAGCGGTGGAATCGATTGCCGCTATTTTAAATAAGCACGAATCTGGGAAGATCTACTTTGGAATTGACGATGCAGGCAATATCAAAGGACAGGTCATCTCAGACAGCACCTTTAAAACGGTATCCGACGCCATACTGCGTGACATCGAGCCTCGAATTATCCCGACGATCGAAAAAGAGGAACAGGACGGCAAGACCATCTTAAAAGTCAGTTTTTGTGGAACGCAAAAACCCTATTCCGCATTCGGTAGATTTCTTACTCGGGTTGGCACCCAAAATCGGGCGATGACTCGAAATGAATTAAGAAAGCTCATCAAAGAGGAAGACTATTCCTACCCTTGGGAAAAAGAAGTCTACGACATGACTTTGGACGATTTTGATGATCAAGCCCTATACAATTATTATCAAGAAGCCGTTGGCTGCGGACGCCTTGTATTACCCAATTACGACAAAGAATCCCTCCTTACCGTTTTAGACCTTTATAAAAACGGGAAATTTAACAACGCCGCGTTTGCCTTATTTGGGAAAAACGCGAATATCAAATTAAAAGTAGCCTGTTTTGCCACGGACGAAAAACTAACGTTCACCGACCTCAATTCGATACGCGGCAACATCTATAACTTGATTCAATTCGGTGTTACCTACATCCTGAATCATATTGATTGGCGGATATCCATCGGCCTAAAGCGGGAAGAAACCCCTGAAATTCCCGTTCAAGCTATCCGCGAAATTATCGTTAACGCGTTTGCCCACGCGATGTATCAGCCGACCCCAGAAATTGAAATTAACATCCACCCGGGCCATATCACCATCTTTAACCCCGGCTCTTTCCCAGATGATTTGACTCCACGGGACTTTGTTACCGGCACCCTTTCCTCCATCAAACGCAACCCCTTGATTCTTGACGTTTTGTACCGGTGCAAAAACGTCGAAAAAACAGGAACCGGATTTAAACGAGTGGATAAGATGTGCGGCGAAAGCGGGGTTCGTTGGGATAGTCGCAACAGCGCATATGGTTTTTACTTCACCTTCTATCGGAATAGACAGCAAGTGGCAAATGTCATTGAAACAACCGAACGTCCAAAGTTGTCGGATATCGAAGCGCTCGTCTTCTCGGAAATTAAGAAGAATCTAAAAATCACAAGAATGGAGTTGTCACAAGCGATAGGCAAAAGCGTTTCCACCATTCAAAGAGCCACGGATTCGCTCGTAAATAAAGGTTACCTCATCCGGATTGGAAACAACCGCTTTGGTTATTGGGAGGTAGTTCACTAACCCTTCTGTGACCTATCTTCTACAATATAAATGTATTACGATGCATCACAGGAAATTCTTTATTTTCGTTTTTTTCGTTTTTAATCTATCGTTTTAGGGTGTTTTGGGTTAAAAAGTGGAATATAAAAACGGATTTGCCGTTTTTATTTGCAAAATCATGAGGATCGATTTGTATCCAACCGCGTTTTAATCCCGGCACTTCTGGATCAACAATAGAATCTCGGAATCGGAGAAGAAACGATAGATGACTTTGCTCCGATATTTAATATAGGCAGAGCCGGGAAAAGTGTCCCTTTCTTAGTGGTGTCATAAAATAAGGGTTTCGAAATTCAAACACCGCATTTCTTCAAAAGGTGAAAAAGGGTTCTTCCTCCATTTTTAGCCGAATGACGTTCTTCTCGGGCACAACACAAAGCCAACGATAATACCGACATCTTGTTCAGCTGTAATCGTTTTTCTAATAATGTATCCGCGCTTTTTTGCATATTTCGAGTTGGTATAGGCATTTTTTCGCTAATCAAATGGCGCTTTTTTGACTTTGCTTGAATGGGAATTTTCTAAAAAGTCCCTTGGAATTTCTTATGTTTCAGCCAAAAGTCCCTTGGAATTTCTTAAAAAATCATCAAAAAGTCCCTTGGAATTTCTTATACAGCGGCTGCCGTCCACTCGTTTTTAAGGAGTGTAAAGGAGCAACTATAGTGCATTCGTAACAAAGGAAAACGACCTTGTCACAGGACCTATTACACTTGGCCTATTCCCCTTTCAAGTTATCCAAGGTCGATAAAAAAAGTTCCTTTTTCCAAAGTTCCAAGTTCTCTTTGTTTGAAATAAATGGACGGACGTCATCCTTAGCAGATTCAAAATCAAGTGACTCGAACCTTTCCTTCAATAATTCTCGAACTTTCGTTAATGTTAACGATTCATTTTCCTTTAAAATTCCACCGGTATTTTTCAACTTGTTTTCCAAATACGTGAGATTGAACGGAGAATCTTTGCCGATGTAGAAAAGGAAATCATAATAATCTCTCCCCTTCCCATGACGTTGATAATTTCTGCAAATAATGGCGTGGATCTTTCCTGCGAATAACGTTGCCTCATCAAATATTTTCACTTCATAGGGGGATGGGAGCATCCGAAATTTTGTTTCGGTTCGGCCCCCGCTTGGATTGTCGGTGTCCACCTCAAATTTTATTTTCATTTTTTGGTTGGAAATGATTTTCTTCATTTCATCGTCTTGAGGAAAGAAAGACATCATGAGAGTTATGGTGTTACCTTTTAAAAAGGCACTTTGAACCTTAGACTCAGCACTTTTTCTTTTTTCTTCCACTTGAATTTCGATGCCATAGGACCGAAACTCCTTTTCTAAAGTAAGAAAATAATCATTTAATGCAAACCCGTCCCCTTTTTTGAGCAAGGCAAAGTCCAAATCTTCGCTAAATCGATTTAACCCATGAAAAATCCTTAAACAGGCGCCGCCGGAAAAAGCAGCCTTATCAAAAAACCCTCCGTGAGAAAGACCCGATAAGGCGATCTCCTGGATAATTTCTTTAACAGCGTTCTCCTTCTCTAGTTTGTTTTGAGGGTTATATTTCCCTAGCATTGTTTCCATAATACGGTCCATCATTCATATTCCTTTTCAATGAGATTTATCAGAAGGTTTAAATTGGTCTTCCTGTAGAAGGAAGCTAGCCTTTTTAGTTCAGCAAAATCGCAGGAAGCGAATTCATCTTCGTCAAACCTCTTATCCTCGAATAATAGTTCCTTTAGTTCCTCCACGTTCTTCACGACCCTGTATTTGCAGAGGGAATCGCAGATGGCTTTTTCTTTACTCGCGATTTTAACGATATAGTCCCCTTCTTCTAAATAGGTAAGTCCATAAGGGAACACCTTGGAAGGGACATCGCCATATTCAAATCGGCCAAAATGGTTGCAAAAGGTTTTGTTCTTGTGGATTTGCAGGCTTGCCGAGGTGATGGCAACGACGCGTTCGGGGATAAGCCCATAATAAGACAATGCCCATTCAAAACTTAAATAGGAAGGGGATAAAATGGAAGAGGCGAGTAGATAGGGCTCAGCGTGGGGATTTGTTTCGTAAAGACCTTTCGTTAAACGAAATAGAATTCCCTTATCCGCGTCGCGCTTGATTTTGTCCAAAGGATTCGCATAATCGCGATATTTCTCCTTCAGCATCGAAATCGTAACAATCATTTTTGCTCCTCTAAATACAATTATATTGGATTATGTGGAGCAATTAAATAGGGAATCTTTTTGTCCTGTATTGTCCTACAATCTTCCCTATTTTTATGGGAACAAGCATTTTGCATCCAAAAAATGAAAAGTGGCTTATCATCGAATGAATTTCCAAAAATAGTGAAAAAATAGTGAAAAAATAGTGAAGTTTCTATAGAATATCCTCAGGAGATAGATCCCCATGAAAGCAAGAATAACGAATTCCATGCTCCGTGACATTTTGGAGATTGAGAAAAACAAGGATCGATTAAACACCATTTCTATCCCCCATCACTTATCGAATCAATTTCGCAAAAACACCAAAAAAAGATCCTCTTATGCATCCAATAAAATCGAGGGGAATCCTTTGACATTCCTTCAAGCGGAAAAGGCCATCGATTCTTCTTCCCGCCATTTCCTTAAGCCGGAACAAGAAATACGAAATTATTATCTAGCCTTAGACCTGCTCGAAAGGAAATTATCGGCGAATTCACCGATAACGATGGATTTGCTTTTAGAAGTCCAGAAGCAAATTTGCGAAGGGGAATCCAAAGAGAAAATCGGGTTGCGCGGCGCCATGCCTCCCGGAGTCCTTTTCGCGGTCTGGAACGAGAACGGAACTCCTGCTTACATCCCCCCTGAATGGCAGGAAGTGCCGTCTTTATTGAATTTTTTGTTCGATTACCTTTCTTCTAGCGACGACCACCCTCTTTTAAAAGCCGCGATTCTTCATTATGAAATCGTAACCATCCACCCCTTTGAAGAGGGCAACGGCAGGACCGCTCGGATTTTATCGAGTTATTATCTTTCCCTCACGGGATATGGTTTCAAGAGCATCGGTTCGTTAGAAGAATATATGTCCTATAATATCGAGGAATATTATGACTCCATCCAAATGGGGCTCCCGATTCTTTATTATGATGGGCGGAACGATCCTCCCCACCCCGAAATTTGGCTAGAGTATTTTCTAAAAATCTTCCGCCTTTATTCTTCCAAGGTTTTGGAAGTAGCCTCGGAAGCCGACGGAAAGATCGAAGCGGAGCGAATGTCCCACTTGTCCCGCCAAGCTAAATCCTTTTTGGAATATTTGGGAAAACACCATATTCTCTCCTTTTCCCCCGCCGAGATTGCAAAGGAAAGGAAGGTTTCTAACCGAACCATCATCAATTGGAGTTCGGAACTCGTGCGAAACGGTTATTTATCCCCTGTTATAACGAATAAGCGGATTCGAAAATATCAGGTGTTGGACGACAAATCAATGTAACGGCTGAACCTATTTTCCCATCCCGAATGGTCTTAAGTTCCATTCTTGATCTTTTGGGTATTCTTTTTTTGCGCCCCGAAATGAGATTTTTCCTTTCCAATTATCTTTTGACGAAAGCTTACTCGCGGCAAGGAAGATGAATTTTCGTTCGGAGTGAACATTTCGAGAATTAGGGGCCACGGAGGAAACAATGTTTCAAGAATGCTTGCATTCATAGGTAGCGTTTTCGGAAAAATGTGTAAATTGTTCTAAGAAAAATCGGAAAAATGTGTAAATAATGGTTAAAATAGTTGGAAAAATGTGATTTACTATTTTTATCAGGAAAAAAGAGAGGGGATAAATGAAGCGAAATGTGATGGAAAAACTCCTCCAATGGAAAGAGGATCCGGAAAGAAAGCCCCTGATTCTACGCGGGGCTAGGCAAGTAGGAAAAACGTGGCTCATGAAGGAATTTGGACGTGTCCATTTTTCGAACTGCGTCTACTTTAACTTCGACGAGGAAACGGGTTTGCAATCCATTTTTCAAAATAACAAAGATCCCCATCGCATCGTTGAACTTCTTTCCCTGCTTGGAGGAGAAAAAATCATCGAAGGGAAGACGCTTCTTCTGCTCGATGAAATCCAAGAATGCCCCGAAGCTTTGAATTCCTTGAAATACTTCAAAGAAAAAGCGAAGGGTTATTACGTGATTGCCGCGGGAAGTTTATTGGGAACCATGCTAGCAAAGCCTCAATCCTATCCCGTAGGAATGGTCAACCTTTTAGACATCAGGCCCTTAACCTTCGACGAATATCTTCTTGAGACAAACCCCAATCTATATTCTTATTATATTTCCCTTCAAAAAGGCCAAAGCATTGAAGAAATTTTTCATCAAAAGCTCCTAGAGGCTTATGACATTTATTTAATTGTCGGAGGGATGCCGGAAGCCGTGTCTTCCTGGGTACAATATAAAGACATTGAACGCGTCGAACGCATTCAGCAGGAACTCCTTCTCCTTTATGAAAGCGATTTTGCCAAACATCACTCCCGCATCGACGCAGGGCGCATCCTGCTCGTGTTCCGTTCTTTGGCTTCCCAATTAGCTAAACCCAACGAGAAATTCATGTACGGCGCGGTGAAAAAAGGAGCGAGGGCGCGAGAATTTGAAGATGCCATTGAATGGCTCGTCTCCGCTGGAATGGTAAACCGCGTCCATAACGTTTCTAAGCCCGAGCACCCTTTGCCCGCGTTTGATCTTTTGGATCAGTTTAAACTCTATTTCTTCGATACGGGGTTGATTCGGAAAATGGCGGGGTTAAGCAACGAAGCGATCCTTCTAAAAACTTCCTACCAATTCAAGGGTCCATTGACGGAAAACTTTGTTTTGCAGCAGTTGCTGGATTCTTTCCCTGTTACGCCCCGTTATTATTCCAATAAAACCGGCGAGATTGATTTCCTTCTCCAAAATGGGAGCGAAATCATCCCTTTGGAAGTCAAAGGCGGCGAAGATAAAAGCGCCCCGTCGTTCAAGCGTTTCATCGCCGAACACCGCCCCCTCCACGCATTCCGTCTTTCCAAGCGAAACTACTGCATGGACGGGGAATTCACCAATCTCCCCGTTTATTTAGCAGGCAGATTAAAGGATTTTATCTAAGACGTGGATCCATCAATTTGGCGTGGTGATTTCCACTGAACCAATGACTAGACTAATCACTAGACCATTCACTAGACCATTTCACTGCACCATTGAAAAAACCTATTTTTAGGCATTTTATTGGATAAGCCTTATGGTTTTTAAAAATAAATCATTATTTCATCTTCTTAAAACAGTCTAGTAACTTCACTGTACCATTGACTGTACCATTCAATCGACTTATACTGAACCATATCGTATGAGGGCCCAATAATGGATGAATCAAAAGAGCTGGAATTTAAAATTGCTTTAGACCGCAAGCGCCCCGAGCATTGGATGAAAACCGTGTGTGCCTTCGCCATGACTAACGGCGGCAAGCTCATGGTTGGTTATCAGGACGACGGTTCTTTCGTTGGAATCCCATCTAAAAATGTTGACGACGAAGTTCAATACGCCGTCAATCAGTTCCGTCATCTTTCTAAGCCCATGGTTGTATACGACGTCCGTTACGAAGAACGCCCGGAATTCCCAGGACGGAAGGGGATTATTTTCCAGATTCAGCCCCGCAAAGAAATCACTTGGCTCACCCCTCACGACCATAGCCCTCTCGCCTATATTCGTGAGGAAAGAGCAACTCTCCCCGCCCCCGTCGAAGTATTGCAAGAACGGCTGCTAGAATCATTAACCGTGCCTTATGATTCCGTTAGCACCGGAGTTAAGCGAAGCGAGGTATCTTTTTCCCTTCTTTCTGATTTATATGCCAGCAAGCACGATGGGCGGCCTTTGACCGAGCGAGATTTAGTTTCTTTTGGTTTGGTAGACAAGAATGGCTTTCTAACCATAACTGGCTACGTATTTTGCGATGATAGCGACTATTCCAACGCCCAAGTTCTTTGCACCACCTGGCCCGAAACCGATAAAGGTGGGCGCAATTATCTCGACTCCAAGACATTTTCGGGGTCCATTTTGCAACTAATCGAAAAAATGATGGATTACGTTCACGGAGTGATGTTCTTTCAATTTGGCGGGGTCAAAAAAGGGATGTTTCGCGAAGAGGATGGTTCTTTTTCCACCGCTTCTTTGCGCGAAGCTTTCGTGAACGCCATCGCTCACCGAGACTACCGCCTCTCCGGGCCGATTTCTTTGCAATGTTTCCCTGACCGAATTGAAATCACCTCCCCCGGATCCATGCGTTCTTTAAAATCCGTAACGAACTTGCCTCTAATTGGGGTGGAATCGGATCGAAGAAACCAGACGATTTCCGCGATGCTCGCCCGAATCGGCTTGATGGAAGAAAGAGGATCAGGGTTTGATTTGATTCTAAACGACTACGCCCTTTTAGACGAACGTTACACTCCGCGCATCACCGCGACCAAAACCTACTTCACATTATCGCTTAAAAACAAAAAGTACGATTACGGGTCCCTTTTAGGAGTCGTTAACGGAACCAGTTCTCTCGTCCACGTTCCCAACACCCCAATGTTTTCTTCGCGCGAATCTCTTTACAGGGAAAATTCTAAATTCCAGATGGTTGAAAATTTTATTCGCCAAAATCCGGAAGCAAAAATTATGGACATCCAAAAACCGACCGGTCTAAGTCTAAGCGGAACCAAATTCTTATTAGCAAGTATGAAAAAAGCTCAATTGATTCGGAGGGAGGGAAACAATATCAACGGCCATTACGAAGTGGTTCAAGACTCCGATCGCCCCGCCGATTTTCTTCGCCTTGACGTGGAAAACCGCTCCAAAGCCGTCGCGTGGTGCACCCGTTATTTCGTGGCTTCCTCTGCCTACGATCCCACGTGCACTTCCGTTGAATTAAAAAGGACATTGGAGGCTTTTGATGGCACTTATTTAAGCAATGGGCAATTCAAAGGCGCAATGCTTTTATCGGGATATAAACCCCAAAATGAAGAAGACTTAAATTGGGTTTTTGCCGTCTCGGAGAAATCTCCCGCCTTTCATCTCAAAAAATAGATTGTGATTTCTAGGGCTTATAGCCCTTTTTCTACGTGGTTAGCCATTGACAGGAAAAGGGAGTATCGATAAACTACGAATCGATAAAGGCAAAACCTAGGTAACTAGGCGACGCAAAGCTACAGGGCCCCGAAGGAGGCAGCCAGTTCCCGAGAAGTGGAGTGGCTTCTTTTTGGGCAATTGAAGCGTTGTACTCCCTTCAAAAATTGGGCAAAATATCTTATCTCTCCTTTAGGAGAGTTCATTTTCGTGTGTTATGCGCGCGAATGAAAGGAGGCACTTCCTTTGGATAAATCCACTTCCAATCCGCCAAGCGACTCCGCTTTTCCCTCGCCAAGCTATAAGATGAGCGAGAAAATCGCAAGGCGCAAAAAAGCCAAGAAAATCGCGACGATCGTTGGGACTACCGGGCTTGCCGGGGTCACTTTATTTTCGATCATCGCTTTTTTAGGTCGCGTCTCGGGCAATTTCACCGTCAATATCAATCAAGCTTCTAGCCTTGCTCGGCTTCAATTATCCGAGACTAAGGACTTTGCTTCTCCTTCCGTCCACCTCAAAGCCCCGGGGCTAGATAACGCCTCCTGCGTTTCTAGCGACGACGTTTTGAAAGTGGGGGATGAAGCCAATATCGCCGAAAACGGCGGTTCGTACTCCGAAAAATTAGATGAAATCCGTTATGACGAAGACGGGAATGAAATCTCGAGGATCAATCGCGGTTTGGTTTATTCTTGCTTCTTACTCAATCCTAGTTCGGCCGCGGTCAAATTCGACTTGAGCCTTGTGATGACGGGCTATTCTTCTCCTTCCAATGCGGCGGTAGAGCCTTATTCCCTCTTACGGGTAGGGATTTGGCATACCCGTTATGGGATGGACGGATCGGCCGAGGCAAGCTTATTCAAATGCTTTGCCGCGGATAATACGACCACCAGGTATTCTGGAGATGGCATCCGTATCGAAGACGATCCCCGCGAATACGTGGGAGAATCCCATTTGATGCGGGGAACCCATTTGGGAGAAAACATCACCTATCGACGTTTGGATCAAACAATTGCCACCGATCCCAGGAGCCGGCAAAAAGCGGATAGCTTCACCGGTTACCTCGGGGGAGAAGGCATTTTCTCCGAACGGTACCGCGCGGACAACGAATACCAAATCAACGCTCTGCAGCCGGGACAAATGTCGCGCTTCACCTTCGCCTTCTGGTTCGAAGGGGGCGACCCCGATGGCCAAGGTCCGACTCCTCAGGGAGCCTCGATGACCTTCCAAATGAATTTCACACCTTCTGTTTTATAAACCATCATGAAAAAGAATCCGTCCAAAAAGACAACGCATTCCAAAGCCCTATTAGGAATTGGAGCGCTTTCGCTTGGGCTGACTCTTTCTAGCTTGGCTACCGCGACTTATGCCTGGTTTGATATCGTCTCAAGCGCATCTTTGGACCAAATCCAAATGAGTTTTGGCGGAGCTCCAAGCCTAGAGATGGGATTAAAAGATGCAGAAGGAAATATCCATTACGCCTCTAGTTGGAACGATGCGTCCTTGCAAGAATTAGACCCCACTTACGTTCCGTTTGAGCCCTTAAAAGAAGTTTCCTCCATGTTTGAATCGAGTTGGAATAATTCTTCCTTCGATTCTTCTACGGCATTCCCTCTTCTTTATGAGCCTTTCTACGCAAGCCAAGATCCGACTTCAACCCCGGTAGCCAAAGACGGATTTCTTCAATACGAGATGTTCTTCCGTAGCGACCGTAACCTCTATTTATTTTTAGACGGGGCGACCAAAATCTCTCCGTTAAACGAATTAAATAAGTCCCGCGCGGAAGAAATCAATGCCCAAACGGGTTCTTCCTTAAAAGGATCGGACCTCGACCAAGTCGTCGATGCGGTGCGGGTGAGCTTCTTCAGTGAGACCAGCTTCTACATCTGTTCTCCTAGCGGCTCTTCTTCCGTCACTTACGGCGGCCTCCTCGACCTCGATAAAGACGGGTATTATGATTCCCGGGACGGCAAAGAAATCATTTATGGAGATTATTCGGGAACTCCACTTTATGGGGAGCCCCTTAGCGAAGATAGCTCATCTCCTTCTAACCCCAATGCTTTCGAGGCCAAACACCAAAAAGGGATTTCTCCTTGGAAGCAAAATGACGTCGGTTTCCAAAAAGAAACCTCCTATTCCGTCGAAGAGCTCGCGTTAAGCAAATCCGCTTCCTATTTCGACCCTTCTACGATGAAGCCCCTCGCCCATTTAAAAGCCAACGTCCCCACGCGTCTTGTCTTCACCCTCTACGCCGAGGGGTGGGACCATCATCTCACCGAGAAGATCGCTAACGGCGCCTTCTCCCTTCTACTCGCCTTTACCGGACTTGAATCCGCCAAATAAAAAAGGAGCACCATTATGTCAGACTATTTCCAGTACCTTAAGGAATTCCTCATTGCCTTCTTTACGAACATCGGCCACTGGTTCAACGACCGCTTCGCCGGTCCTTGGGCTCGCGTCCCTGGGGAATTTGAGAATTATTCCTCTTTATTAAGGACCTATTCCCCCGGATTTGGATTCTGGGGATGGTTCTTCTATGTGCTTTTCTTGCTCCTAGCCATCGCCTTAATGGGCTCGGTTCTCTTCTTCATCGGCTATTTTATTTACCGGTACGTCAAATTCTATAAGAAGGAATCCGCGGCCGATCGCATGCAGGCCCAAATCGAAGAACTCAATTACGAACTCTATCAAGCTTTGGCCGAAAAAGACCGCATCCTTGGCCTCCAATTCGAAGGAATGGGCGGCAAAGCTCCTGCTAAAATCGGTCCTAAAGGCGAAAAGGAAGAAGAAACTAGCGGCACTGGGCCGCGCTTCCCGCGTCTTGCTCTTGTGGATTCCCGTTACGCCACCCCGATGTCTCCGACTGAGCTCCCCGTGGACGCCCAAGATATTAGCCTTGTGGGCATCTGCGAACGCTTCCGCTTGTTCGCCTGCTCCCAGATGGGACTTTATTACACCCCGGAAGTCGTCCGGCAATTCTTCGCCGCGATGGGAACGGGCAAAATCATCATTTTGGAAGGGATTTCCGGTACCGGTAAAACCTCGCTTCCTTATTGTTTAGGACGCTTCTTTAAACATAACGCGGCCATCTGCTCCGTCCAGCCTTCTTGGCATGACCGCAGCGAGTTACTAGGCTATTACAACGACTTCACCCATAAATTCACCGAGACCGAATTCCTCCGCGCGATTTATGAAGCCACTTACCGCGATGACATCAACATCGTCGTCCTCGACGAAATGAACCTCGCCCGTATCGAGTACTATTTTGCGGAATTCCTCTCCATCATGGAAATGCCAAACGTCAACGAATGGAATATTTCCCTCGTTGCCGCTCCCCAACCCGACGACCCCAAGCACCTCCGCGATGGAAGGTTGCTCATCCCGCAGAACATTTGGTTCGTGGGCACGGCCAATAACGATGACTCCACCTTCACGATCACCGATAAGGTTTATGACCGTGCCATGTCCTTATTCTTTGATAATAAAGGGATTGCTTTCGAAGCCCCTTATACCGATCCGCTTCCTCTTCCTTATCATTACTTTAAATCCCTCTTCGACCAAGCGATGGTCGATCACCCCTTAAGCGAAGCCACCTTGACCAAATTCCAGTCTTTGGATAGCTTTGTCATCGATCACTTCAAGCTCGCCTTTGGTAACCGTATCATGAAGCAGCTTGGCGAATTCGTTCCTTGCTATGTGGGGTGCGGCGGAACCGAACTCGAAGCCGTCGACTACGTTTTCTGCTCGAAGATTCTCAAGAAATTCGAAGTTTTAAACGTGGGCTTCCTTCGCGACGAATTGCTCGCCCTCGATAAAGAGCTTGTGCGTCTATTTGGCAAAGGAGAATTCGTTTTATCCCACAAGAAGATCAAATCCTTCTTGAAGCAATCGCAAGAATAATCCCCCATGGAAGAAGAAAAAAAGATGGCAAATAACACTTCCCTCCCTTCCAATAAAGAGGAAGTTTTAGGCGCGATTGGAAATTCAAGCAACCTAACTTGGGGCGAAACCCAAACGCAGCAAGAAAGCCAAGAGGGCGAAATCCTTTCCGCGATCGATCTTGAGCCTTTAAAGGAAGAGGAAATGGGGATAGAAACGCCTTCTAGCGAAGTTCCTTCTGCTCCTGAAAGTAGCCAAGAATCTCCGGTTTTAGAATCGTCTACTAGCCTCGTTCGCGGAGAAATCCCTCTTGCTAGCGGCGAGACCAAGAAAACCTTATCCCGTGCGGAAAAAGGCTATTTTGGCCGCATTCGCAATCTATTAGACAATAATTCTAGCTTCCGCGCCCTTTACGATGCCCTTCGTCATACGGGCAAGACCTTGATATCCCAAAAATTACGGGAGGAAGAAAAAGCTTACGACGACCTTTTCATCGAAAAACTCGAAGAGGGGTTCGAAGCGATTGATTCGATTATTTTAAACCCCCGTACGTTCATCAAGGAAAATCCCGAGCTTGTCGACGCGGGCCGGGCGAAAAAAATCAATGCCCAATCCATCGTCCACCTCTCCTCCCACACCCAATATGTCTATGAAGTCGACCAAAATAACGACGTCACCCCGATGAAGATTCTAACGATCAATAGCGACGTCGATTATCAAATCTATGAAAACCGGTTCGTGTGGTCGTTAATCAATAAGGCCGCCTTATTTATTGAGAAACGATACCATTATATTCTGGACCATGGGGAAACCCGCGACTCGGAATTGCTCCTTCTTCATAACGTCACCGAAATCGGGGGGACCCGTTATGAACTCGATTCCCGCATTGCCGTTTCCCGTCCTTCTAGCGATGGGGGCAAAGCGGAGCAAAACGCGAATCTATTACTTCGTTTAGCCCGTCTTCGTGAGCGGGCCGCCTATTACCGGAAAAGCGCCTTTGCCGAATCCATGAAGGGAGCCAAGATGGTGGCAAACCCCATCCACCGGACGAACATGATCGTCAAAGAGCCCCATTATCATGCCTGTTATGAATTATGGACGTGGCTAGATTCTTATGCTCAACTTGGCGTTCATTTTGACGTCAAAGAGACGGAACACCCCTTCAGCGAAGGGGATTATGAAGATTTGATGTGTCTTGTCGCGGCAAGTTTTTTAAACGTCCGTTCTTCTCTTTCTGAGCCAGTTATCCCTGAAAAAACCAAGTCCAAATCCTTGGATCCGAAAGTTGTCTTCTCCTTAGAAGATGAAACCTATAACGATGGGCGGTTCCTTTATGACCAATTTAAAGACGGCCTAGCCCCGAGGAAAGAGGAGGAAGAAAAGGATTATTCGAATCCGGAAGTCTATCCCGACTTCGAAACGGCGAAACGGCAACGAAAAGAACTGGAAGAACGCTTCTCTTCCTATGCGGTCAAGAAGCATTTGGTCGACCTTTCGATCGAAGAAGATAAAGCCCGCGCGGTGGCTTTAGAAGCCGAGGCAAGAAGAAAAGAAGCCGACGAAGAAGCCAAGCGGAAAGAAAAAGAAAAGTTTTTGGCCGCCGAAAAAGAAATCGCGAAGCAAAAGGCTTTGCAACGTGCTTACGCGGTCATCGATGCCAATCAAAGGATGTTAGAAGAAGAAAGACTCCGTCAAACGCGAGCCGAACTGCGTCGCGAGGCTTTGCGGGCGAAAGGCTATGTTTTCCCCAACGCCGAACCAACTCCTTCTGTTTTCCTTTCTCCTTCTAGCGAGAGCAATGACAAGAAAAAGCGTTATAAGACAATCAAGATTGTCCGTGAACTTCATTCGGGCCGTTTAGTGACTCCCGAGGAGCAAAAAGAGGGCGGCCTAAAATTCGTCCGCGTCTCCAAAGAAGAATTGTTCCAAAGGAGAAAACAAGCCAAAGAAGCCAGGGAAGCTAAGGAAGCAAACGGAGCCAAGCAAGAAACAGGAGAGAAGAAATAATCCATGAAGAAAAAGGTGGTTTCTACCATCGTCGACGGGTTGCTAGGAGCAATCGTGCTCTTTTTAGCATACTGCCAAGTGTCGATGATGGTATCGATGAACCGCCCCGAAAATCATGGCGTCCCTTCTGTTTTTGGGCGTTCGGTCCTTTATGTCGTCACCGATTCCATGGCCACGGATACCGATGAAAACCGTAGCCAGGAAGTCATCGAGGAAGAGGAACGGGTGACCAAAACCTATCCCTATATCGACGGGAATGGAGTCGAACAAATCGCGAACCGTTACCAAATCGGCCATATCGAAGCCGGGGAAGGGGCCGTCATCAAAAAGGAAGACCCTTCTTTGATTCGCGTCGGCGATATCATCACGTTCTATTATTCTTCGTTAAATGCCTTGGATACCCACCGGGTCATGGAAATTGATTTGCCAAGTTCAGCCAACCAAAACCAATACGTCTTTCATACGCGTGGAGATAACCTTCATTCTCAATTCGGTCAATGGGATCCCTCCTACCGGGATGGGGCGATTTATGCTTCCGAAGTCGTGGGGACGGTCGTTTCCCATTCCAAAGCTTTGGGCAATGTTTTAAAACTCGTTTCTCCTGCCGTTCCTAATGGCTACGCGGTGTGGTTTGTTCCCTTAATGGTCTTTATTCCTTTAGGGAGTATTGCGACTTTTACGGTCATCGATACCCTAAAAAAAGCCAAAAAGGAAGAAAAAGAGGAGGAGGAAGAAATCAAAGCGGCGATGGAAAAAGCCGGGGTGGATCCTCTTGACGAAGCTCAACGCATTAAATTCATCGAAAAAGAATCCTATAAAATCGAATTGCGGAAACAAAAAGAAAAAGCGAAGCAAGAAGAGCTTAAAAAACTAAGAAAACAAGCCAAAAAGGGTAGGAAAATCCAAGGGCCGTCGAAAGAAGATGAAATAGCCTTAGCCAAGCAAAAGGCCCTGGAAGAAGAAAAAGAAAAAATCCGACAAGAAGTAAGAAAACAACTGGAAGAAGAAAGAAAAAAGCAGGAGGAAACAAAATGAATCGAGAGAAAAAACGAAACGGGTTGCTGGCAGCCATTGTCGGTCTAAGCCTCCTTCTTTTTGGGACCCTATGCGCGGAACTCCTCGTGGGTATTGCCGCTAGAAACAAGGTCGCGGATGGAACGATGGTAGATACCCTTATCGCGTGGATGGGCATTTTATTTGCTTTGTTGTTTCTTTTTGCTGCGGGCATCGTCTTCTGCTCCATACGGCGCGAGCAATTATTCCAACGTTCCCGTTGGGAAAATAACCTCTTTGGCAAAGAAGGGGTTTGCATCGATAGCGATATCGAATTCGAAAAGAAATTCCGTCGTGCCTTCTTACGTTTAGAAAGAAAAACGGCGAAGGAAGCCTTGAAAAAGAAAGCCAAAGACGAAGCCTATATCGTTTCCTTCCAGCTCCGCGAAGTCCGTGGACAAGAAATCGCGAATAACCTCGCCGTTCTTCATCAAATCAATTTATTGGTATCCGATGAACTGAAAAAACAATTCGGGGGAGAAGATGACGCTTATGGAATCTCGGAGCGGAACGACTTCTTCGTCTACGCCGAAGCAAAAGGAGGCAACATCAACGAGATGAAAGACCGTTTCGCCCGGTTTGCTTCTTCCTTGATTGGGGCAATCGATGCGCGGAACGATTTACCTAGCGTCATCGTTTTATTTGGCGCGGCAAAGGGGAAGCTCAACGAAAATGCAGCCATTACCCTTGCCCACAGCGAATTCGCCCTTTTCTTTAACGCAGGGACTCGCCTTTCTGGGTCCATGGAAATCTATTCCCAGGCCATCGTCAAAGAAAACGAAGGAAGAAAGAGCTTGGACGAAGAAATTGCCCGTGCCTTAAAACGCCATGAACTTCAAATTTATTACCAGGGGAAATGGGACCTGAAAAAAGGCTGTTTCTATGGGGCGGAAGCCTTAATCCGTTGGAAACATCCTAAACGGGGCATCCTTCCTCCTTCTTCTTTTATTCCTTATTGCGAAAACTCGGGGCGAATTGTAGAAATCGACCATTATGTTTTCGAAACCGTTTGCAAAGACATCGCCAAGTGGCGGAGCGAAGGAAGACGGAAAATCGCCGTCTCCATCAACCTTTCTCGTCGTTCGGTTTATGATCCAAGCTTACTTTCGTTCCTAGAAAAAACCTGCGAAGACAATCACGTCTCCCCCAAAGAAATCGATATCGAGTTAACCGAGTCTTTGGCCGCCCAAAACGTCGTTTTCATCTCCGCGATCATCCGCCGCATCAAGGCGTTAGGATTTGGGACTTCCATGGATGACTTCGGCATTGGCTATTCTTCCTTGAGTTCCTTGAAAAACATTCCCTTCTCCGTTTTAAAAATCGATAAGTCCTTCATCGATGACATCGAAATCGATAATAAATCCCGTTCCATGGTCCGTTCGATCATCGAACTCGTGCACGCTTTGGGAATGAAAACGATTGCCGAAGGCGTAGAAACCGCGGATCAAGTCCGGATTCTTCAAAGCCTGGGTCTTGATGCCATTCAGGGTTTCTATTTCTCCCGTCCTTTGGAACGTGCCCGGTTTGAAGCGTTCCTCGAAAGCAATATCTTCGAACCTCAATCTCATAGCGAAAGGAAGGTACAACCTCATGATCCTACTCGTCGGTGATGAAGCGGACAGCATTCTCTATTTCCGAAACCGCATCGAATTAATCGAAGAATTCGACCTCCCTTTGGGGATGCACGCTTATTCGGGAAAAATCGGTGGCGAAGAGGTTTTGATCGCTTCCGTTGGCAGGGGCAATATGCTCTCTTCTTTAAGAATGGGGTATTTGCTAGAACGCTTCACTCCCTATGTCTGCATTTCGACCGGTGCGGTTTATTCCTTGCGCAACGACCTCCATCAGGGCGACCTTTTCATCGCTGACCGTTATTACAACTACGGAGTGGATTTTTCTACCGATGGCAAGACGGTTTACGGTCAAATCCCCGAAGAACCGCCCTTTTATAACGCCTCCATCACGTTAAACGACACCGCCGAAGCCATGGCCTATCAAGTCGGCGGGGCTTATGTAGAACGCGGCTTCTTGTTAAGCGGGGACAAAGATTACGTCGACCTTTCCTCCTTCCAAGGTATCATTGCCCGTCACTATAACGGGACGGAAAAAATGGCCTGTTACGATATGAATTCGGGCGGCATTGCTTTGGCCTGCCGTCATTATAAGACCGCCTTATTGACCTTGAAGGTCGTTTCCTACGAGCCACTTCGTCCGGAGCAACTGCTTTCTAAAAAGCGGAAGAGCCTCGAATCCATGGGCTTATTAAGTGAAGTGTTGATTGCCATGCTTGTGAACATGCAACGTTCGTTATAAAGGAGGAGGAATATGGGTAAAAACGAAAATATCATCCAAAAATCCAAAAGCAAAACGTCGAAGCCGCGAAAATATGTGAAACGCTTTTTTGCTTCGTTTTCGCAGCTTCGCCATTCTAAACGCGAACGTCCGATTCTAATAACGGTCCTTGCTTCTTTGTCTCTTGGCGTCCTCTTTTTGATCGTCTCCGCCATTTTGTCAGGGCTCCATTTCGTTGGAATTGGCATCATTTTCTTCGTCCTGGGAATCCTAGCCATGATCGCGTCGTTCTCCGCCATGTTCTATGGATATTGCTGGCTCCATGATAAAGAAAAAGATTCGACCTCCTCTCTACTTTCTCAAATGGACGCCTTCGATGCGGGAGAAACGCGATACGTAGAACCCTCTTGGGACGACGAACGTTCCGACGCCTTGCAAAAAAGGATGAATGCTTTTTTGGAAAGAACTTCGCGCCTCCTCGAAGAAAAAGGGCAAGCCGAGGGAGGGAAAGCCCCTACTTTAGAGGTTCTTTCTGTTTCCGAATTTAAAGACGCATTGGGGAGGGAAGTGGAATCCAATCCTTCGAGTTTATCGTGCCTTCTTTGCTTTGATTTGGTTTCGAAATCCGCTCCAAGGGCGGAAGCGATGAACGCTTTAAAAGAAGCCTTGCGGGCGAATTTCCCCGAAGATTTATTAGGGGAGGGCGAAGAGAATTCCCTTTTTGTCTACCGTTATAGCGCTTCTTCTAAGAATAGTTTCCGTCAGAAACTCCAATCCTTTATTGGTTCCTTTTCCTATTGCTATACCGATCCCTTAACTTCTTCTACTTCCGTTTATGGAACGCGGGTAGGGGGAGCTTATTTCCCTGGCGTCCAAGAAAGGATGCTATTAGAAGCCTCCACCCGTGCCTTAAAACGAAGCCAAGGCATCGAATTAGAGGAGGGGAGCACCCAACGTTATGCAAAATCCATCAATCCCCATCTTCCCGAAATTGCTCGCCGCGTCGAAATCCTAGGAGAAGAAAATCGCCTCGCTTCCGCGATTATGGACGGGAAGGAGGAGGCGGAAAGAATGGATAACCTCCTTCATCTTCTTTCCTTCCACCGCCTTCAAGCGGGCTTTGAAAGCGCGGGGATTTACCTTTATGAACCGGAGACGCGCTGCTACCGGCTTTATGTCCACGACGAGGAAGAAGACGTTCTGGGATTAGCAAAATTCGGGGAAGTCGTTCCCGCGGAAGAATTAAATCCCTTCTACGAACAAGGGAAAATCGAGACCCCATTCTTTTGCCAAAACGTCCTGAAATTGCCTCACGATTTGTCCCTACGTTGCCAAAGTTTAAGCATTGCCTCCTTCTATTTATATTCCTTCCGTTTCGGAGGAGAAAAAACCGGACTTGCCTATTTTAGTTCAACGAAACCCGTCTCCTTGTCCTTAATCCGTCAAGAAGTCCTTTCCGACTTCTTCCCTTATGCTTCTTCCTATTTGCTTTACGCGATCAAAAAGGAAAAAGAAGACCTCCGTCACTTGATTTTAAACGCTTTCTGCACGAAAAAAGAAAGCTATTGCTATACCGTGGACCGCGAGACGAAGCGCCTCGTCCAATATAGCGAGAACGTCCCCCAAAAATTCAAAGGGGCACAGCTTGGAGAAGTGTGCCACCGCGCTTTATTTGGCTACAACGAGCCTTGCCCCAATTGTCCTCTAGTTTATGGACCGGTGAAGCGCATTATCCCCGCCTTAGGAGCCAAGGAAGTTGCCCAAAGCGTTTTGACCTATCGACTAGGGCAAGAAGGCTTAGCCACTCTACTCATTGAAAAAGAGGAACCACGAGCCACTTCGACGACCTTAACGGACAAAGCCCTTCAAATCAAAAACGCGAAAGCCTTCCAAATCGAAGCAAACCGCGAACTAAGAAATCCCCTTTCCCGTGGGGCTTTCCTTGGGATTCGTTTGACCAACAAGGCGGAGTTATTAGACCGCCTCGCCGATCAAAATTCCAATTCGCTTCTTGGAGCGGTTTCCCGCGAAATCAGCTCGATTGGCTACGACGATGGATTATATCGTTTCGACCCAGATACCTTGGTGGTGCGCATCTCCGCGAGCACGAACCGTTCGACCTTGATGCTTGCCATTGAAGATATCGCCGACCAAATCCATGGGCCTTTGTATGCGGGAAGCGACTCTTTTACCCCGCAATATGCCTATTCTTTGCTTTATTATCCTTCCGACGTCAATAACGTCAATGACTTGGTGTCGCTATTTCAAACCGAACTTCTCCGTTCTCAAAAAATGGGCGAGGGCCTCATCTCGGAAGTCGGCAAGTCCAGGGCAAGAAAAGCCTATCGTCCCGAATACGTCGAATCCTTGCTTCGCGATAAACTTACTAGCGGCCACGTCGACCTTTCTTTCGCCGCGATGAAAGAAGTTTCTACCAATGAAGTTCGCCTCCTCGCCGCTAGAGCGGACTTAATCGCAGAAGACCATTCCCATATCCACCCCGAGGAATTCAAACGCATCGGGGGAGAGCAGGGGCTTACCGCGCAGCTGGATTTTGCCTGCTTAAAATCGTTTTTGGATTATTATTCGCAACGGAAAGACACCCTCTTCCACGATAACGGCATCCAGAACCTCTTCTTCACCATGGACGAGTCGACGTTCTTGGATCGAAACTTCATCGCCAAGGTCGCCGAATATACCGTGGAATTCAAGGTGCCCTCCCGCACGTTGGTTTTGGCCTTCGACGCCTCCTTCTTGGAAAAGAACATGGAGCTGGCCCGTTCGCGCATCCATGACCTTCACGAAATCAAGGTTCTTCTTTTCGTTCGTCATCTCCACGCAGGAAAAGAATCGCCCCAGCGTTTTGCAGAAATCGGAGTCGATGGGATTAGTTTAAGCCCATCGAGTTTAGCCGATGCCCTTAATAATGAATCTGACCGCAATGCTTATGCAAGCGCCGTGAACGAGATTATCTCCAATAACCTCATCCCCATTTGCGGAGGGGTCAAAGACGAGGGCGGCATCCGCTTCGTTCAAGATCTAGGCGTGCCTTATGCATACGGCCCCTATTGCGGCGAAGCTTTAAGCCAAAACGAATTCGAGACCTTGCTCTCCTATCACCAGTAAACATTGTCTTTCTAAACCCGGCCGTCTTGGTCGGGTTTTCTTTTTTAGAAATTAGGCGATAAAACGAAGCAAGAAATCGCTGGCGCGTAAAATCCAATATCCTTCTTTGGTTCGGCTTTCTTCTATCGGCGAATTCACGACAATGATTTTTTGAATTTCATCCACCAAAGATAAATAGGGTTTAATCTCCCTCTCGTAAGTGGAAGGGGAGGAAAGGTCGTTACAAACTTGAATATAGTATTGTCGAATTCCTTTCGTGACGAAAAAATCGATTTCAAAAGTACTTTTTACGCTTTTGCCACTAGGTTCTTTGGACACTTTTTCATACACGCCAACACTCACCGTATATCCCCGGCAAATCAATTCGTTAAAAACGACGTTTTCCAGGGTTTTACCGATATCTTCGTAGATAAAATCCGTTCTTGCGTTTTTTAATCCCGGGTCTACGAAATAGTACTTCCTCATTGCCCCAATTTTCTTCCTTCCCTTCACGTCGTATCGCGGAACGGCGCGAATCAAAAAAGAATCTTCGAATAAATGGAGATAACGTTGAATGGTGTTAGGGTCCAACATTTTATGCTCTTTGCTTTGGAAGGTATTTGCAATTTTCTGCACATTCAGCAATCCGCCCGTGGACTCGGCAATAATATTGCACAATTCATCGAGGAACTCTTCCTTTCTCAGGCTGTTTAATTCCATGATATCTTTAAAATAAACAGCGTCAAAAAGGGATTTGAGAATCGTTTTTTTCTCTTCGTTTCCCGCCAAAACCACCTGAGGCATCCCGCCATATTTGAGGTATTCTTGCAAAGCGAAAAAAGGATGTTCCTTCCGATAAGATGCAAACTCACCAAAAGAAAGTGGCCCCATCGATATATTCGTCGATTTTCCGCGAAATTCCGTCGCGATGCTCGAAGACAACATTTTCGAATTGCTGCCGGTTATATATAGATCGATGTTTTTTCATCGGACAAGCCTAAGACCGTAGACACAAACGTGATAGCGTCTTCATCGGATGGTTTCGCCAAAAGGTGCTTTCCTTCGTGGAAAATAGGATTATGAATCGCACGGACCCGCTGAATTTCATCTAGGAACACATAGCAACGATCCTCACCTCGGCACCATGAGCGGACACGCTGCCCCAAAACAAGGGGGTCCAAGCATTCCGCGTTTTCATCTTTATCTAGAGATAGAAAAAGGATATGATCCTCAGGTACGCCGTTTTCCTTCAGCCAAGAAGTATAAAGATCCTTAAGCAAAGTGGATTTGCCACATCTTCGAATGCCGGTACCACTTTTGGCAGTCCATTATCCTTGGCCCGGATTAACTGTTTTAGATAGATCTCTCTTTGGATCATATTCATGTTTTTGGTAGAATTCTACCTTTTTCATGAATAGGAGGGGCTTAGGAATAAGAAAACGGAGCCCCTTTCAAAGCCCCGTTATTCGATTTGGAAAAGAGAGAATTAGAGAATCGAACGATATAATCCGGCGTAAAGTTCGGCACTTCTTTCCCAAGAATGGTCCGTCTTCATCGCATTGAGGCAAAGGCGGCGGAGCAACGTTTTATCCGAATAAACGCGTTGAGCTTGGCCAATGCCATAACGGAGTCCATCCACGTTATAATCGCGGAAAAGGAATCCGTTCGCTTCGGCGTCGTTTTCCCCGTTCCAACTAACAATCGTATCATGAAGTCCGCCGGTATCGCGGGCGATGGGGAGAGATCCATAACGTTCGGCAATCATCTGCCCAATGCCGCAGGGTTCAAATAAACTCGGCATCAGGAAGAAATCGGAAGCCGCATAAATCAAATGGGCGCGGGGGTCGCTATAGCCGATATAAAGGGCGACCTGGCTTGGGAATTCTCTCCGCAAGGATTCAAACCCTTGTTCCAGAGGATATTCTCCACTTCCAAGCACAGCGAGCATGCCGCCGGATAAAAGCATTTCTCTAGCGCAGCCTAAAATCAAATCAATTCCTTTTTGATAGGTAAGGCGGGAGACCAAACCAAACAAAGGCCCGTGGTTATCGGGGAGATTAGTGAGGCGGAGCAATTCTTTTCTAGCTTCATTTTTGCCTTTGCGGAGGTTTTTCACGCTATAGGGATAAGGAAGAAGGTTATCCTTTTCAGGATTAAATTCCTCCACATCGATGCCATTGACAAAGCCCGCAAAATCATGTTGGCGAAGCTTCAAAACCCCATCGAGTCCCTGCGCCGTTTCAAAGCGGAGCAATTCTTCGCGATGAGTGGGCGAGACCGTGGTGATTTTATCTGCAGCCATAATGCCGCATTTTAAAGTCGAGACCCCATCGCCAAAATCAGCGATTCCGCTGCTAACGAAAGATTCGGGCAAATTGTAAAGGTCGCCTAAGGAGGAACGAGATAGCATCCCCTTGAAAGCAGGGTTATGGATCGTTAAGACGTAACGAGTCGAAGCAAAGCATTTGGCATCCGAATAAAGCACTTTTCCAATCGAAGGAATCATGCCGGTTTGCCAGTCATGGACATGGATGATATTGGGATGGAAAGATAAGGCGTTAAGAAGAGCCATCGCGGCGAGGGAGAAGAAAGCAAAGCGTTCTCCATCATCGTCATAGCCATAAATAGAGGGGCGATCAAAGTAATAACCGCTTCCAATGACGTAATAGGTGACTCCATCGATGCAGGCAGAATGAATGTCGGCGATTTGTTTCCTCCAACCCATCTTAATCGTCAAATCCATGACTGGAGAAAGACGAATGGGCTTGGAGGCGATAACGCGATAATAGGGCAATACGCAGATGACGTCATTGCCTTTTTTCTTTAATTCGACGGATAAGGCATGGACGACGTCGGCAAGACCCCCTGTTTTCACAAGCGGATTGATTTCGCTAGCAATCATCGCAATCTTCATAAAATCGCTCCTTGGTGAAGGTAAAGAGGCACGTCTTTTGTTCCTCCAACCTTTTTAGCGCGGGTAATGCAGGCGTATTTGTCGATTAAAGCATTTTCCACCGTCGCATTTTCCGCCACTTTGCTATTGGAGAAGAGGATGGAATTGCGAACTACGGCGCCTTTAGCGACGCGGACGTCACGCCCAATGATGGAATCGATGACCGTTCCTTCGATGACGGCGCCATTGGCGATCATCGAATTGGCGATGACGCTATTTTCGCCATATAGAGCCGGCGGGGTATCGTGAGACTTCGTATAAATCGGCCAATCTGAGGAGAAGAGTTCTTTCTGAAGCTTCGGTTGAAGCAATTCAAAGCACGTCTCCATATAGCCACGGAAACTATCGATGCAGCGGACAAAGCCCTCAAACATATGGACATGAACGGGATAAGTGCCTTCTTGGGCCGCTTGATAAATGAGTGTCTTTAAATCCAGGGTGGGATTGGGCTTCAGGGAGCGATTAATCATATCCGCGAACACGGTGCGGTTGATGATATAAGACGACATCGAAACCGTGGCAGGTCCATGGATATTGAGTGGGTTCTTATAAGCGCTTTTGGCATATCCTTCCGGAGTCATCTCAATGATGTTCTCACTATGGAAGGATTTGGAGGCATCTTCAATTTTAGTGGCAACGACCGTGATTTTTTCTTTTCGGGCAATATGCTCGTCGAGGATCGGGCGGAAATCCACTCTAGCGATGATATGGGCGGGGGCGATCACGATATATTCAGCTTCGCTATCATAAAGCGCCCAATCGTTTTCTCGGAGGTTCTGCAAATCGGTGTTGAGTTCAGGGAATTGATGGGCCGGTTCATTGTACATGATGATTTCGCGGCTGGTTTTGGTGTTTTTCATCCACGAGTCCATCGAACCAAGGTGCTTCAAGATGGAACGCTGATGGTTTTTCACTAGCAACCCGACAATCGAAATGTCGGAATTGCAGAAATTGGAGAGGGGGAAATCGCACATCGCATAACGCCCTAGGAAAGACGTTGATCCCAAAGGACGAGAATCCGTGATGGGGGCAACTTCCGGAGAAGAATGGAAATTAACTAAACCAATGACTTTTTTCATCGTGATTACCTCTTGGCCGCCTTCGTGTTCGAGACGAGAACAATGCCATCTCTTGCATCGTTAACGACTTCATTTTCTTCCACGAGGGTATCGGGACCGACGATCGCATCATAGACGCGAGCGCCTTTGGAAATGACGGAATTGTCCATTAAGACAGCGTTTTCAACAATCGCGCCTTCTTCTACGATGGCTCCGCTGGAAATAACGCAGCGATCCACCGATCCTAAAATCGTCGCTCCTTGGTTAATGAGCGAATCTCGGACTTTGGCTTTGGGTCCAATATATTGGGGCGCTGCGTGATTATCCAAGGAATAGATGTGATGGGGACCTGCGACGGTATAAAGGTTCGTTTTGGGGTGGGAAGAAAGGAGCAAATCCATGTTGGCTTGATGCAGCGAAGCGATTGTTCCAACATCCTTCCAATAGCCATTATAGGTATAGGCGACCATCTTCTTTTCTTGGGCAAGCATCGTCGGAATGATGTTCTTCCCAAAGTCGTGATCGCTATTTTCGTCTTTGGCATCGGCAAGCAAGGCCGCGCGAAGAGAATGATAACGGAAGATATAAATTCCCATAGATGCGAGGTTGGACTTTGGAACCTTGGGTTTTTCCTTGAAGGCCGTGATGTTGCAATCATCGTCGGTTTCAAGAATTCCAAAGCGGCTGGCTTCTTGGATGAGGACGGGCATGACTGCAATCGTGCAGTCCGCCTTCTTCTCTTCCGCCAAAGCAAGCATCGCGTTATAGGTGCAGCAATAAACGTGGTCACCCGATAAAATCAAAACATACTCGGGATCCAACTCATCGAGCCAATCCAAATTTTGATAGATGGCGTCCGCGGTGCCACGGTACCAAGAACTTCCGTCCTCGGTTTGCTTCGGAGTCAAAACGCTCGTGAGGGCGTCTACCCCATTCAAACCCCAATTCTTTCCAGATCCAACGTAGGTGTTCAAGCCGCTGGATTCGTACTGGGTTAATACGCCAACGTGATTAATGCCACTATTGGCACAATTGGAAAGAGGAAAATCGATAATGCGGTACTTGCCTCCGTAGCTGACCGCGGGTTTTGCCATTTTTCTCGTCAGGGCCTGCAAGCGGGTCCCTTTTCCTCCGGCGAGAACCATGGCGGCGATTTTGATGGACATCTTTTTTTGTCCCTCCTATCGTTTCATGTGTTACTTATTGTAAACCATAAACGCGAAATTCATTAGATTTTTTGCCCTCTTTTTATACTTTTTTTGCATTTTTTACGGTGTAAGGTTCTATTCCGCTTTTTTATATAAAAAAGGCTCGACAGTTTAGGTTTCAAATGGTAACATTCTTATCGCGCTTATTGCGAAAGAGGTAAAGAGTATGTCCAGATATTGCCCTATCACCGGAAAAGGACCCGTCAGCGGGAACAATCGTAGCCACTCCCTTCGTGCTACCCGTCGCCGTTGGAACGTCAATCTCCAAAAGAGAAAAATCATGATCGACGGCAAGATGGTTGAGGTTCGCATCTCGAACCGCGCCTATCGCACCTTGAACAAGACGGTCAAAGAAGCCCCGGTTGCGGAAGAAGCGAAATAAGACTAATTTTTGAAACGATTACCCTTCCGATTTGGAAGGGTTTTTCATTGCCCGTTTCTTCGCTTCTTTTATCTATATAATATAGATATCGTCCACGCTTCAACAAATTGCCATTTCACCAAGCAAAGCTCCTTAGGCCTTTCAGCCCAAGGAGCCTTGACGCCGCGCGGAATCGCCCTATACTATAAGTGGATTTGGGCGAACCCTTCGATGGGCTCGCTTTTCATTCACTCTTCGTCGTCGTGGCGGTCC
>OGRD01000042.1_pt1 | contig 99035 bp, 99 predicted proteins | sample 1553441 | NCBI WGS metagenome assembly OGRD01 (sample SAMEA2580106, study PRJEB22360) | human gut metagenome | biome: human gut; feature: human-associated habitat; material: faeces | place: Denmark | collected 2008/2010
GATACTACAGAATCCTTTTCTGCATGTCTGATAACAGTATCGCCTGCTGCGTAGTTTTCAGCTGCTTCGCCGTTGCCGGTATGTGCGTAGAAAATGTTGGTGTTGCCGCTGTAGTTGTCGATGGTAATATTATTAGCATCGTTTTGGAAGATGTTGCCTGCGTGTGCTGCATCGCTGCCGCCGGTAAAGTTGGTTACATGGCTGCCGGTAAAGCCGCTCGGAACCTCTTTGCCGTTCTTCTCGTTTGTCCAGGTTGCACCATCTGCCAGCCACAGGTTAAAGGTGCCATAGCTGGTGGAATCATCACCGGAAGTAACTTCGTAGAGGCTGCGGCCGTTCCAGCTGCTGTCTTTGCCCTGCAATGCCAGATTAACGGTAGAAGATGTAGAAGTTGTTTCATCCTCCCAATAATCATAGGTTTCTGCAGACTTGGTGTAGACATCGCCATCAATCTTCACAATGCCTGCACCTGCCTTGCCATCCTTAACATTGACGTTGATAATGCCATTATCGTCAGAATTCAGCGCAATGTAATTAGCTGCCTTGCTATCCTTTTGAATATCCAGATTGCCGTTCATGGTAACAGTACCGCCGCTGCCACTGTAAATACCATTGCTTTCTGTCTGCGCAGATGTAGAAATAGTGGTGTCTGCATCAATGGTAATCTTACCGCCGGTTGCATAAACACCCTGGGCCCTGAAGCCGGTGGTATCAGTGCTGAGCTTCAGACTCTTAGCCTTAATAGTAATGTCTTTGGACTTTCCATAGCTGAGGCCGGTAGCTACCGCACGTGCAACATTGCTGCCCTTAAGAACATGGTAGGCTACGTCCAAACTGTGTCCGTCGGCATTAATCGTAATCGGGCCGCCGCTGGATTCAATAGCACTCAGGTTGGAGCTGTAATCACCCTTGGTTACATTAATAACTGTATCTTTAGTGAAGTTGTAAATTCCTTTTTCGGTTTCAATTCCCAGACTTACATACTTTTTATCAAGATTGCCGGTGATTGGATCAGTAATAACAGAATCGTCTGCTACAGTATATTCATAGAAGCCCTGACCAGGTGTCTTCGTGCCGGTTGCATCAGTAGAGAAGCTGATATCGCCGGTCTTCAAGGCTGCGGAAGAAGCAGTCAGGCCGGAAGCAATCTTGACAGTACCTGCCAGCTTGCCATCATTAGCGGTGTAGAAGAGCTTCTGTGCCAGCTTGTTAAGAACTTCATTAACGGTATTCTGGTCTTCAGCCTTATCATAGGCGTTAAAGCCTTTGGTGATACCCTTATTATCAGTGATAAGCGTAATATTGGAGCCGTTATCAGCCTTACCGACGGTAAAGCTTCCACCGAGAATATTCGTCGGATTATCAGCATCATGGTTATAAATAACATTGGTATTGCCGCTGTACTCAGCTACATTGATATCGCCTGCATTGTTTGCCACAATAATGCTGCCATTATTACCGGAGAAGGAAGCAAGCTTGCTTGCACCATTTACATTCCAGATAGAGTTATCCAGCTTCAGGTGCATAGCATTACCATTGCTATAGCCGTTCCAGGTTGCATTATCCAGATTAGCGTTTACAGTGTTGCCGGAAAGATTATTGCCGGTCCAGGATGCACCGTTTCCCATATAAAGGTTAACGATGCCTGTACTGCTGCCGTTATTATTGCTTACATCACCCTTCCAGAAGGATTCCCTAGTATTCAGACCAATGCTTACATCTGCACTTGCACCGGCACTATCCATGCCGCCGCCGATATTTACATTGCCTTCCATCTGTACATTATTGTTGCCTGCACCAATGATAGAGCCTTCGGCATCCTTCTTAACATTCACATTAACCTGTCCACGGTTCTTGGAAGCGAATTCGCCATAGGCACTGATAGCATATTCAGCCCCATTAATAGCCTTGATGACGCCACCGCCAATCTCAACCTTGGAAGCAACTGCACTGATTGCTTCGTTGGCACCGGAAGCATTGCTCTTATCAGCCAAAATATCAACAAGACCGTCAACAGTGATAGCAGACATAACGCCGCTTACACCGTTCATGCTCTTGATAACTGCAGCATTTGCAGGAGCAGCGCTGTTAGCACGCAAGGTAAGTACATTATCAGCACCAGCATTGTGAATATTAATCGTACCTCCGGCATTAACGAACAGCGCACCCGTCTGTCCGTTCGTAGTGCTTGTAGCACTGACAGACATTGCACCGGCATTATTGATATTTACTGCACCCTTGCCGACAGCTGCGATACCGGTTGTATGGGTATCGGTTGTTGTATCTACAGTCAGCTTGTTGCCGTTCATATCAATGGTAACATTATGGTTTTCGTCGGAGCCGGAAATAGCAGCGCTAATCTGCGGGAGCCATGCACCACCGGCAATCAGATGCTTTTCAGGTGTGATGGTTGTGCTGCCTGCAGTAAATACATAGGTACCATCGTCCTTCAATACGCCTTTTTCTATGTAAACCGTATCAGCAGCTGCGTCGCCGGTAATTGCCGTAGTAAATTCTTTGGCTATCTGGCTGCCTGGCTTGCTGGTCTTATAATCATAGTAGCCCTGGCCAGGGGTAAAGGTACCTGTTTCTTCGGTAGAGAAGGAAATATCGCCGGTCTTCAGTGCTGCGGAAGAAGCTGTCAGACCATCGGCAATCTTCACTACGCCGGCCAGATGACCATCAGTATAATTCTTGTAGAACAGCTTGCCTGCCAAGTTGTTCAGTACGTTGGCTACTTTATCCTTAGCATCAGCGGAATCGCCATCTGCAAATCCGGAGGTAATGCCCTTATTATCTGTAATAAAGGTGATAGCAGAGCCTTCTGCTGCATTGGTAATATTGAAGCTGCCGCCAATAATCTTGGTCGGATCAGCAGCATCATGATCATAGAATACAGTAGTATGACCGCTATAATTTACAACAGAAATAGGATTGTTATCCTTTTGGTAAATCAGACCTGCGCTATCTGCATCCTTGCCGCCATGCAGTGTTGCCAGCGTGCTGCCTGTCCATACAGGATTTTTGGACGCTATGGTTGTAGTTGTCACATGCGACTGCTGTTCGTTGGTCCAAGTTGCACCGTTTTGCAGATACAGGTTGAACTGGCCGATGTCATGCGTGGTGTTGCCGCCGCTGCCATAGTCGTCATTATACATGTCATAAGCTGCAACGCCCTTCCAGAAGGAATCCTTATCGGTCAAAGCCACGTTGAGGACACCTGCATCATTCCAGTTAATCAGCTCGCCACCGGTGTATTCCACAACCTTCTTGCCATATTGGCCGGTTGCATACATATCACCGGTAATCTTAGTGGTTGTATCGCCTGCAGCGCCGTCCTTCATGTTGATGTCCAGCGTGCCTTTATCTACGCGAACTGCATAGAAATTATGCGATTTATCGCTGTCTTCGGCTGCAGTAATGGTGCCGCCGCCGACAGATACCTTGGTATCCTTACCGGTCAGCCTGATACCGCTGCCGCGTACACCGGAAATATCTACCGGACCACTGACAGTTACAGTGGAAGTGTCACCTGTTACCTGAATACCGGAAGCATTCATGCCTGCGCCACGTTCTCTAATGCCCTTGACATTGCTGATTGTCAGCGGGCCATCAATATTAATCTCGCTCTTCTGCCCCTGGATATTAATACCAGTTGCGGAATCACCCTTCGTAACAATATCGGTAATTTCTACTGGACCGGAAATATTCAGATGTGCATTACCGTCAGCGTAAACGCCATGAGAGCCTCTGGTATCCGTATTATTAGCTGTAATAGAAAGCTTTTGCTCTGCGGACGGATTAATAACCTTGATATAAGTATTAGCGCCTGCGTAAATAGCCGCTGCCTGTCCGCCGGTTTGTGCAACATTCAAAGCCAGTCCCTTCCCGGACATATTTACAGTCATCGGTTTAGACGGAGAGGTTTCCTCACCTGCATAAATTGCGCTAGCAAATTTATTATTACCGGCATTCGATTCAGTTACATTAATATGTGCAACACCCTTATCGTCTACCTCGCGATTCAGGCTGATATTTTCCGATTTAGTGATAGCGCCTGTCTTGTAATCGGGCTTATCTTCTTCCGGAGTATAGTCATAGAAGCCCTGTCCTGCTTTTTTCGTTCCATTGCTTCCGTCAGAGAAGGTAACATCGCCGGAAGCTTTTACAATAGCACTTACACTAGATGCTGTCAGACCATCGGCAATCTTCACTACGCCGGCAAGATTTGCATCTTTGTAGCCGGTATAGAACAGCTTATTAGCCAGCTTGTTCAGTACTTCCTTAACATTATTCTTTTCTGCTGCAGTATCGGCAGCCTCAAAGCCGGCATTAATGCCCTGACTATCGGTTACCAACGTAATTTTAGAACCTTCAGCTGCTGTCTTTACAGTGAAGTTACCGCCAGTAATATTCAGCGGATTTTCTGCATCATGTCCGTATACTACTGTTGTATCACCTCTGTAATCATAAACGGTGATACCCTTGTCGGAATTCTGGTAGATTACACCAGAACCATCCAGCTTAGAAACATTGCTGCCGGCAAAAGTTGTCTTCAGCGTATCTACCGAACGACCGGTTTCATGATTCCATACAGAGCCATCTGCCATTGTCAGATTAAACTGACCGGCCGGGGCATTATATGTACTGCCTGGAATATTGCTTACCGCGCCTGTCCATTGAGAACCCTTGGTCATGTTGACATTGATAACAGAAGCTTTATTATCAGTTACCTTCATGTCACCGGTAACGTCCAGAATTCCGGCAGTAATGCCTTCTCCTGTATTCAGGTTAATGGTACCCTTGTTGGCCTGCAAAGCATAATATTGGCTATAATCCGTACCGTTAGACATATCGGCAGCTTTAATAGTTGCACCTGCAGTAGATATAGTTGAAGTATTCAATGCACGGATTGCACTGCCCAATACGTTTTCAATATTAAGATTGCCTTTAACAGTTATATTAATAGGCGCATCTGCACTTGAAGAACTGTCTGCATAAATACCGGCCGTGTTCGGTCCAACCTTGTTGCCAGTCTGAACATTATTGATGCTCAGGTCTTTTTCGAATACAACATTGCCTTTGGTACTTACATATACACCATAAGCACGCTGAGTAGCACTAGATTTAACTCCGTCTATCTCAACATCGGTATTTGCAGTAAGGTTGCCGCCCTCGCCTACACGAATGCCATAGACATACTTAGCCTTAGTATCAGCATTGCCATCAGCACCAAGACCGGCAGAAACCTTCAGCACACCATTGCCCTTGGAATCCTTAATCTCCATGCTCTTGTTTTCATCAACGTAAACCGTAGACACATAATTAGCAGTTTGATTGTTGGCATTGAGCTTCAAGGTGTGTCCCTGTAAATCAACAACAAGCGGACCTTCTGCCTCGCCTGCTGCATACATAGCACTGGGAGCATTACCGGACACCCCATCCTGAGCTTCGTTAACATTAACGGAAACTACTCCGTTGATATCGCTTTCGCGTGTTTCACCGATGTTTTCGGATTTTACAATCGGGCCGGTTGCATAGGTCTTATCGTCTTTCTCCGGAGTATAGTAATAGAAGCCCTGCCCACCCTCGGCAAAGGTAATGTTGCCGGTCTTCATAGTTAGGGAGGAAGCTGTAAGACCTTCGGCAATAGATACGCTGCCTGTAAGGTTGCTGTCGCCTGCCATATACCACAGCTTGTGTGCCAAGGAGTTCAATACTTCGCTGACATTATTTTTCTCTGCAGCGGTATCACCTTCGGCAAAGCCCTTGCTGATGCCGTTGTTGCCGGTGTAAAGCATCATCTCAGTGCCGGTCTTGGCATTAAGAACCTTCACATCGCCACCGATAATTGTTCCCGGAGTAGCGTCAGCATGCTCGTACCAAACCTTGGTAACGCCTTCAGCATTGGCAATATGAATAGGATCGCTGTCATTTACCTTAATAATACCGGCAGATGCCTTATCCTTACCGCCTACAAGGCTGCTCAGATGAGAAACACCATCATATTTTTCATAGTACGGCCTGCTGTAGTCAGCAAGATTGCTTGCATCAAGGCCATCCTTACGGGAAGCATTTTCATAAATCCATTGCGCGCCGTTCTGCAGCCACAGGTTTACTTCACCGGCTTTTGCGGTACCGGCATTATCAATTACACCCTTCCAGGAGGAATCCTGTGTGGTCAGGCCGATGTTAAGGCGACCGTTTTGATAAACCATATCCTTTCCGGCCTCATCAGAGGACTTCATTGCCAACACGTTGCCGACCATTTCTACCTTGCCGTTTTGTGCTTCCTGATTCTTTACATTTACGTTAATCGTGCCGCCGTAGCTTGCCAGAGCATAGTACGGCTCGATAAATTTCCCGAAGCCTTCAACAAAGTTTTCTTCTCTGTACGGTGTGTCGATACGGATAGAATTACCCAGCAAAGAAATAGTTCCCAAATCATAAGCCGGTACATCACCGTCAGACTGATAGACATCGGTTTTTACAGCTGTACCGCGTACAGCAATATCCACATCACCATTGACAGTAATATCACCGCGGGTATAGTCAACGGAAATACCTGCAGGCTGCCAACGGGCGCCTGTATAGTTGGCATCGTCACCCATGCTGGTTGCACCGCCGGGACCTATATTGCCATGAACATTCTTGGTAATGATGCCCCAGGGATTTTCTGCATCATCCTTACGCATTTTTACATTACCGTTGATAATCAGGTTGCCCTTATTGGCTGCCGCAATACCAACAGAAGAATATTCCGAGGTAGCAGTGATATCCAGATTACTGTTGACAACAATAATGCCCTTGTTTGCAGTAAAACCGTTTACACCAGCCCAAGCATTACTCTTGTTGTTTGTCTGATAAATATGGAGAGTGCCATAGCTGCCGTCTGCGCCTACGTTATTATAAACGCTGTCTTTGCGGGCAGTAATACCATCCTTATTGGTAATAGTAAAGGTATGGTCCTTTCCTTGGAAATCATAGATAAGTTTACCGTCATTTTCTGTTACGGTATTACCATCGGGACTCAGTATCTCGCTGTCCTTTTTCAGCGTGCCTATGAGAGGCTTGCTGTAATCAGCGGCATATACCGGTGCTATGAGAAAGCTCGATGCACTGGCTGTGAGAAGAACACCTGAAATAAGTGACTTCTACTTTTTACTTTTGAGTTTCGTTTTCATAACTTCAACTCCTTTTGGGTATAAAACACTCATCAAAATAAATATAAAAACAAAAAAACTGCGCAAAAAGACAATTTATATAGCAAATGCCTCACAGAGCAATGCTGTACAAATCCATCTCTTCTCGCAGAATTTTACCAATTGAAAATAATCAGTCTATTTATTTGCTGTTTTGCAAGCTGGTCACAACTGATTATTGCTAGCAGATATTTATATATTAAGTATTAAGCAAAAGCAGCTTGTAAACATGCAGTTTTTTCCATTGGGGTGTTATACAAATATCGCTAATTCATATTCATTTCCTATTTAATTTTAACACATTGAAAAATCAATTACAAGTAAACTGCTATACTATCCTATGTTTTCTTCTTCTTTGTATTTTCATCGCATTTGATAGACAAAATTATTTATAGTTACATGTAAAACAAAGAAAAAACGCCGACGTCTGCAACTCTTCCGGGTTACAGCGTCGGCATTTTCATTTACGCCTTACAGCGATTTTATTTTGCTTTCTTCAGGAATTTTTCATACATTGCATGGTCTTCAGCCATCATCTTATCAGCATCGGCACCGATAATGCAGGTCGGGTCGATACCCTGTTTCATGAAATAATCCTTGAATTCCTTGGATTCGCAAACCTTTTTAGCAGCAGCGCGCAGAGCTTCCAGCTTTTCTTTCGGAGTATCCTTAGGAGCAACCAGTGCTGCCCAAGCGCGAACGGTCATGTTGTGGCCCAGCTCTTTGAAGGTCGGAACATCCGGATAGATTGCGCTGCGGGTATCAGCCATAACAGCAAGAATCTTCAGGTTGCCTGCGTCTACCTGGCTCTTGAATACAGACGGGTCAGCCAGAGTTGCGTCGATGTGCTTGCCTGCCAAAGCTGCAGCAATGTCAGCGGATCCTTTCGGATACGGTACATGCTTGAACTGTACGCCGAATTCCTCTTCAAAGGAAAGTGCGGCAATGTGCCAAATAGCACCGATACCGGAGTTACCCATCTTCACCTTGCCGGGGTTTGCCTTAGCGAAGGCTACGAATTCGTCTACATTATTATAAGGAGCATCCTTCGGCACAATCAAAGCTGCCGGAGCTGCAATCGGAGCGCAGATAGCTGCATAATCCTTATAGGTGTTTTTACATTTGCCCTGATGCGGGAACATAGCCAGCTCAACAGTAACCATGCCCAGAGTATGGCCGTCGGGTTTAGCGTTAGCCAGCTCTACCATGCCGGTTACACCGCCGCCATCGGGTTTGTTTACAGGAACAAATTTGCTGCCCTTCAGCTCTTTTTCCATGAACTGGATCAGACCTCTGGCAGAGATATCGGTACCGCCGCCCGGAGCCTTAGGAATAATTACGGAAATATCTCCGTCTGCAGGATAAGCTGCTTTTTTGCTGTCGCCGCCGCAGCCGGTAAGCATAACAGCCATGGTCAGCATAGCCATCAGCACAACTAAAATTTTCTTCATTGTCTTACATCTCCTTATATTTTAAATTTAAAGGGTAACAAGTTCATCCGCGCTCAATCTTACACAAGCAATATTGCAACGCTTATAAGTATAGGTGAGCATAAGGTCCTCGCCGTCAGCAATAATCGCCGGATAGGAAAATTCCGCAGGCTCTGTTTCCAGGTCAAACAGCTTTTGCCAGCTCGCACCCTCATCTGTGGATTTGAACAGACTTAAGGGAGAACGCTGACCCCAGTTGGCAGCCACCGGATTGCACACCAAGTAGAGTACACCGCCGGCAGTCCGCACCAAGTCAAGACCGCTGTTATTGTTCGGCAGACTCAAAGCGTAGGCACTGCACCAGGTTTCGCCGTCATCCGCAGAATCGCTGCGATAGACAAAGCCCTCGCTGCTGCGCAGCAGCATATGCACGCTGCCGTCCGCACTCTGCCACAGGCTCGGCTGGATTACGCCGCGTCCGTAAAAAGACTGCTGGCTTACGGCAATATTACTGTCGGCAGTCTTTTCGCCTGTCTGATATTGCAGTCCCTCAATCTGCACTGCAGAGGATTTATGCCAGCTTGCGCCATCGTCATCGCTGATATCTGCAAAGGCCTTCCATATACCATGTTCGGTAGACGCACCGGCAAGAATGCGTCCGCTCGCCAAGCGCAACGGCTTATTGCGTACAGGTCCGCGTCCTCCGCTCACATCACCGGGCACCAGCTCCTGCGGTCCGCTCCAGGTTTCGCCGTTATCCGTAGACTGCAGCAGCCACGTCTGCCAATCGGCAATCTGCTGGCCCTGCTTGTAAAACAGCAGCAATCTTCCGTCCGCGCCCGCAAAAAGCACCGGATTCCAGTTTGCCGCCGCCCCGTTCACCAGCAGCTTTGGCTCACTCCAGCCTGCATCCGTGCGTCTGCTGATGTAGATCCCCACGTCGCTTTCTCCCTCGTGCGTACCGCCGAACCAACAGCACAGCAGGCTGCCGTCGGGCAGCGCCAATACTGTTGAAGCATGGCAGAACGCTGTAGGCAGACAGCGCATAATCAATTCCTTTTGCATTATATCAATCACATCCAAAAAAGTCGCATAATTCTATAACATAAATATTGTAACACATATACAAAAAAGCGTAAACTATTTTCTTCACATTTCTGACAAATTTTGTCCGTCGACACGTTGCCTACTAAGCCATTGGCAACGCTTTGCAGTCCGCAGGCAAAAAAATGCGCAGGCTTTTGGCTTGCGCAGCTGCTTATTTATTTGACGTACACCTTTTATTCATCAGATATAAGGCAATCATTTTGCCATGATGTACATTGCAACTTATAGTATTCCTGTAAGCTCCCTAATTAAAATGTAAGCCTCATCTGATGCCAGACAGCATTTCCATGCGTAGATTTATCGGACACTCCCTCATCGGCAAAGCCGAATTTTGCATAATAATGAACGAGCCTATCCTTGCAGGTCAGCACCAGGCCCTTTCTCCCCTGTTTTCTGGCATCCTCAATCGCACGGTGAATCAGCTCCCCGGCATAGCCATGCTTGCGATAAGCAGGAATGGTATTGACACCGAAAATCATCTGCCACGCGCCGTTTTCATCGTGCAGCGTTGCCTTCTCGTACATTTCATCCGTCAAATCAGGCTCATCCGTCACAAAACCGTCCACGAAGGCAATCAGCTTTTCAGCCTCATACATAAGCCAGAAATGATTGCCGTAATATTTCACTCTGTCAACAAACTCCTTTTCCGTTGCTGCCTCCGCCGGCGGAAAGCATTCTGCCTCCACTGCGGCAATCGCGGCAATATCTTCCTTAGTTGCATATTTTATAACCATAAGTTCTTCTCCTTAATAATTATTTATTCAAAGCACATGCATCACAATATTTTGTTACGCTTTGAAGTTTTCCTCACCTTTAATTATAGCACTAGCAAAATTGCAAATCATAATAAGTATATCATGAATCGTAATTCGATTAAACAGAAAAAAGCAGAAGATATTCTTAGTAGTTGCCTTTTTTGCAAAAACTGGGAGCGCTTTTATCTGCAAAAAATGTTTGCTTTACGAACTATTGTTTTTATTCTTTTTCTATGTTATAATTACCTTAGTTGCATGAGCCACCGCAATTTTGCGGAGCTCTTGCCTGGTCGTGCGGACCAGTGGCGCCTGTCGAGCTTTCGGCAGGCGCTTTTTTTACATCTGCCATCTTATATATTTTTGCCTAACTTTATGCTATAATCAAAGGAGGAAACATATGAAAAAGCAAGTATCTAATCTTGACAAACTCACTCTTTCCAACGATTTTCTGTTCAAGCACGTTATGCTCAGAAAGCGCATCTGCAAGCATATTCTGGAGGAGCTTTTACACACCAAAATTGCAGATATCACCTATCTTGAAGCAGAACAGACACTTGATGTTTATCCCGACAGCCATGGTATTCGCCTGGACGTCAGAATTGCTGATGACACCAATACGCACTATAATCTCGAAATGCAGGTCAAAAATCCTGTCAGCCGTACTGGTAAATTTCAACTTCCCAAGCGCACTCGCTACTACCAGGCCATGTTGGATACAGATATGCTGCAAAAGGGACAAGATTATGACGAGCTTTCTCCCACTTATATCATCTTCTTCTGCCTGTTTGACTTCTTTGAGGATTCCCAGCGTATTTATACTTTTAAAAGACGTTGCATGGAAAACATGGAGATTGAATTAGCAGATGAAGCTGCTATTATGTTTCTTAACACATTAGGCACTAAGGGCGATGTATCGCCGGATATCCAAAGCCTGTTTGACTACATCAACAACAATACAGTTACCAGCAACTTCACCCGTGAGGTTGCCGATACGATTACGGAAATCAAGAATGATAAGAAAGTGAGGGATTCCTATATGACTTACGAAATGCGTATAAAGGATACTCTTGCCGAAGGTGAAGCTAAAGGTAGAGTTGAAGGTAAAGCTGAAGGTATAGCCGAAGAAAAACTTGCTACTGCTAAGCGTCTTTTAAGGATGGGTTTGTCAGTACAAGATGTCGCTAAAGGTACTTCGCTTTCTGTTGAGCAGGTTGAAAAATTAAGGCTGAACAAGCTTGATAAGAACGTGAGGGATTCCTATATGACTTATGAAATGCGTATGAAGGATATTCGCGAAGAATCTCTTGCCGAAGGTGAGGCTAAAGGTAGAACTGAAGGAAAATCCGAAGGTATAGCCGAAGAAAAACTCAGAGTCGCTAAACTCATGCTGGCTAAAGGTTCCTATTCTCCGCAAGAAATCGTTGAACTTTCCGGTTTGTCTATTGATGATATAGAAAAGCTAAAGCATGATATGCATGTAGAGAAGCAAGAATGATCCTAGCCCCTACTACCACCGCCGTGTGCTTCCGCACACGGCTTTTTTTCTGCCCGCACAAAAAATTTCCCGAACGCTGCCAAACACAGCTGTCGGGAGATTTTCAAATATCTTCATATAAACAACAGGACTCAACGCCTGTCAGCTGCAAGAGCATCTTATTTACCGCTGTCAAAAAGTGCTTCGACAAACTTATCCGGCTCAAAGGGGCGGAAGTCCATAATGCCTTCGCCTACGCCAATCCATTTAACCGGCAGTCCCAGCTCTTCCTTAATTGCCACAACCACACCGCCCTTAGCAGTGCCGTCCAGCTTTGTGAGTACAACGCCGGTAACCTTGGCGGTTTCCATAAACACCTTAGCCTGATTGATTGCGTTCTGACCGGTAGTAGCATCCAGAACCAGGAAGGTTTCGTGCGGAGCTTCAGGAATTTCGCGCTTAATAATGCGGTGAATTTTTTCCAGCTCGTTCATCAGGTTAGCCTTGTTATGCAAGCGTCCTGCAGTATCAATAAAGAGGATATCTGCCTTACGCGCAATCGCTGCCTTCATAGCGTCAAAGACAACTGCCGCCGGATCAGCACCTTCTGCATGGCGGATAACGTCGCAATGCGCACGCTCGCCCCAAATTTGCAGCTGCTCGCCTGCCGCAGCGCGGAAGGTATCGCCTGCTGCCAGAACAACCTTGTATTTGAACAAAGTGAAGTAATTTGCCAGCTTGCCGATAGTAGTAGTCTTGCCTACACCGTTAACGCCAACAACAAGAATAACCGTCGGCTTGGCACCGATACGTGTACGTTGGCCGCTGTCTGCCAGCATTTCTGCCATATATTTTTTCAAGAAAGGTATAACATCCTCGGTACCGCTGATTTCTTTCTTCTTCGCTGCTTTGCGCACTGCGTCGATCAGCTTTTCGGTAGTTTTTACGCCTACGTCCGCAGACAGCAGAATCATTTCCAGCTCATCGAGAAAATCATCGTCAATCGCAGCAGACAGGCCTACAAGCTCCTGAATGCGGTCAGTAAAATTGCGTCTTGTTTTAGAAAGGCCTTCCTTTAAACGCTCAAAAAATCCCATTATTCATTCTCCTTTGCATTTATTTTTACGGATAATAGTTTAGAAACACCGGATTCTTCCATAGTTACGCCATACATGATATCAGCGCATTCCATCGTTCCCTTGCGGTGTGTAATCACGATAAACTGCGTGTTTCCTGCATAATCCCGCAGGAAATCGGCAAAACGCTGAATGTTGGCATCATCCAGAGGCGCGTCAATTTCGTCCAGAATGCAGAACGGCGAAGGCTGATAGCTCAAAAGAGCAAAGAGCAGTGCGATAACCGTCAGCGCTCTTTCGCCGCCGCTCATCAGATACAGGCTCTGCAGCTTTTTGCCGGGTGGTTGGACATCGATATCAATACCGGAATCCAGCAGATTATCCGGCTCTGTGAGACGCAGCACCGCCGTACCGCCGCCAAATATCTTGACATAGCATTGCGCAAAGTATTCGTTGATTTTAGCAAAGGCCTCCTTGAAGCGTTTGGTCATACCGCTGTTGATTTCTGCGATAACAGCCTCCAGATTTTCCTTTGCTATACACAAATCATTATATTGCTTACACAGGAATTCGCTGCGCTCCTTCACTGCGTTATATTCTTCAATCGCCGCCGCATTAATCGGTCCCAGGTCTGCAATCTGCAGTGTCAGACAGCTTTCCTGTTTTTGCAGCGCCGCCAGATCCATGGCCTGCAGCTCGGCAAAATCCTGACCGCGCGCCGCCGCCTCATCCAGCTGATAATCCTGCTGCAGCTGCTCACGAATATGGCCGCAGTTGCTTTCTTGCCGTGCCAAGTCCAGCTCTGTCTGCTTCAGCTGTGCTTCACTGTCATTCACCTGCTTGCGCAGTCCGGCAATCTCTTTTTCAATATCCTGCTGTTTATCAAGCAGGCTGCCGCGCTTCTGAGCAAAGTCATCCTTACCGCCCAGAATCTGCTGCAGTTGTGCCAACAGCTCATCGCTTTGCTGCTGCAGGCGTTGCTTTTGCACACCACAGTCGGCAATTTCCTGCTGTCTGCGCTCCTGCTCTTTTTGGTTGGCAGCAATTTCCTCCTGCAGCCGCAGTGTATCCTGGTCAAGGCTGTGCATAGCCTTGCTGATATCCTGCGTGCGTACGGCAGAGGTCTGCAGCGTAATTTTGGCATCCTGCAGCTGGTTATCCAATGCAGTAACCGCACTGCCGTATTTGGCGATTTCCTTCTTCAGGTTATCCAACAGCTCCTTGGCCTCGGTATCCTGTCCTTCGCGCTCGGCAACTGCCGCGCGCAGCTCCTTAACCTTATCACGGTTTGCCATATAGGCCGCAGTGATATTGCTGCGATCATCCAAAAGCAGCAGCAGGCGCTCATTATCGCGCGTTTTCTGTTGCTGTACCTGCTCCAGATTGAGCTTGAGCCTGTCGGCCTTAAGCTGCTGCTGACGCAGCTCTGCTGCCAATTGCTGCAGCTGCTCCTTTTGCTTGCCTTCGGTTTCTTCCAGCTCCTCCAGCTTTTCCTGCCAGCTGAGCATCTCGGCATGCAGCTGCTTCACCTGTGCTGCCGCCTGAGCAATTTCTACATTACGGCTCAAATAGCCTTCCTTATGCTTTTTACTGCCGCCGCTCATACTGCCGCCGGCGTTTACCACATCGCCGTCAAGCGTAACTACGCGCAGACGGTAGCGTCCGGCCTTTGCTGCAGCCAAGGCAGCATCAATGTTTTCGGCAATCAGCACTCTGCCCAACAAAAAGCGGACAGCGTTTTCCGCCTCGGGCTTGAAGCCGATTAAATCAACCGCATAGCCAAGAATTCCCGGCAGCTTCGCCAGTGCTTCCTCCTCGCGGTTCGGGCCGCGACGCTGTACGGTATCCAGCGGCAGGAAGGTTGCGCGTCCGCTATTGGAACGCTTCAAATAAGCAATTGCTTCCTTCGCCGCATTGGCAGAGCGCATCACCAGGTTCTGCGCACCCTCGCCCAACGCTGTTTCGATAGCAGCGACATATTTATCTTCTACCTGCAACAGCTCCGCTGCCACGCCTACAACCTGCTCACGCCAAGGCTCCTGCGCCTTCAGCACCGCTTTGATGCCATAGCTGAAACCCTCGTAGCTCTGCTGCAGACGCTTTAAGCTCTGCTCGCGTGTTTCGGCCGCCGTCAGCTGACGCTGGCACTGCTGCTGACTGCTGCGTACAGCCTGCAGCTCCTTTTGACCTGCATCATAGGCACTGCGCAGCTCCTCGCCCTTTTTGCGCACCAGCTCCATACCGTGAGCGCACTGCGACTGCTGCTCCAACAGGCTGCTGTACTGCTCCTGTGCCTGACGGTCCGCCGCCTCGGCTTCTTCTATACTTTTCTTCAAAGCCTCGCGGCGACGTGCGCGCTGCTCCTGCTCCTGTTCCAGATTATGCAGCTCGTTGCGTAGCTTAATCAGCTCCTGCATGCCGCTGAAGAACTGTGACTGCGCCTGCTCATCATTGCGCTTCGCCTCTTCCAGCTTAGCGCTCTGCTCGTCACGCTGCGCCTGCAGATGCTTCACAGCGCCATCGGCCACAGCATGTCTTTTTTCGACAGCATCAAACTCTGTTGCCAGCTCCTGCATTCTCGCTTCCTGCTCGCGCACCTGCTGCTCCAAACGCTCATTGCGCTGCACTAAGCGTTCGCTGGCCTTTTCGTTCTGGCTGACACGTTCATCCAAAACCTTTTGGTCACCGCGCAGCTTTTCCAAAGCAGTTTCGCGGTTTTTGATATCATCCTGTAATTTATTATAAGCCTCGGCCAGCTTATCCAGCTCCTGCTGTACCTGTACGGCCTCGGCCTGCATGCTGCCGACCTTCGCTGCCTGCTCGGAATAAGCACTTGCCGCCGCTTCTTTTTTCGCCTGCAGCTCATTGCCTGTTTCCTCCAGCGCATCCAAACGACGCAAAAGCACGGATAAACGGCAACGGCGCAACGCCTCGCTCAGCTCGTTGAACTGCTGCGTTTTGGCTGCTGCCTGCGCCAAAGGCTCTACCTGCGCATCCACCTCACTGCGGATATCGTTGATACGCGTAAGGTTATTGGCCGTATCATCCAGCTTGCGCACCGCATCCTTTTTGCGCAGACGGTACTTGGCAATACCTGCCGCTTCTTCAAACAGACTGCGTCTGTCCTCGGGACGGCTGTTTAAAACCTCATCAATTTTATTCTGGCCGATAATGGACATGGAGCCCTTACCAAGACCGGTATCCGCCATCAGGTCGATTATATCCTTCAGGCGGCAGCTTTTCTTATTAATCGCATATTCGCTTTCGCCGCTGCGGAAAATGCGGCGCGTCAGGCTTACCTGCTCAAAATCGAGCGGCAGTGTTCTGTCGCTGTTATCAAAATCAACGGTGACCTCTGCTACGCCCAACGCTCTGCGCTTGCCGCTGCCGGAGAAGATAACATCCTCCATTTTGCTGCCACGCAGATACTTGGCGCTCTGCTCGCCCAACACCCAACGGATGGCATCCGAAATATTGCTCTTGCCCGAACCGTTCGGTCCGACAACAGCAGTAATTCCCTTGTCAAAGGTCAATTCAGTTTTATCAGCAAAGGATTTAAAGCCATAGGTTGAAAAGGACTTTAAACGCACTAGAAATCACCTATTTTCTCTAAGTCAGTTATTATATCTTTTTATTGTATCATAAAATGCTGTTTTTTTACACCATGAAGAACTTCTCTTATGTTAAAAATTGCAAAATAACCCGCCAGCGCTCAGCCAAACCTTCAAGACGCAGGCGCGCGTTGGCAGGACTTGTGGACGGCAAATAGAAAACCTGCACCCGCTCAGGCAGTTTTTTGGCAAAATATTTTTTAAAGGCTGCAGCCGCCTTGCCTCCGTTGCACACTACCGCCTGCAAATGCGGCAGCTCGCTTACAAGCTCGATAACAGCATTCGGCGCTTCGTTTTTGATGCTGCTGTCCAAGCTGCCGTCACGCTCGCAATAGCCCAGCGTATCCCACAGCGCCAAGTGATGCTTATGCAGCAAAGCCTGCTTAACCGCGTAATTTTGCGGCACATCCTCATTTAAAAGCAGTGCCAGCAATCGCCAGAAGCGGTTTTGCGGATGCGCGTAATATTCCTGCTGCTCCAATGATTTTATCCCCGGCATAGAGCCGAGAATCAATATTCTGCTTTGCTCGTCCGCTATCGGTGCGAAGGATTTACATGTGGACATACTCTTATCTCATCTGCCTTATCTTGAATTATCTGCAGCGCAAGACCCGGGAAGTATTCCTCCCAATAGCGCAGGTTACAGCTTTTTTGCCCACGCAGCTTCGATTCCAGGCGTGCAGGGCAATATATAGTAATAGCGCCGCAGTCAGCCAACTTTTCTAATTTTGACGTCACTTCGGTGCGCAGCACTCTGCTTTTTACCAGCTCACCCATCGCCGGGTGAAACGGTCCTGCAAGGATATTCCCCGGCGTGCACAGCTCATCGTCAGGCTGCAGGCCGATGCGGATAACATTCACGCCTGCTTCCGTCAGTTCGCGGTAAACCCAGGCTGCCTGCGTCACGGCCTCCTCCTGCGTCAGCGGTACAAAACGCCCCGCCGCGTAGTCCGCAGCCAGCGGCGTACCCTTGATTACTAATAAAGGATAGATGCGTGCCACGTCAGGCTGCATTGCTATCGCTTTGCGTACTGTTTCCTGCACGCTGTCAAAGCTTTGCTCGGGCATGCCCACCATCAGCTGCAGGCCGACTTGAAAGCCGAAGCGTTTTAAAAGCGCCACCGCCGGCGCCACCTGCGCCGCCGTGTGTCCGCGCTCCGCTGCCGCCAGCACCCTGTCATCAAGCGACTGCACGCCCAGCTCCACCAAGCGCACCCCATGACACTGCAAAAGCTGCAAGCGTTCTTCATCTATATAGTCCGGGCGTGTGGAAAGGCGCACGCTACCGATAAAGCCTTCGGCCAGCAATGCGTCCGTCAGCGCCAAAAGCTCCTCCTGCAGCTCCAGGGGCAGCCCGGTAAAACTGCCGCCGTAAAACGCCGCCTCGTTGACCACGCTCGGACGCAGCCAGCTGCGCCAACGCGCAAGCTGCTCCTTAGCACCTGCGACAGCAGCCAGCTTCTGTCCGCTAATTGTCTTTTGGTTACAAAAAACGCATTGATGCGGACAGCCTGCATGCGGTATGAAAATCGGCAGAATAGACATAGATATCCCTTCTTTTGAACAAAAACACAGCTTTTATGTAAATTTTTCAGGAAAAAGCTAAATTAATGATAACTATTCCTATTGACATTATCCCCTATAGGGGGTTATTATAGTTTTGCAAGAAATTTAATAGGAATGTGATGCAGCAATGAAATTATCTCATATGGAGTTTATAAAAACAAGTCTTCCCTTTACATTTTCTACAATGGCGGCCTCGCTTATGGGTGCTGTCGACACTGCAGTAGTCGGGCATTTGGGGAATTATACATACATTAACGCCGTTTCTTTAGGCGCAGTAATTTTCAGCACAGTCTATTGGCTTTTCGGCTTTCTGAAAATATCTACCAGCGGTTTTGCGGCACAAGCCTTAGGTCAGCATGATCACAAGCTGCTTGCCGGTGCTTTTATCCGCGGAGTGTTTGCAGCCTTCGGCATCGGCCTGCTGCTCGTCATTTTGCAGGAGCCTATCTGGCGGACAGCTCTGCTGCTCTTCAATCCCGACGCAGCAACCAGGCCTATGTTAGAGCAATATTATCGCATGCTCATTTGGATTATGCCGCTGACGCTCGTTTTCCAGACTGCACAGGGATGGTTCGCCGGCACGCTGCATGTACGTATCGCTGTACTCACCGCACTTGCCAGCAACATCATCAACCTGCTGCTGGACGTGCTTTTTGTCATTGTATTGCATTATGAGGTAACCGGCGTTGCTGCTGCCACCTGCATCGCCAATATTACCGGCTTTTTAGCTATTCTGTACTTTTATGCCAAGCATAAGCCCCTGCCGCTGACAGCAGTTCCGCTGCGAAAAATCTTTTCCGGTCCCACTTGCCGCCAGATGCTGCAATGCGGTTCGCATCTCACCGTGCGTATGTTCTGCATGATTATCATGGTCAACAGCTTTATGCATCAAAGCTCAGCCTTCGGCGGCGAGCTTTTGGCCGCTAATTCTATTCTTTTCCAGATCCAATTCATCATGGGTGATATTCTGACCGGCCTTTCGCAGGCAGGTGCCATCTATTCCGGCATTGCCTTCGGCGAGCATGACCGCTCCATGCTCAATGATACGCTGCGCATCAGCTTCATCTGGGCCATCGGCTTCGGCCTGCTGCAGACTGTCGGCTATTATTGCTGTCGTCACGCCATTCTTGGCTGCTTCACCAATCTGCACAGCGTCATTGCCACAGCGCAACAGTACGATTTGTTCATAGCCTTCTTCCCGCTTATCAGCGCGCTTGGCATCGTCTACTACGGCGTCTTCAATGGTGCGCTCTACACCAGGCCTATCTGCATCTCCATGCTGCTGACCGCAGGCTGTTACCTTACCGCCTACTTTACGCTTATCCCGCTTTACGGCAACATCGGCCTGTGGCTGGCCTTCCTCATCTTCTATATTGCCCGCAGCAGCTTTTTACTGTTCTTCGTTCCCAAGCTGCAGCAAAGAGTAGCTTTGGTCTAATCTCAAACATGACTGCACGTTCTTAACGTGCAGTCTTTTTTTAGCGCAGATATTGGTCAATAGCCGCTTCAAAATCCTCCAGACTTTTGCTGCCCTCACCCTTTTCGATAGCGTGCAGAATGCAATGCTCCAGATGGTCCTTCAAAATAACCTTGGCCGTATTATCCAGCGCCTTGCGCACCGCAGCTATCTGAATCAGCACCTCAGAGCAATCCCTGTCGTTATCTACCATAGTCTTGATAGAACGCACATGGCCCTCAATGCGTGCCAGGCGGTTGACAACTTTCTTCTTATTAGGATGGTTGTGAGCGTGTGCGTGAGCTTCCTGCAGAGCCTGCTGCTTTTTATCATCCTGCTGATTTAGCTCCGCCTGCCTGCGCACATATTCCAATAAAGATTTTTCCTCTGCCATTACTGTCACCAACCTTATCTCTACATTATTAAAAGGGAGCGCACTAAACACGCTCCCTCATTTTATTCCGCTGCCTGTGGCGTCAAAATGCTTTCGATTACCAAAGCAACACCGTCATCATTATTGGATGCCGTAATGATTTTTGCATTCTGCTTCACGCTGTCCTTAGCATTGGCAACAGCAACGCCGATACCGGCATTGGCAATCATCTTCACATCGTTATTAGAATCACCGATGCACATAATTTCCTGCGGTTGTACGCCGTAGCTTGCAGCTACGCTCTTAACCGCCTCCCATTTGTTGACACCGGGCTCCATCAGCTCCAGGAAATTGTCTTTAGAGCTGGTAACATCCAGATTGCCGGCAAAATCCTCTTTGAACTGCTGCCATACATCGGCAAATTCCTCGCTCTTGGTCATTACCAGAATCTTGTACGGTTCTTCATCCGTATGATACAGTGCATCACCGATAGCAGTCGTCTGAATACCGCTGATTTTGGTATACATGCGGGAACAGTCATTCTCCTGCTTAATCAAAATACTGTCACCCACATAAAGCTGCAGGTAATAGCCCTTCTCGCGGCAGTACGCCAGTACCTCGTTGGCTGTAGGCAGCTTCATCTTGTGCTCGTAATAAACCTTACCGCTCAGGCTGCCCTTAACGAGAGCGCCGTTATAGGTAACCAGCGGCACATCAAGGCCCAGCTTTTGCGCATAGGGACGCACGGAAACGTACATTCTGCCCGTGGCAATCAAAAAAATCTTGCCTGCGTCCAGTGCCTTTCTGATAGCTGCCTCATTACGCGGAGAAATTTGGCAGTCCTTATTTAAAAGTGTATCATCCATATCGCTGGCAATCAACTTAATTTCCATGCTCAACCTGCTCCTTTAACATCAATTTATCCAACACAATAGCGGCTGCCGGATAAAGCAGCAAAAGAAAAATACCGTGCATAATGCCAAAGTTAAGGTCATAACCCGGCAGCATGCGGCAAACGGTTACGGCACCCTCCATGGAAAAGGCAGCCATCACCAGCATAGCCTTTATGCAATCATTTCTGCGCTGCGCAAGCTCCTGCAGCCTTGTCAGCAAAAACTGCTTGTCGACAATAACATGCATCAGCTTCAGGCCCAGGCACATAAAAGCGCCTTCGATAAAGGAACCTGCCACCAGACCGCCCAGGGTAACAACCTGCAGCATACCGGTTACATATTCACAAAGGAAAAAAATGACGCTCAGCGTCAGCCACATTGTAGCTAAATTATACATTGTTTTCTTCAAATTAATCACCAAGATACATTATAACACAGACAGCCGTCAAATTACACCAGGCGTCTGATATTTTATGATGCTCTTAAGCATATTTTGCAAGTATTTCTGCATATTTTGTGGTAAAATAAATTTATTAACGTAAGCAGACAGCATTGTCTGTACGAAAGGAGCAGTTTATATGAAGCGCAGTGATAAATTCCGCCAGGCTAACCGTGAAGCTCTGGCTACCGTTATCGCCACCATCGCCGTCATCATCTTCTGGTGCCTGACAGGCTTTGGACTCGCAGACAGCGATATTACCTTTTGGCATACACCTCTTTGGGTTTGGGGCGGCTGTGTCGGCACCTGGCTCTTTGCCATTGCTGTTACCGTTTTCCTGACTAAGAAGGTATTTGTCAACTTTGATTTGGATGACAGCACGGAGGATAAACAGCATGAGTAGTATTGTAAACATTTTACCCGCACTGGCCTTCCTGCTGATTCTGTTGAGCATCAGCGCCTATATCCAGCGCACGTCAAAAGAAAACAGGCAAAAGGATTTCGCCAAGGATTACTTCATCGGCGGCCGTACTCTCGGCGGCTTTGTGCTGGCTATGACCACCGCTGCCACCTACAGCAGCGTAAGCACCTTCGTCGGCGGTCCGGGCGTAGCCTGGGTTATCGGCTACGGCTGGCTGTACATGGCCATCGTACAGGTAGTCGTTATCTTCCTCGTCTTGGGCGTGTTCGGCAAAAAAATTGCCCTCATCGCGCGCGAAATTGACGCCGTAACCGTCATTGACGTACTGCGTGCCCGCTATCATTCAGACTTTCTGGCGAACATGGCCGCCGTTGTTATTGTCGCCTTCTTCTGCGCCACTATGGTGGCACAGTTCGTCGGCGCTGCCAAGCTCTTCGAAGCAGTAACCGGCTTTTCTTACCTCACCGGCCTCACGATGTTCGGCCTAATTGTTGTCATCTACACCACTATCGGCGGCTTTAAGGGCGTTGCCGTTACCGACGCCTGCTGCGCCATCGCCATGATCGTCGGCCTGTGCATCCTCATGGGCGGCATGATGCACACAGGCGGCGGCTTCAACAAAATCATGAGCTACATCAGCACGCAGCACCCCGATATGCTGGAGCCGCTTTCCCGCGGCAAAATGCCGATTTCTCTGTATATCAGCCAATGGCTGCTCGTCGGTATCTGTACGCTGTCGCTGCCGCAATCTGTTGTCCGCGGCATCAGCTACAAGGATACCAAGGCGTTGCACAATGCTATGATTATTGGCACCATTGTCATAGGCGCTATGACGCTTGTCGCAACCTGGATCGGTGTCATCAGCAAAGGTATTCTTACCGGACCTATTACAGCCTACGGCAACAGCGTTGATAACATCATGCCTATCGCCATCGTGCAAAGCCTCACTCCCTTCTGGGCCGGCGTCATTATCATCGGACCGATTGCAGCAACCATTTCCACCGTATCCTCGCTGCTGCTTTCCTCGTCCTCCTCTATCGTTAAGGACGTTTACATGAACATCAAGGGCAAGCGCGAAGAACAGCTCAGCAATAATCAGATTCGCCTCTACAGCCTGGGCGTGACAATTATTCTCGGCCTTTTGGTTTATGCCATTGCCATAAAACCGCCAAGCGTTATCTGGCAGATTAATATGTTTGCCTTCGGCGGTCTGGAAACAGCCTTCTTCTGGGTACTGATTTTCGGTCTTTTCTGGCCCAAGGCCAACAAATACGGCGCTATTGCAGCCATGGGCGGCGGCGTTATCATCTACTGCCTGGCTATGGTCTTCAAAATTAAGGTGCTCGATCTGCATCAGATTGTGCTTGGCATCGGTCTTTCCTTGCTGTGCTTCTTCATCGGCAACAGCTTCGGCAAGACAGCTGATGAAAAAACACTGCGCATTTTCTTCCCCGAAAAATTTGACGACGAAAAATAAATAAAGCCGCATATTATTCCAATATCCCAAAATCAAAATCTCTGCTTACGGTGTTTGCAAGCACCTTGGCAGAGATTTTTTATGCTCTGTTTTCTTTATAAAATTAAGTATCTGGCAATATTTACCTATGATCTTCTTGCATTTAACAGACGCTGCTGATTAATTTCCTCATAGATAAAATTTTCTCAATGCTGACACTCCTGTCATTGATATCCGCCTTATTCTTATTTACAAAAAGGACAAATAGTTTTCATTGAGTAATCATGATTATCCATTGACATAGAATATTATTTTTTGCTATCTTAAAGATATAAGCAGTCCTCAGCCACTCACCCCACGATACAGGAAGGAGCGTGCCGTCATGCTAAAAAAATCTGTCATTATTCTCGCAGGAATGTTGCTTTTAATTACCAGCTGCTTTGCCAACACACGTATACAACAATCTGCTAAACAACAACTAATCCCCAAGGTCAAGGAGGTCACAATTATGGATTTTTCCCAAGAAAAACAAAACGTTATCTATCTTGCAGGAGGCTGCTTCTGGGGGTTGGAAAAACTGATGCAATCCATACCTGGCGTAATCGATGCACAAAGCGGTTATGCCAACGGCACAGGCAAAGCAGATGCCAAGTATCAGACAATCTTGGGCGGGAAAACCGGTTTTCGCGAAACCGTGCGTGTTGAATACGATCCGGCAAAGGTAAGTCTTGACCATCTGCTCTTGGCATATTTTTACGTTATTGACCCAACAGTCCTCAACAAACAGGGTAATGATACCGGAACACAGTATCAGACTGGCATCTACTATACCAATACACAAGTGCAGGCTGTCGTAGAACGTATCGTGGAACTGGAACGCGGTCGTCATAAGGTATTTGCAGTCGAAGTCGGACCACTGAAAAACTATTATCCGGCAGAAGAATATCATCAGAACTATCTTGATAAAAATCTTGGCGGATACTGCCACATATCGCCTGCCAAAATCAAACTGCTCAGCAGTTTGAAAATTGATGCCGGTGCCTACAAAAAACCTGCTGCCGAAACTATACGCGATAAGCTTACCGCAGAACAATTTCAGGTAACACAGCAAAACGGTACCGAACAACCGTTCCACAACGAATTCTGGGATAAATTTGCCAAAGGCATCTATGTTGATATCGTAACCGGCGAACCGCTCTTTTCTTCAACCGACAAATATCAGAGCAGCTGCGGCTGGCCCGCCTTTACCAAGCCTATTGAAGCACCTTTGCTAGTCGAACGCAAGGATACAAGCTATGGTATGGTACGCACCGAAGTGCGCAGCCGTAGCGGTGATTCGCATTTGGGCCATGTTTTCACCGGTGACCGCGAATCACCCAACGGTGTACGTTACTGCATCAACAGTGCTTCCCTGCGCTTTATCCCCTACGAACAGATGGAAGCCGAAGGCTATGGCTATCTGTTGTACCTTTTCAAATAATACTCTCTAATCAGGCATCATATGACTTCGATAATTTCTACACCCTTGTACGAACATAACCGTTTAAAAATTTCTATTAAATCCTCACGGTATTGATTATAAATGATTTTTCGTCTATACTTAGGTGTAAAGACTATATGATATTTGCATACCCATTTTGAATGCGATAATTCGTTAGTTTTATTTGCCATTAATACGTCATTCCTTTCTTTGCAATAGTGACTTGAACACTTACTATTGTATATCGGAATGACCTTTTTTTGTATAACAAGCAATGCGTACCCGCATAGCGGGTGGTTCTGTGTGAAGCACTCTCTCATTTCTTTGAAAAGAATCTCGATAGCGCTCCACGGACTAAAGCCACATAAAAAAAGTCCGCCCTTGCGGACGGACTTTTCAGCATAAACCGGATTATTTACGGATACCCAGTTTAGCAATGATTGCACGATAGCGCTCGATGTCTTTGCTAGCCAGGTAGTTCAGCAGGCCACGACGTTTACCTACCAGTTTCAGCAGGCCACGACGGGAATGATGATCTTTTTTGTGCTCTTTCAGATGCTCGGTCAAATATTTGATGCGTTCGGTCAGAACTGCGATTTGTACCTCAGAAGAACCGGTGTCACCTTCATGACGTGCGTTTGCCAGAATTACTGCTTGTTTAGCTTCGCTAGTTAACATTGTTTGTTTCCTCCTAAAATTTCAAATTGCCATAAGCGTAGCAGCCGTTGGAGAATCGAACTGCCAGGCCTTGGTTCAAATACTATGATAGTATACCATATCTTGCCACTGTATAGCAAGTATTTTGTAAAGATTTTTATACAAACAGCTTTAATTTACCGCAATGCCGCTTCGCAGTCATGCTTATCCTGTGCCAGCTGCTGCTTGAGCTGCTCAATGCCGGCAAATTTTACTTCACCGCGGATGCGCTGCACAAACTGCACTGTGAGCTGCTTACCGTAAAGGTCACCGGTAAAATCAAAGATATTCGTTTCCAGACGCGGTTGGGCAACATCGCCAAAGGTCGGATTGTAACCAATATTGGCCATGCCGTGATAGCTTTTGCCGTTGACAATCACCCGCACAGCGTAAACTCCCCCCAGAGGAACCGCAACATGTGCATCCTCCAGCTCAATATTGGCCGTAGGATAACCAAGCAGTCTGCCACGCTCGTTGCCGTGCGCCACCGTGCCACTGATGCTGTAGCTGCGCCCCAGCATTGCTGCTGCCTCTGCTACCTCACCGGCAGCAATCAGATGACGGATAGCGGTGCTGCTGATAACGGTTGCACCCTCGCTTACCAGCTCGCGCACAATCAGCTCAAAGCCCATGGCCTTGGCAGAAGCAGCCAGCGTATAGACAGTTCCCTGTCCGCGGCAGCCGTAGGTGAAGTTGGCACCGACTACCAGACAGCTGTAATCAAGCTGCTGCAGTCGCTGCAAAAACTCCTGCGGCGAAAGATCTGCTACCTGCTGATTAAAGGGAATGTCCACCAGCACATCCACGCCAAGCTGCTGCAAAAGCTCCTGCTTTTGCGCACCTGTTATCAGCGCCGACGGCACCATGCCCGGACGAATCCATTCAAAGGGATGGTTGCTGAAGGTAAATACCGCCAGCTGCGAATTACATTCACGCGCCTTATCCCTTGCGGTTTCAATTACATCAAGATGACCGCGATGCAGGCCGTCAAAGGTACCCAATGCTACCACACAGGGAGCGGAAAATTTATGCAGTTGTTCTAAAGAAGTAATAATCTCCATGCTTATTCCTCTGGCATCGGGTAATGCTCTAAGATTTTTTCTGCCTGCAGGCGCTCCTGCTCACAGCGGACGATGCCTAAGAATTCATCCCCCGGCCCCAGCAGTACGTATCTGCCGTCGGCAGTCTGCGCCACCGTGGTGCGTACACCGTTAGTGATACGCGCCGCCTGACGCGCGTTCACCTTGAGCTTAGGCAGCTCGGCAACGGCAGTCAGCGGCTCTGCGGCACAGGCTTCGGGATTCTCCGCGATTTCCTGCAGCGTGCAGGCCTTGTCAATCGTGTAGGCTCCCACCTGCGTGCGCAGCAAAAAGCTCATCGTACCGCAGGTTCCCAGCGCCGTCGCCAGGTCCTCGCCCAGAACGCGGATATAGGTACCCTTGGAGCAGGCCACGCGCACAGTAAAGCTGTTTGCCGTATAATGCAGAAGCTCCAGCTTATAGATCTCAATCGGACGTGCGGTGCGTTCCACCTCTACGCCCTGACGTGCCAGCTGATACAGCTTTTTGCCGTTGATTTTGATTGCCGAATACATCGGCGGCAGCTGCAGCTGCTTGCCGGTAAATTGCGCCAGCACCGCTTCTAGCTCCTGTTTGCCGAATGCAGGCACAGGCATCGTTTTGACAACCTCACCGCTGTCATCGCCGGTAACTGTCTGCGCACCCAGCGTAAATTCGGCAATATATTCCTTGCGGCCTTCCACAGCGAACTCCAGCAAACGGGTCGCACTGCCCGCAAAAACAGGAAGAACTCCTGCCGCGTCAGGGTCAAGAGTTCCCCCATGTCCGATTTTCTTTGTGTTAAGCACGCGCCGCAAAAAGCCGATAACATCGTGCGATGTCATCTGTGGTGGTTTTAATACATTAAAAATTGCGTCCATATTAAACCAATTTGCCCAATGCTTCCAGCAGCTGAGTGCGAGCCTCCTCTACCGGTGCATAAATCGTACAGCCTGCTGCCCGCAGATGACCGCCGCCGCCGAAGGCTACAGCCACAGCGGATACGTCAACGCTCTTGGAGCGCATGCTCACGCGCGTTACCGCCGGCTCAACGGCCTTGAACATAATAGCTACGTCAACGCCCTCAATATAGCGCGGGTAGGACACAAAGCTGTCGGTCTGGACATCCTTGTCATATAAATCGTTGGTAATTGTGAGATAAGCAATTTTGCCTTCATAAGCGAAGGTCAGCGAAGGCAGTACCTTGGCCAGCATCTCTACCGTATCACGGGAACGCACGTCCAGTGCATCGCTGATTTCGTTAGGCTGCACGCCGTATTCCAGCAGCTTGGCAGCATTACGCATAGTTTTCGGCGTAGTGTTGGCATAGCGGAACGAACCGCAGTCTGTGCTGATTGCTGTATAAAAGCAGGTAGCAATTTCCTTATCAAAGGGCCATTGCATAGCCATGAACAAATCGCACATTACCTCGCCCACGGCTGCTGCCTTGGCATCCAAGTAGAGATATTCGGCAAAGCGTTCGTTGGAAATATGGTGGTCGATGTTCAGCAGTATTTTTGCTTCTACAACCTCGGACACCAGACCAATACGGTCAAAGGAGCTGGCATCAATAACTACCAGCAAATCCGTCTGCAGCTTGCTGCCCTCTACCGGGCGTTCACACAATTCAATACCGGGAATAAAGCTAAAGCTTTTATTGATAACATCATCACAGAAAACAGTAACCTGCTTGCCCTGTGCCAGCAAAAAGCGTGCCAGTCCCAAAGTGGAGCCCAAGGTGTCACCATCCGGGCTTACATGGGTGCACAGCACGATTTTTTCTGCCGCCAGCAGCATAGCGCCTGTTTCCTGCAGGCTAAGCTCCTTACTCATGCTCTGCTTCCTCGGCTGCAGGCTTTTCTTCCTGCTTAATCTTATCTAAGATGCTCTGAATATGCGCACTGTATTCTGCGGAGGTATCCTTCTGCAGAATCAGGGTTGGTGCAAAGCGCAGGCGGATACGTTTGGCGATTTCCGTACGCATAAAGCCTAATGCCTTGTTCAGAGCCTTCCAGGTTTCATCCTGTTTATCCTTGGGACCATACATGCTGATGAAAATCTTGGCATAGCTCATATCATCTGTCAGCTCCACGCCGGTTACGGTAACAAACTGAATACGCGGATCCTTGACATCATGCAGCAGCATTTTGCTGATTTCATGCTTGATGGCCTCTTGTACTTTTTCTACTCTAAGTCTTGCCATTTTCTTTTCCTCTATAATATAGATACAGACTGACGTACAGGCAGCAGCTGCGGGGAATGCGGCTTTTGCGGCCGGCATTCCTGCGCAATGTGCCTTATGCGGCAGACTATTCTACTGCGATTTCTTCCATGTCGTATACTTCAAAGATATCGCCCTCTTTAAGGTCGCTGAATTTCTCTAAAGTGATACCACATTCAAAGCCTTGGGCAACTTCCTTCACATCGTCCTTGAAGCGGCGCAGAGATTCGATAACGCCTTCGTGAACTACGATGCCGTCACGGACAACACGAACCTTGGAGCTGTTGGTAACCTTGCCTTCAACTACATAGCAGCCGGCAATCTTCAGCTTGGAAATAGTAATCAGCTGACGGATTTCTACGCGGCCTTGAATAACCTCTTTGAATTTAGGAGCAAGCATACCCTTGATAGCAGCCTCAACGTCGTTGAGTGCGTCGTAAATTACACGGTAGGTGCGTACGTCAACCTTCTCGGTTTCGGCAGCCTTACGCGCGTTAGCGTCAGGACGAACGTTAAAGCCGATAATCAGTGCGTTGGCAGCGGATGCCAGCATTACGTCGGACTCGGTGATAGCGCCTACGCCTGCATGGACAACGGCAACCTTAACCTCATCGTTTTTGATTTTCTCCAGGGATGCCTTCAATGCTTCGATGGTACCCTGAACGTCAGCCTTAACAACGATGTTCAGCTCTTTGATTTCGCCTTCTTTAATGCGTTGGAACAGGTCATCCAGAGAAACCTTGGAGTTCAGCTTGATTTCCTCTTCTTTCTTCTTAGCGATACGTTTTTCGGCAACGCCGCGGGCAGTCTTTTCATCGGTGCTGTCCAGAATATCGCCGGCAGCCGGTACATCGTTCAGGCCCAGTACCTCTACAGGGGTAGAAGGCAGAGCCTTCTTAACTTTTTCGCCACGGTCATTAATCATTGCACGAACCTTACCATAGGAGGTGCCGGCAATAATGGTATCACCGATATGCAGAGTACCGCGTTGTACCAGGACAGTAGCAACCGGGCCACGGCCTTTATCCAGCTGTGCCTCGATGATGGTGCCGTGAGCAGGCAGATTCGGGTTAGCCTTCAGTTCCTGCATTTCAGCAACCAGCAGAATCATTTCGAGCAGGTCGCTGATGCCGGTTTTCTGATGTGCGGACACCGGTACCATGATGGTGTCGCCGCCCCAATCCTCAGGAATGAGCTCATGCTCTGCCAGCTGTTGTTTAACGTGATCCGGATTTGCGCCCGGACGGTCGATTTTATTGATAGCTACAATGATAGGTACCTTTGCGGCCTTAGCATGGTTGATAGCCTCGATGGTCTGCGGCATTACACCGTCATCTGCTGCCACAACCAGAATTGCAACGTCGGTTACCTGTGCGCCGCGGGCACGCATAGCTGTGAAAGCTTCATGGCCCGGGGTATCCAGGAATACAATCTGCTTGCCCTGGTAGTTTACCTTATAAGCACCGATGTGCTGGGTAATACCGCCGGCCTCGCGGGAAGTAACGTTGGTTTTGCGGATAGCGTCCAGCAAGGAGGTTTTACCATGGTCAACGTGGCCCATAACGGTAATAACCGGCGGACGCGGAACGCGTTTTTCAGGCGGATCGTCAACCTCGGGAATCTCTGTCGGATCCTCTTCCGGAGCCTTCTGGCCAACTTCTACGCCGAAGTTGTCGCCGATAAGCTGTGCGGTATCGAAATCGATATCCTGGTTGATGGTAACCATTACGCCCAGCATAAACAGAGCCTTGATTACTTCATTAACCTCACGCTTAATGAGCTTGGAAAATTCCTGTACATTGATGGATTCGCCGATTTCAACGTAGGTCGGACGAACGATTTCTACCGGAGCCTGTTGTTGCTTCGGTGCGGGCTTCTTGCCGCCGCGGTTTATCGGCATCTGATGGCCGGCGCTGCGGTTCGGACGGCTTTCGCGGGTAGCGTAGCTGCCCTTAATCTGCAGCTTGTTGTCCTTACGGCTCTTGCCTGCGTTGCGACCGCCCTGACGGTTATCGCGACCGCCTTCGCTGCGACCGCTACTGCGGCCTTCGCTGCGGCCACCGCTAACCTGTGCACGGCTTTCGCCATGTACGCTCGTGCCCTGCTGGCTCTTAGGACCTACAAAGATACCGCCCTGGCGTTGTTGGCCGTTGCGGTTACCCTGACGGTTGCCCTGACCGCCCTGCTGACCGTTGCGGTTTTGCGGACGGCCTTCGTTACGGCCGCCTTGGCGGTTGCCCTGCTGGCCACCGCGGTTTTGCTGCGGACGGCCTTCGTTGCGGCCACCCTGACGATTTTCGTTACGCCCTTGTTGAGCGTTGTTGTTATTGCGTTGATTTTGTTGCTGATTTTGTTGCATATTCCTCTGTCCGTTATTCCTATTCATATTGTTATCGTTTCTTTTAGCTGTATCCTGCGGACGCGCAGGAGCAGCCGGTTTGCTGACATCACGTTTTTCCGTCTTCGCCGGTTTGGGCGGTTCTGGTTTTTTATCGTATGCTTTACGGATAACAGACATAGCCTTGTCATCAGCTGCACTAAAATTAGTTTTTTCGATATTATTTTTCTTCAACAGGTCAATGACCTCATTTACCGGTTTGCCATAATCCTTGGCAACCTCATATATTCTTTTATTACCCATTCATCCACCTCCAGACCAGATAATAAGAAGCAGATTCATCTGCGAAGCTCGCGCAAGCTGCGCAGACAACTGTGATTTAAATCATTATTTTTTCAGCAGCATGTTGGCAAAATTCGCATCGGTAATAGCCACAGCTATTCTAGGTCCTTTGCCGATCGCATAGCCCAGCTCATTGCGCGTCAACAGCTCAATGACCTGCACGCCTGCCATCTCTGCCAGGAAATAAATTTCCTTTTTTGAATTAGGGGCAGCATCTTGTGCCAAAACAAGTACCTTGACCTTGCCGCTTTTTAAGGCAGCACGCACAGCTACATCACCGGAAGCGGTTTTGCCGGCTTTTTGCGCCAACCCTAAAGCAAAAGCAACATTATTGCCTGCCATGCTCGAAATCCTCCAGCAGCTGCTTGAGTACATCCTCGCCGATAGGTCTCTCCAAAGCGCGCTCCAGACGTTTCTCCTTTACGGCCTTGGTAATGCATTCCTTATCGGGGCAGACATATGCGCCGCGTCCGTTCTTCTTGCCGGTGAGGTCAAGGCTGACCTCGCCCTCAGGTGAACGTACAACGCGCAGCAGAGCCTTTTTATCCTTCATTTCATTGCAGCCTAAGCATTTACGCTGCGGAACTTTTTTAACCTTCATCATGCTTCTTCCACGGGAGCAGGCTCAACAGCAGCCTCTTCGGCAGCCTGAGTTTCGCTCTTAATATCAATTTTCCAGCCGGTCAGCTTAGCAGCCAGGCGGGCATTTTGGCCTTCCTTGCCGATAGCCAGGGACAGCTGGTAATCCGGTACGACAACGCGGCAGATTTTGTCTGCTTCGTTAACGTTTGTCTTGACAACCTTTGCCGGGCTCAGAGCATTGGCAACATATTGTGCCGGATCTTCACTGTATTTTACAATATCAATCTTTTCACCGCGCAGCTCGTTAACGATAGTCTGTACGCGCATGCCCTTGTGGCCTACGCAGGCACCTACCGGATCAACATTGCTGTCAGCGGTATATACGGAAATCTTGGAGCGCATACCGGGCTCGCGGGCAACGGATTTGATTTCAACAACGCCGTCATGGATTTCCGGAACCTCCAGCTCAAACAGGCGCTTCAGCAGGCCGGGATGAGTACGGGAAACCATAATCTGCGGTCCCTTGTTGGTGCGCTTAACCTCAACAATATAGGTTTTCATACGCTCATGGTATTGGTAGATTTCACCGGGAATCTGCTCGTTCGGAGTCAGCACGGCTTCAACCTTGCCCAAATCGATATAAACGTTTTGGTTTTCCATGCGCTCGATAATACCGGTAACGATATCATTGGCACGGCTTTGGAAGCGTTCATATACCTGTCCGCGCTCTGCCTCACGGATACGCTGTACAACAAACTGCTTAGCGTTTTGGGCAGCAATACGGCCGAAGTTTTTCGGAGTAACCTCAACCTCTACGATATCGCCTGCAAGATACTGCGGGTTGATTGCCTGAGCATCCTCCAGAGTCATTTCGTTAATGCCGTCAGCCTCGCCTTCAACTACAGTGCGCTGAGCATATACATGGATTTCACCGGTTTCTTTATTCATTTCAACACGGACATTCTGGTTTGTGCCGGTGTTCTTCTTGTAAGCAGCAACCAAAGCGTCATCAACAGCCTGGAACAAAAGCTCGGGGTCAATACCCTTTTCCTTTCCTAATTCCTGGATTGCTGAGATAAAATCTGCGTTCACTTAATAAGCCTCCTATTTCTTAAATTAAAAGTCTATATGCGGTCTGATATTCGCAATCAGCCTACGTTCAATGCGGTCAGGATTTTTGAATTCCTTGCCTTTAATAATCTTTTTAACCTGTACAGCTTCGTCATCATGTGCTACCAGAATACCGGTCAGATTTTTCATGCCCTCCCACGGAGTATAGAACATAATGTCAACCTTGGTGCCGTAGGCAGCTTCAAAGTCCTTGTCCTTCTTCAGCGGACGGTCAATGCCCGGAGAAGAAACCTCCAAAAAGTATTTGTCGGGAATAGGATCCTCTGCATCCAGAATCTCCGTCAGCTTTTCGCTCACCATCTGGCAGTCATCAATTTCAACTCCACCAGGCTTATCGAGAAAAATCCGTAGGTACCAGTCCTTTTCACGCACATATTCTACATCAACCAGAGTAAGTCCGGTATCCTGCAGAAGGGGGGCTACCATTGCGGTAATCAGTGCTTCAACTTCTTTTGCCTGCATCATTTTCACCTCCATATTAAGTTTTTCTTTCTGTATTAACCTTGCGGCCAACACCTGCCTCTGCCGCAAATGCGTCAGAAACATCATAATAAGCGGAAAGAGCGGGCTTTAAACCCACTCTTTCACAAGTCATACTTATTTTGGCTATCCTTATTATAGCATCTGTTGACAAGTCTTGCAAGTAGCTTACGCTATATCTAGTTATTATATGTTAAATTTTATACAGAAAAATGCTAAATCTGCCACGTAAAATGTATACACTATGCTTTCCCTTGTCAGTGGCAAAAATATCTGCTACAGTAATATAGTAAACAGATAGAGATTGTGGAAAAAGTGTCAGTTTGGACAAGGGCGCTTTATCGACAAGCTTTTTATGAAAGGTGGTATTTTTTATGTCCTATAATTTTGATGCTGCTGTTTCTCCCTTTATTAAAGCACTGCCTCCCTCCGGTCTGGCAAAGTTTCTTGATATTATGGCCGCTAACCCCAACATCGTGCCTCTCAGTGTAGGCGAACCCGATTTTGATATTCCGCAGGCTGTCAAGGATGCCGAAATCAACAGCATCTGCGAAGGCAAAAGCTGCTACACTCCTACGCTCGGCCTTTTGGAGCTGCGCGAGGCAATTGCGGATGATATCCATAAAAACTACGGCGTTAAATACGATCCTAAAACCGAAATCATGGTAACCGTCGGTGTCAGCGAAGCACTGTACACCACTATTACTACCATTATGCATCCCGGTGACGAAATTATTCTTCCCGAGCCCTGTTACGTTGCCAACAAGGTCTGCGTTATTCTGGCAGGCGGCAAGCCCGTTTCCGTAGAAACTTATCAGGAAAACGGCTTTGTGCCCACCATTGAAGATCTGGAAAAGGCTGTTACGCCCAAGACCAAAGCTATTATGCTTGGTTATCCCAATAACCCGACCGGCGCTATTATGAGCAAGGAGCAGATTAAGGCTATCGGTGATTGGGCTGTAAAGCATGACCTGATTGTCATCAGCGACGAGCTTTATGCTCATCTTACCTATGGTGGCAAAACGCACACCATGTTCACCTCCTTCCCAGAATTCCGCGACCGCACCATCATTTTCAACGGCTTCTCCAAAGCCTACGCTATGACAGGCCTGCGTCTTGGCTATATCATGGCACCGGCAGCAATCATCAACGCTATGAACATCCTGCATCAGTATGTTGTGCTCTGCCCCAACGTTACAGCACAGTACGGCGCGATTGCGGCACTGAAATACTGCCGTCAGGACGTTGACAATATGGTTGCCGAATACAGCCGCCGCCGTCAGATTATGATTGACGGCTTCCACAAGATGGGTTTGCCGCTGTATGAGCCCAAAGGCGCCTTCTATGTTTTCCCCTGCATCAAGGAAACCGGCCTTTCCAGCATGGAATTTGTTGAAAAGCTGCTGGAGGAGCAGGAAGTTCTCGTAATCCCCGGCAACATCTTCGGTGCCGGCGGCGAAGGCTATATCCGCTGCTCCTATGCTTACAGCGAAGAAATCCTGCATAAGGCGCTGGAGCGCATCGCCCTCTTCGTAACGAAATACAGAAATCTGAACAAAGCGAAATAACTGTTATGCTGACTCCTTATTAGACAAGCTGATTTGCTGAGGAGTATAATATAAACAGCTAATAAAATATTAGCCGATGATTTTGGTATTTATCTAATCCCTTCCACTTCGTCTCACTCCTTCCGTGAGACACAAGGCAGAAAAAAACACGGTGCATAATGCCCGTGTTTTTTTCTTTTGCATCGGTATAATCATCTTCTTAAACTCGATATTTCTCCCGGAAAATTAAAGCTGCCAGCCCCGGCCTAAACCGGAGACGGCAGCTTTTTGCATAAAAGCATCTGCGTATAATTTTTATCTTAAGTTAAAGCTTACCGCACGCGTAACGCGACAGCGTGCGTTCTGACCGTACTTATCTTTGGCAGGGCTGAAACGCCATTTGTTGACCGCAGTTACAACGCTGCTATCCATAGCGCTGTTGCCGGAGGAACCGACTACCGTTACATCCTCTACACTGCCGTCGGCACCTACCAGAATACGTACCGTTACCACACCGGTAGCACCGCTGTTGCGTGCGGACGCAGGATATACAGGTGCAACCTCGCGCAGCAGGCGTGGCGGTTTTACCGGCACACCGCGGCCTTCGCCGCTGCCGCTACCATTACCACTGCCGCTGCCACTGCCTGTTCCGCTGTCCGTACCTGTGCCTGTACCGTTACCGGTAGGATTACCGGCAGGAGCCTTCGGTCCGGGGGCTGCAGTCGCCTTTTTCCTGACAACTTTCTTTTGCGGTTTAGGCTTCAGCTTTTGGTCAATAATATCCTCCAGACTTTGGATGACAGGCTCTTCCTGCTGCTCCTCCTGTTCGATTTCTTCCTCCTGAGCTTCAGCGCCGCCACCGCCGCTCTCCAGCGAAACCTCCAAAATTTCCGGAGGCGTATGCACAAAGCGGTAGCCGAAAATGCCAAGGCCGGCGGCAAGAACAAGATGCACAGCCAGAGCTACGGCAAAGCCCTTGCCAAATCGCTTTTGTTCATCCTTCATTTGCTCTCACCTGTATCCGTAGCCAAACCGAAGCGTGTGACACCTGCTCCCTTCATTTTATCCATCAGCTGGATAATAGTTTTATAGGGAGCTTCGTCCTCCGCTCTGATAATAACCGAGAAGGAGGAATCATGCTTGCTTTCAATCGCAGCATTCTGAACCAGCATATCCATCTCGATTTTATTTTCATCAAGATAAAGGCTGCCGTCCTTTTTGATTGTTACATTAAAGTTACTCTTGCTGACATTCTCCGAATGCTTAGCAATCGGCAGGCGGATAGGAATCGTCTTGACCTCGCTCATATACATAGTGCTGACAATGAAAAATACCAGCAACAGGAAAATCATGTCAATCATCGGACTGAGCATTATCGACGGTGGAGTAAGCTCTCTTTTACGACGTCTGCGCATTTTTCAACACCGCCCCTCATTTGCTCTGCTCGTTAGCTTTGAAAATATCAACCAGCGTATCCGCTACTTCGTTGATATTCAGAGTTTCGGTTTTGATTTTACTTGTAAGATAAGCATGGATACACATACCCATAATAGCAATGCACAGGCCGAAAACGGTAGTAATCAGCGCTTCGCCGATACCTGCGGTAACAGCCATCGGGTTCTGAGTTCTTTCGTTCAAAGCATTAAAAGAAGAAATCATACCGGTAATCGTACCGAGCAGACCGAGCATCGGTGAAAGGCCGATAACAACGCTCAGATAGTTGATATTCTTTTCCAGGCTGTCGATGATGCGGTCAGCTTTGGTATAGACAATAGTTTCCAGACGCTGTCCGAGGTCACCCTTAATATCCAGAATCTCCTTAGCCATGGCAGCAGCCTCGCCCTTGCTCTGCTCTGCCAGCTCACTGGCGCCAACCAGATTAAAGTCATTCATCATGCGGCAGAAGCTGCTCGCGAACTTTTCTCCGGAAATAGCCTTCTTATAGAAAAGATATCGTTCCACACCAATAGCAATAGCGGCAAAAGAACACATCAGCAGCGGCCACATGCAGGGACCACCCTTAACAAAATAATCAACAGCTCCGGCAAAAATACTCATACTTAAACCTTCTTTCAAAAAAATAACGCTGCAATTTTTTTGCGGCAAATCGCAAGCTCATCATCCGCCTATACACAGCGGAAGGAAGTTGGCAAAGCCTCCATATCTGATACTTGTTGCTATTTACTAGATGTTTATATTATAGCCTCTTTACTAATCTGCGTCAAGAAAATACAAACTATATAAACAAAGGCAGTACAAGGAAAATTCCCCGTACTGCCACAAGCTTTATGTTATTTGAAATACTTGGCGAAGGCCTGCGCCGCCGCCAACTGCACCTCTGCATTGAAGGCTGTATACCGCTCAAGCAGCAGGCGTCCCTCCGGCGTCAGCACACTGCTGCCACCGCTTTTACCGCCTGCCGTGCTGCTGACCAGCGCAAAGCCCAGGTCTGCCTCCGCACGCCGCAGAATCTTCCACGCCTTGCTGGCCGACATACCCATAGCCTTGTAGGCAGCACTCAGCGAACCGGTGGCCTCAATGCGCTGCAAAAGCTCCGCTACGCCCTTGCCGAAATCAATGCTTTCGTTATACACGCGCACCTTCACATGATAATGCTGCGGCTCTGCATAGGTCATTTTACCACCCCTTGCCAAAACCGCAGGCAGGATAGGTGCACACAGCGCAATTCAGGCACAAACCGCCTTCGCCCAAGGCCGCCAGCTCGTCGGCAGTGACAAGGTCACAGGCCAGCACGCGCGGAAGCACCAGGTCGAAAATCGTGCGCTTAGCGTACATTACGCAGCCCGGCAAGCCAATAACAGGCACCTGCTTTTCACCGTAGTAGGATAGCAAAAACATGGCGCCCGGAAGCACCGGTGCGCCATAGGAAACAATGCGTGCGCCGGTATTTTTGATTGCGAGCGGTGTGCGGTCATCCGGGTCAACGCTCATGCCGCCGGTGCAAAGCACCATTTCCGCGCCCTTTTCCTCAATCGCAGTTTTAATCGCAGCGGCAATCTGCTCCGGTTTGTCATCCAGCACCTGCTTATAAACTAACTCCACATTGAACTCAGCCAGTTTTTCCTCCAGCACGGGGGTAAAGGTATCCTTAATGCGTCCGTGGAAAACCTCACTGCCGGTCGCCAGCACGGCAGCCTTTTTGATTTTATACGGCAAAAGCTGCAGCAGCGGTTCATCACCGCACAGCTCACGCACACGCTGCATCTTTTCCTTTTCGATAACCAGCGGAATAATGCGCGTACCGCAGAGCTTGTCGCCCTTCTTCACCGGCGTATTGCCGTGACGCGTCGCAATCATCATCTGTCCGAAGCTGTTCACCAGGCGCAGACGCGCGCCGTCTACCTTGAACAGACCGTCAGCAGCGGCGGCAAGCTCAATCTTGCCCTCTTTCACAGGCGATTCATCCATCATAGTGTTTTTACAGATGTCGCACAAAATGCGTGCGGCATCATTTTCATGCAGCATGTTTTCGTCGGCTTCCCACACATATAAATGCTCCTTACCGATGGAAAGCAGCACCGGAATATCCTCTGGCTGCACCACATGGCCCTTGCGGAATACGGCATCCTTCGTAACGCCCTTGATAATCTGTGTCAGGTCATGGCAGAGAACACTGCCGACCGCATCTTCAGTACGAATTAATTTCATGCTTATCTACCTCTTATTTAGCCTGCGCAAAGCCGTAGGCGGCAAAAATCTTCATAGCTTCTTCTGTCTGCAGGAAGGCCGCAAAATCCTTAGCAGCCTCAGCCTGCGGAGCCTTCGCCAACACGCCGATAGGATAAATTACCGGCTTTTTTAAGGAGACTGCCGGAGCTTCGGCCACAACAGTAACCTTATCCTTCAAGAGTGCTGCATCAGTAGCGTAAACAAGGCCTGCATCGGCACTGCCTTCGGCAACCCAGTTCAGCACTTGTGTTACGTTAGTACCAAGGCTTACTTTGGACTGAATCGCATCCCACTGGTCCAGCTTGGACAGTGCTTCTTTAGCATATTGGCCTGCAGGAACGCTGGCAGGATCGCCGATTGCAGGATGCTTAGCCTTGCTGAAATCATTAAAGCCTTTGATTTCGCTGCCGCTTTTAGGCACAATCAGCACCAGCTTGTTTTCCAGCAGCGGCTTCACCGTGCTCTTATCCATATAGCCCTTGTCGCTCAGTGCGTTCATCTGCTTGTTGGCCGCAGAAATAAATACGTCAGCTGCCAGGCCGCTTTCAATTTGTGCCTGCAGCTTGCCGCTGGCATCATATACGCCCTCGATTTTGATTTCCGGATGTTTTTGCTGATACAACGGAATAAGCTTTTGCGTAAAGACCTTTTCCATGCTGGCAGCAGCTACCAGACGCAGTGTTTTGCCTGCCTGCGGAGCAGCAGCCTGCTTATCACCGCCGCCGCAGCCTGCAGCCATAACAGCTAACATCAAAGAAAATACTAAGCATAAGAGTTTTTTCATTTTACTCCCCCTGTTGTTGTTTTGTTTTATATAAGTAGACATTAAGACCGATAACTACCAAAAGGCAGATGCCCACAATTACGGCCACATACCAGCCTGCGGCATCCCAATCGCCTGCCGCTACGGCAGAATAAACTGCCAGCGGCAGTGTGCGTGTACGTCCTGCGATATTGCCGGCAATCATCGCCGTGGCACCGAACTCGCCCAGACCGCGGGCAAAGGCAAGCAGACCACCTGCGATAATACCGGGCAGCGCATTAGGCAGATGAATACGCCAAAAGATACGCCATTCCGTCATGCCAAGCGAACGCGCCGCCTCCAGCATGCCCTTGTCAACCTGCGACAAGGCACCGCGCGCACTGCGGTACATGAGCGGCAGCGAAATTACCGCTGCTGCCAGCACTGTTGCCAACCAGCTGAAGGCTATTTTTATACCTGTCATCTGATAAATAAGCTGGCCCAAAAAGCGGTTGTTGCCAAAAAAATACAGTAAAAAGAAGCCTGCTACCGTAGGTGGCAGCACCATCGGCAGTGTTATTACAGCGTCGGCAAAAATCTTCAGGATTTGGCTCTGCAGCCGTTCCACCCACCAGGCAATAATTACGCCGATAAAGAAAACTATGACGATTGTTGCTGCCGCAGTGCGCAGCGAAATCCACAGCGGTGACCAGTCTATTGCGCTCATTTTCTCGCACAGTCATGGGCGCTGCCCTTCAGGATACGCAGTCCATGCTCCAACTGCGGCAAAACGATTGCCAGCGCTTCCTCCACCGCTTTGGTGCTTCCGGGAAGATTCACAATCAGCGTCTGTCCGCGCACTACGCTCACGCCGCGGCTCAGCATTGCCCGCCGCGTAATCTTCAGCGATTCCGCACGGATGGTCTCCGCGATACCGGGCACATTGCGTGTAGCCACCGCCATTGTTGCCTCCGGTGTAACATCGCGCAGTGAGAGGCCCGTGCCGCCTGTGGTGATAATCAGATCCACCTGTCTGCTGTCCGCAAGACGCATCAGCTCACGTTCTATTTTCTTCTGCGCATCGGGAAGCAAAACCTGCTCTACAATTTCGTAGCCTGCTTCCGCCAATAGCTCTGCTGCCCTAGGCCCGCTGGTATCAACACGCTCACCCGCGGCACCCTTATCTGAAAGTGTCATTACCGCCGCACGCAAGGGTGCGTCGGCTGCTGGCAGCGTCACTTCCAGCTCCATGCCACTGCGCAGAACGCCGCCATGCTCTACCGTAGCAAAAACGCCCTCACGTGGCATAATGCAGTCGCCCACACGTGCAAAAATCGTGCAATGGCTGTGGCATTCCTTGCCAATCTGCGTCAGCTTCATCACTACTTCACCGCTGCGCATGATGCTGCCTACCAGCAGCTTTTTGAAGTCGATGCCGCTTACCAAAATATTTTCACCGAAGGCACCGATAGCGGCATCACCGCCGCGCGCATTGAATTCATCCACCTTTTCCGCACTCAGCAAACTCACCTGACGATGCCATTTGCCGGCGTGAGCATCACCCTCGATGCCGAAATTTTCTTTGAGGACAATCTCATTCACAGGATGCTTTTCCGTACCCTTCTTTTCGCTGATACACACAGCCTTGATTATGCCTCTGATGCTTGCTTCCATACAAAATCACCACTCTTTCCGCCTGCTTTGCTCAGCAGATGCACATCTGTAATCACCATCGCCTTATCCACGGCCTTGCACATATCGTAAATCGTCAGCAAGGCAATCTGCACGCCTGTCAGCGCCTCCATCTCCACGCCTGTCTTGCCCGTAGTCTTGACCAGGCACTGTGTCTGTACAGCGTAGCTGCCGTTTTCCGCCAACAGCTCAAAATCTACCGTGCACTTCGTCAGCTGCAGCAGATGGCACAGCGGAATTAGCTCACTGGTGCGCTTGGCTGCCATAATTCCGGCAACACGTGCTACGCCCAGCACATCACCCTTAGCCATACTGCCGGCAACAATCTTTTCATATATTTCTCTGCTTACGCAGATTTTCCCCTGCGCCACTGCAACCCTCGCGGTGTCAGCCTTGTCGCTGACATCCACCATCAGAGCATTGCCCGCAGCATCAAAATGTGTAAATTCACTCATTGTCTGCTCCTTCAAAGCCTGTATTTATCCGCCAATCTGGCTCATATTAAAGCGCGCTGCTTTTACATCAAAGCTGTGTCCCGCAGGCTTGGCGTAAATAATCTCCTGCATAGCCTGCAGCAAATCCGCATCACTTGCGCCGTCACGCAGCAAGTGCTTCAGGTTCATGCCCGCGTCACTGTAAAGACAGGGCTTCAGCATGCCTACGGATGTAAGACGCACCCTGTTACAGACAGCGCAGAATTTATTGTGCAGCGGTTCGATAAAGCCCACCGGCATTGCATAACCGCTAATGCGCCAGTAGCTTGCAGGACCGTTGCCGTAGCGCTGCGCATCGGGCTGCAGCTGTAAACCTGCCTGCTCCAGCAGACTGCGGATTTCGTTGCCGCTCACTCCTCGCAGATTAGCGTTGCAGTCCAGCGGCATCAGCTCAATAAAGCGCAGTGGTGCGTTATACCTGTGCGCCAGCTTTAGCAACTGCATAATATCGGCCGGACCGTTTTCTGCAAGGGGCACACAGTTCAGCTTGAACGGTATCCCTGCAGACTGCAGCTCCTGCAATGCCTGCAGAACGCTGTCCAGGCTGCCGCCGGTAAGCTCTGTATAATACGCTGCATCCAGCGTGTCCAGGCTCACGTTGATGCTGTCCACACCTGCCGCGATAAGCGCAGGCAGCTGATTTGACAGCAACGTGCCGTTCGTTGTCAGCGTCACCTGCTCCGCGCCCTCCAGCTGCTTCAGGTTGGCAATAAAATCACTGCAGCCCTTGCGCAGCAAAGGCTCGCCGCCGGTGATTTTGAATTTGCGGATGCCAAGCTGCAGCGCAGCGCGGCAAATGCGCAAAAGCTCTTCGTAGCGCAATATTTCATTATGCGGCACATGCTCACTCACCTCCGGCTGACAATAGCGGCAATGCAGGTTGCAGCGGTCGGTAAGGGATATGCGCAGATAATCTATTTTGCGGTTGTATTGGTCGTGCATGATTGTAGTCCTTTTTTACGTGAATTGAAATTAGTAAAAAGCTGTTAGTTTCTCGCCTGCCCCTTGGAGAAGGTGCCGAACACAGTGAGGTGAAAGGTGATTATGTGCGTCGCAATTAAATATCATTTCGCTCAGAAAAAATTTTCCTGTGCCATAGGGCACAACGCAAATTTCGTGTGGAAACAGGACGAAGTGCCGCAAAACTCGCGCTATGCAAATAAATTATACTAAGGTAGTTGGCTTAGCGCTCAAACAGTTGCGACACTTCTATGGTGCCAGACACTCATTTGCTAAAATTTTTATTCGCTACACGATATATTAATTGCTCGTTAAGGCTTTGAGCTAACCTGTTTGTGTTCTGCTGTCCTTCTTGCCTGCCCCTTGCACTCTTCGAGTATAACACGACCAGCATTTTTCATTTTATGAAAAATTGGTCTTAGTATAGGGAAGGTGCCGAACGCAGTGAGGCGGAAGGGGGGCGTCCCCAGCGTCATTCTCACCAGAGAATAACGCTTGCCAAAACAAATGTGGTTTTGCAACCACATTTGTTTTCAGCTTATTAAAATCTTATTCTTCGTCAACGCCCATAGCAATTTTTTCCGGGGTAATCGGCAAAGTCATAAAGCGTTTGCCGGTTGCCTGATAAATTGCGTCGGCAATCGCCGGAGCAGGTGTATTGATTACCAGCTCGCCAACGGATTTGGCACCGAAGGGACCGCTTTCCTCATAACTGCTGGCAAAGTCAACATAGATATGACCGATATCCTCACGGCAGGGAACCTTGTACTGCATGAAAGAGTTTTCGTAAATACGACCTTTAGGACTGTAGGTTACGTTTTCCATCAGCGCCATGCCGATACCCTGCAGAATGCCGCCTTCGGTCTGCACCTTCGCCAGATGCGGATTAACCGGAGTACCGCAGTCAACAGATGCGTAGAAATTCACTACCTGCGCTTCGCCTGTCAGCAGGTCGGTTTCAACCTCAGCCACACCGGCCATAAACGGCGGCGGGGACAGCACACTGTTCTGCTCCACGGTTTCTTCCAGAGCGATATCGTTATTCACCATAGAAGCAGTGGCGATATCAAAGAGGCTTACAGCCTTGTCGCTGACAGTATCACGCACCTCGCGTCCGTCAAAAACAACCTGGTCCGTGCCGCATTCCAGCAGGCGTGCGCCCAGCTGGCAAATCTTGCCGCGCAAACGTTGTGCGCAGATTTCTACGGCCTTGCCGGTAATATATGTTGTACTGGATGCGTAGGAACCAGAGTCATAAGGAGACGCGTCGGTATCCGCACCGAATACGGTAATGTTATCGTAATCACATTCCAGAACCTCTGCTGCCATCTGTGCCAGAACGGTATCGCAGCCTGTGCCCATATCGGCAGCACCGATCAGCAGAGTGTAATGTCCCTCATCGTTGATTTTGATGGTAGCACCGCCGACGTCGCAGTAAGGAATGGAGCTGCCCTGCATCGCAATAGCCACGCCCATTGTGCGCACCTTGCCATCAGGCAGCTGCTGCAGCGGGAACTTCTGCTCCCAGCCGCTCATCTCGCGTACCTGTTCCAGGCAGCGGTCCAACGCGCAGCTTGTGTTGGGCGCACCGTAATAAGCAGGCATAATATCGCCCTCACGCGTAATATTCATCTCACGCAGCTTAATCGGGTCCATCTTCAGGCGTGCTGCCAGCTCGTTCACAGCGGATTCTACGGCAAAGATGCCCTGAGGAGCACCGTACCCGCGGTATGCGCCTGCAGCCTGCAGGTTGGTGTAAACTACGTCAAAGCCGAAGCGGAAGGCCTCGGTACGGTACAGAGGAATAGACTTGTGACCGGAAAGGCCGACGGTCGTAGGACCGTGCTCGCCGTAAGCACCGGTATTGGAAAGAGTATATAAATCAATCGCGCGGATTTTGCCTTCTTTGGTAGCGCCCAGACGCACGCGCACCTCCATCTCATGGCGCGGGCTGGAAGCTATATGACATTCGTAACGCGAGAAAATCATCTTACTAGGCTTTTTTGTTTTCCAGGTAACAAAAGCCGGATACATTTCGCTGACACAGCTCTGCTTAGCGCCGAAGCCGCCACCTACACGCGGTTTAACTACGCGTACCATAGTTTTGGGGATATGCAACGCGTTGGCAATAATGCGGCGGCAGTGGAAAACTATCTGCGTAGAGCTAAGGACATTCAAACGGCCGTAGGTATCAATGGAGCAATAGGTTACGAAAGGCTCCATCATATCCTGCTGCACAGCCTTGGTATGAGTTGTCTGGTCGATAACAACATCGCATTCCGCCAGAATCTTATCAACCTCGCCATCCTCGATAACCTCATGGGCACACAGGTTGCGCTTATTATCGGCGCCAACCGGGCAGTGAGCCTTCCAGGTATCCTCGGGATGCACGAGCACAGGGTTATCCAGCGCAGTACGGAAGTCAAGCACTGCGTCCAGCAGCTGATATTTTACTTTAATCAAAGACAGCGCCTTATCGACAGCCTTTTCCGTTTTGCCGGCAACAATCGCCACAATGTCACCCACAAAGCGTACATGACGGTCGAGCAGCAGACGGTCATAAGGACTCGGTTCGGGATAGGTCTGGCCTGCATAGGTGCAGCGCTCGCCGTCCTGCTCCACGTCCTCCCAGGTATAAATTGCTTCGATGTCAGGCACCTTGGCTGCAATCGCGGTGTTGATGCTTTCAATAATAGCATTCGCATGCGGAGAACGCAGCACCTTGACAAGCAGGCAGTCGTTCGGCACCAGGTCATCGGTGTAGACAGGCTGGCCTGTCACCAGCTGCATAGCATCCTTTTTGCGGTAGGATTGGTTAACTATTTTCATCTGCAGCTCCCCTCCTTATGCCTGCGCCTGAGCTTTTTTCCAGGCGATGAAATTCTGAATTCCGCGCAGCTGTCCCTCATAGCCGGAGCAACGGCACAGGTTGCCTGCCAAAAATTCCTTGATTTCTTCTTCCGTAGGCTCGCTGTTTTCACGCAGCAGCGCGATAGCGTTCATAATCATGCCGGGGTTGCAGAAGCCGCACTGCTCCGCGCCCTGGTCGGCAATAAAGGCACCGAATTCCGCTGCCTCCTGCTGCATTCCTTCCATAGTCACAATGCTGTGGCCTGCGGCACGCGCTGCCAGGATAGCACAGGAAAGCACCGGCTTATTATCCATAAATACAGTGCACAAACCACAGTTGGTAGTGTCACAGCCGCGCTTCACGCTGTAGCAGCCTTCCTTGCGCAGAAAATCGAGTAAAACTGTATCAGCCTCCACCATACGGGTCAGCTTTTTGCCATTTAAGGTTAAGGTTATCTCCATCAGGCCTTACCTCCCAGTTCTGTTAAACATCTTGCTGTCAGCACCTTAATCAGGTGTGTACGATACGCAGCACTGCCGCGCGGATTGGTTTCCGTCGGCAGTAAGCCTGCAGCATATTCCGCAAAGGCCTGCGCCTTCTCGGCAGTCATAGGCAGAGTTGCGAGCTGCTCTGCATCCTTCACCAGTGCAGCCTTCGCCGGACGTGCGCCCACTGCAGCCTGCACGCCTTCCTGCGTCAACGCCGCCGCGCAGGTCAGCACCGGAAAGTCGGTTTTGCTGATGCGCACGGATTTATAGCTGTAATGCGCTGCTGTCTTTTTAACAATAACGCGCACCAGAATATCTCTGTCATACGGCATATTCACAAAATCTGCCACCGGCACAATACCGCCCTTGTATAATTCCACATAGCTGTCCATCACCAAAAGCAAGGTCAGCACATCCGAAAATCCGAAGCGTCCGAACACACTGCCGCCGACGGTAGCAAGATTGCGGAACTGCACACCTACAATATGGCGCAGCGCCTCCTTATTTGCTCCCTCACTGTAGGCGGTAAAGCCTTCATGCAGCTCCAGTTGGCGCAAGCTCACCATCGCACCGATGCGGAATTCCGTTTCTGTTTCCTCTATTGTATCCAGGCCTAAAGCCGACAAATCAATAGCTGTCTGCACATTGCTCTTGCTCAGGCGCATCCACAGCATACCGCCAAGCAAGCGGTTAGGGCGCTTCTGGTTCAGCTGCCACGCCTCCTCCAGAGTTGTTGCCTGCTTATATTCACGAATTGTCAACATATACTGCCCTCCTGTTCTTTTTTTATTGCATACTTATTCCATTATATTTTACCATATTTTTTCTATACTTGAAAAGAGAAAAAATGCACATTGGCTCATAAGTTACATTCTTCTACGGCATAAGAAAAAATGGATGCCTCTCTGTAAAGCAAGAGAAGCATCCATAATTATTATTAAAAATTCTAAGCAGGCTTATTTGCCTTTTTTAGCACCCTGACGGCGGTTACTGCCGGTTTTGGGAGCCTTGCGCTTATCAACAACGGAATTGCGTCCGCGCTTAGGTCCTGCGGACTTTTTCTTTTTGGCAGCCACAGCGACGCGGCGTGCCACAACACCACCCTCCAGATTTTGGCGTTCCATCAAAATACCCAGCTTGGTTTCGATATTACGCAGCCATTTAACCTCGTCGGCAGTATAAAGCGTAATTGCTTCGCCCTCATTGCCTGCACGGCCTGTACGGCCGATGCGGTGAACATACCAGTCGACATCATGCGGAATATCGTAGTTTACAACATGGGTTACACCCTCAACGTCCAAACCGCGGGCAGCCAGGTCGCTGGCAACCAGAATCTGAATCTTAGCATCACGGAAGGCCTTCATAACAGTTTTGCGCTTTGCAGGAGACATTTCGCCATGCAGCACATCAACGTTATAGCCCTGCATGCCCAGCCAGTCGCCCAACTCCTTAGTGCGCTCCTTGCTCATGCAGAAAACAATCATCAGATACGGGTTCAGGCGGTCAATGAGCGCTGCCACAGCCTTATTCTTGTATTCATCGGTTGTTTTCAGGCAAACCTGTTTGATTTTCTCAACTGTAGCCTGATCCGGGTTGATATCAATGAGCGCGCAGTTTTTCGTCAGCTTGCGTCCCAGCTTGCGCACTTCTTCCGACAGAGTTGCGGAGCAAAGCATCGTCTGATGCTCCGGCGCGGTCATAGCAATCAGCTCCAGCGCTTCATCCATAAAGCCCTGCTGCAGCATTTCGTCAACCTCGTCCAGTACCAGATAGCGCACACCGCCAAGGTCGGTGTTGCCCTTGCGGATGTGGTCCAAAAGACGGCCGGGAGTACCGATCAGCACATGGCTGCGTCCCTCCAGCTTATATTTTTGCGTTTCGAAATCGCGTCCGCCGGTAACAGCCAGCACTTTGATATCGCTTTCGCCCAGGATTTTTTTCATTTCGGTGGCAATCTGCTGCGCCAGCTCGCGCGTAGGCGTAATTACCAAAGCCTGCACATAGCTTTTGGCAGTATCGATTTTTTCTGCCAGCGGCACTAAGAACGCCAGTGTTTTGCCAGTGCCTGTCTGCGCACGGGCGATTACATCACGTCCGGCAAACAGCGCCGGTATAGCCTGCTCCTGTACCGGCATCGGCTTTTTAATGCCCATTTTCTGAAGCTGCTCTACGGTGTGGGCACAAACCTTTAAGGCTGCAAATCCATTTGTCATTTCACATTCCTCTTTTCCTCTAAAATTTATCTTCTGACCATAAGGTCTTTTTTCTCTATAACTTTAGTATTATATCATAGATTGGGCAGGAACGGAAAGATGCAGGCAAATTTTTCTGTTGCATATGATTGCTATAGCCTGAAAACTATCTCTGATTTTTATAATTAAGCATATAAAATTGCTTGGCCAAACAAATTGTACATGCGACAAAAAGCCCCTGCCGGCGATTTTCGACAGGGGCCTTGGCTTATTCAATTTATTCAGCTTCGCAAGTTTACATTTGCTTTTACATTACGCCTCTGAAATAGTGGCCTCTTGTAGTACCCGGCAGATTTTCCGGTGCCTCCACCGCACCGCCGAGAATCTTGCGGTACAGCGCCACAAGTTCGCCCAGACGTGCCGCATCGTAATCACGGCCGTCAATTCTCAGCGCCGCTACGCCTGCTTCCGCCATGTGCTGCACATTGGCAGTCATCGAAAGCTCATGCGCATTCAGAATATGCATGCGGCAGAACTGGTCCGTAACAATCGGGAAGCGTGCATCCTTGCGGTCACCCAAGAACAAAGGCTCTGCACAGTTAAACTTGCAGGCACCCTTATCCAGCGCACCCAGGAAGCTGCCGCCTACACAGTATTCGGAAACCATCATTTCCAAACGTCCCTGAATCATGCACTCCAACGGCAACGGGCTGACGCTCACAAGATGCTCTACCTGCGCCATGGTCAGCTCGGGGCTGAGCACTGCACCTGCAGCGCCCTGTTCCTGCCAGAACTGCAGTGTCTGGCTGTTGAAGATGTTCAAAGACATATCTGCTACCAAATTAAGCGCAGCATGCTTCTTCGCCAAAGGCCACAAGCCGTTGTTGTTGATATAAACAAAATCAGGCTGCATCTCCTCCCACAGGGTAAAGAGCTTGTCGAAATATGCCAGCTGTGCTTCCTTGATGATACGCGGTGTAGCAAAGGCCAGCTGACGGCCTGCCTTGCGCACCAGCTTGGCAGCCTTGGCATAATCCGCCTCGGACGGCAGCTGATGGTTAAAGCAGTCACCGCCGAAGAGAATGCGTTCAGCACCTGCCTGCAGCGCAGCATTAACCTTCTCAACGCTGTCGCAATGCACTACCAGAACAGATTCATGCTGCTTGGCCTTATGTGCCTGCGGCACTAATTGCTCGCTGAAGCTGTGCACCGCTGTGCGCGCCGGTGCGAAGGCATTCAGACGCGCTGCATCCAGTGCCTCGCATGCCATACGGCGTGCTTCGTTCATTTCGCTCATCGGCACCATGACATTTTCGTCATGCTCAAAGCACAGGCTGTTCAGGAAATATTCGGTCGTACCGAGGCGGTCCAGCTGCTTGCGCACACCGGCCTCATCCAGCGCACGCTTGCGTGCTGCCTCTACGATAAAATCGGTTTCGCCGTAGCCGACGTTGCCTTCATCATCCGTCAGCGTAACGGTCATAGGCTCGCCCAGACGTGCAGTAACTACGGCATCTACCGGAATACGTTTTTTTGCGTCCGGTCCGAAGAACTGCTGCGCATAGCTCATCAGTCTGCTGTCGAGAGTACGGAAAACACGGTCATTCAAGCGTACACCGTTAGGCACGTCAATCGTTACCTGCCGGCCAGGGGCCGCGCTCTGCACGCTATTGCCGCCGCACAGCATATCCGTAACGGTTGTGCCTACACGTCCGCCTACGCTTACCCAGAATTCCAGTCCGTCACCAAGATGCAGCTCCTTATCCAGCTTGATAACTGCCTTATTGCGGTTTTTATCCAGCTTAGCTACACGGCCGATAAGCACACCGCGGTTGTTGGGACGGCGGTCGCTCATCATTGTGCGACCGGGACGACGCTCCAAATAAGCGGTGGTAAAGTCACGATTGAAGATTTGCTCGATATTCGCCAAATCTTCTTCCGGCACGTTATAGTCACCGGCAAGATAGCTGTCAATCGCCCGGCGGTAAGCATCTACTACTACCGCAACATATTCCGGGCGCTTCATGCGTCCTTCGATTTTGTAGGACACAACGCCTGCGTCAATCAGCTGCGGCAGAATGCTCAAGGTATTCATATCCTTCGGGCTCAGCAGATACTGGCCTGCATCCTTGCCCTGCAGCATATCTTCATCCTTCGCGTTGAGCAGCTTATACGGTAAACGGCAAGGCTGGGCACAGCGTCCGCGGTTACCGCTGCGGCCGCCGATAAGACTGCTCATCAGGCATTGTCCGCTGTAGCATACGCACAGAGCACCGTGAATAAAGGTTTCGATTTCACTGCCGCGGCTGCAGGCTGCACCGATTTCCTTCAGGCTCAGCTCGCGCGCCAATACGCTGCGCTCCATGCCTGCGCCCATAGCAAAGTCTACACCGCTGCTGTTGGTAATGCTCATCTGCGTGCTGGCATGCAGCGGCAGCTCCGGCACAATTTTCTGCGCCAGACGTATAACGCCCAAGTCCTGCACAATAAGTCCGTCTACGCCTACGTTATTCAAAAACAGCAGGTAAGCGGATAAAGCCTCCAGCTCGCTGTCATCAACCAACGTATTGACGGTAATATACAGGCGCACATGGTGCATATGCGCAAAATACACCGCCTTAGCCATTTCCTCTTCATCAAAATTGCTGGCATAGGCACGTGCGCCAAAGGCTTTACCGCCCATATATACAGCATCGGCGCCGGCGTTTACCGCTGCCTCCAATGCTTCCCAGCTGCCTGCGGGAGCAAGCAGTTCTATTGTTTTCTTTTCCATATGTTATCTACCTTTCACGCACTGCTGCCAGCAGTCTGTCGTATCTGGCCTGCAGGCTTTGCAGCTCTTCTACCAGCACAGCATTTCTTTGCTGCATTTCCTGCTCGAGCGCAGCATATTTTTCCTGTATTTTCTGCTCCGCTGCTGCGCAATTTTGCTGCAGCTCCTGCTCCATCGCAGCGCATTTTTCCTGCATTTTCTGCTCCGCCGCCACAGATTGCTGCTGCATTTCCTGCTGCAGCGCAGCGTATTTTTCCTGCAGCTCCAGTCTGTCTGCAGCCAGGTCGAGCGCCGTCCAGATGGCTATTTTATCTGTCTGCAGCAGCTTTTTGCTTTCTGCCAGCTCCTGCATTCTTCTGTCTACCTCTGCTGCTATTTTCAGCACCTGTTCTTCGGAAGCAGAGGTCGTTAATGCATAGGTACTATTATATATTTTTACAGAAACTGATGCTTTTTCCATAAACACATCCTCTAGCTTATTCTGCGATAACGGTAAAGTTAAAGCTTTGCAGGCTCATTTTTTCCCAAGAGCGCTTGTAATCCATGCGGATATTGTAGGTACCGGGCTTAGTAACCGCCAGCACCAGAATTTCAACGCCGGGCGCACCCATTCTTTCCTCATCAGCGCGCGGAATGGTAAACGAGCTGCCTACCTTGCTTACTGCCGGTGAGCTGCAGCTGAATTGCCAGCCGTAGCCGGTGGAAGGATTGCTGTCCAGCTTCAACGCCATAAGTCCGCTTGCAGGCAGACGCAGTGTTTTGCCTGCAGCCTTATCGGTAATTTTCGCCAGCTGCAGCAGGCGTCCCGCTTCGCCGATGCGCAGGGAGGTAACTACATCCCTGTAGGGTACAAAGCTACTGTAGGCAGCATTTTTCTTGCTGCGCACAAACAAGCCCTCTTCGCCGAAAAGCACGTTATCATAATTGCCCAAAGCATTTTTTACGTTATCGTTATCTACAAAGAAATACGTAACCTCGAACTCCTTGCCGGTTGTCAGATCAAGATTCAGTCCGGTGTACGCCTTGCGTCCGCCGTTGTCTGCCTCCAGCAGCAGGCTTACCAGGCTAGGACGGTTCAGCATCACCTTATAGGTTACACTTCCCTGACCGCCTACCTCCTTGACCAGCTTAGCTGCAGCGTCGCGTACCAAAGCGTTGGCCTGTTTTTCCAGCTCTGCGGAATTACTGCCGTCGATGTAGGGCAGCATTGCCGTTGCCTTGCCGACAGAGGTCTGTTCGGTAAGCACCGTAGTCTGCTGGTCTGCCAGAACCGGCAGAGATAAGCATAAGCATAATAATGTTGTCAACAGGATTTTCATAGCCTGCAGCTCCTTTCCAAAAACAATGTTCCAAGCCTTGAATCTCTTGGTAAAAATTAAGCAGGAAGAAAAGCCCTCCTGCTTAATTAAAGCAATCGCGCTAAAACTAGCCGCCAATCGCTATTTTACAATCATAAACTTTTAATGAACTCAACAGCCTTTTCCAGACGTGCCAAAGTTCTTTCCTTGCCCAGCAGAACCATAACGTCAAACATACCGGGGCTTACGGTGCGTCCGGTCAGAGCCAGACGAGTCGGATGGATAACCTTGCCCAGAGCCAGACCGTTGTCGGCAGCAATCTTATTGTATGCTGCTTCGGTAGAAGCCAGGTCATATACATCATCAGCCTTAATTGCTGCAATGCACTGCTCCAGTACAGGAATATTTTCTGCCTTGAAGTGCTTAGCTACACCCTTTTCATCATATTCTTCAACATCCTTGAAGAAGTATGTTGAAGCATCGGCAACCTCCTGCAGAGTTTTAACGCGTACACGTACAACGTCTACGAGCTTTTCAAAGTATGCTTCGTTGGCAGCATCGTTGAACCATTCTTCGGTTACCAGGCCATCTTTAACGAAGAAGGGCTTAGCATCCGGCAGAATTTTTTCCAGCGGCAGCTCGGACAGATATTGGCCGTTCATCCAGGTTAGCTTTTTGGTGTCATAAATAGCAGCCTTTTTGCTCATCTGCTCCAGCTCAAACAGCTTAACGGTTTCTTCCAGAGTGAAGATTTCACGTTCATCGCCGGGGCCCCAACCAAGCAGAGTCAGATAGTTGATGATAGCTTCCGGCAGATAGCCTTGGCTGCGGAATTCTTCAACAGAGGTTGCACCATGACGTTTACTCAGCTTGGAACGATCCATAGCCAGAATCATCGGCATATGACCGAACTTAGGCGGTTCCCAGCCCAGTGCTTCGTAAACCAGCAGCTGCTTCGGAGTGTTGGAAAGATGCTCCTCGGCACGCAGTACGTGAGTCATGCCCATCAGATGGTCATCGACACAAACAGCGAAGTTATAGGTAGGAATACCGTTGGATTTTACAATTACGAAATCATCAAACTGGTCCATGTTAAAGGTAACTTCGCCATGAATCAGATCATGCACGGTGATACTGCCTTCGGCAGGAATCTTGATACGGATGGAATACGGTTCGCCTGCAGCGATGCGTGCTTTAGCCTCCTCTGCCGGAATATCACGGCAGGTACGTGCATAGCGGAACGGTTGCTTAGCAGCGCGTTGTTTTTCACGTTGTGTAGCCAGATCCTCGGTAGTGCAGAAGCAGTAGTATGCTTTGCCTTCGTCCAGCAGCTGCTGAGCATATTTTTTGTAAATATCAAAGCGCTCGGACTGATAGTAAGGACCGTATTCGCCGCCGGCCTCCGGGCCTTCATCCCAATTGATGCCCAACCATTTCAGGCTGGTAAGGATTTGGCTTACGGAATCCTCTTTCAGGCGTTCAATATCGGTATCCTCGATACGCAGAATCAGCTTGCCGCCCATTTTGCGGGCAAACAGCCAGTTAAACAGCGCAGTACGCGCACCACCAATATGTAAATACCCAGTAGGACTGGGAGCAAATCTTACTCTGACTTCAGACATTTCATCGTCTCCTTACATTTTAATTACAAATATAGATTGTCAATCAGATTAATTATACAGCTTTGAAGAAAAAAGTGCAAATATTAATCTGCGTTGCCGCCGTTTTTTATTTTTCTTCATGATTTAAAGAAAAAGCAAATCCAAACGACTTCGTTCATAGAAAACTGCTTTTATTGCTATTATTTCGCATTTTTTCGTTTGTCTAACCGCCGTTTTCGTATTATAATATTGTAATGAAGTAAATAAAAGGAGGATGCTTATGTGCCAAACCCCAGATTGGTCCGTCGGTGACCGCTATCTGCGTGAAAACGTTCCAGAGCTCGCCCCGTTAGTTGACCGTTATTCGCCCTGTCCGTTAAAACCAAAATCTAAAGAGGTTTATTTTACTATATTACTGACCGGTATTATTGCCCAACAGCTGCCGCCTGATGTCAGCCAACAGCTGATGAAAAAGCTCGAAGGCCTCACCGGCAATCCTATTACGCCGCATGCAGTACTTGCTGCTTCCGCCGAGGACCTGCTCAGTATCGGTCTTGTTAAGCAAAAGATAGATTACCTGCGCAGCTTTGCCGAAGCAGTGATCAACGGCAGCGTAACTATGGATAAGTTCGACGATATGACCGACGGCCAGATTACCAAGCAGCTGATGCAAATCCGCGGCCTCGGCCAATGGACTATCGAAATGTTTCTGCTGCTGGCTCTGTGCCGCACGGACGTTGTACCCAGTTCCGACTTTATCTTCAAGAAAGAGCTGCAAAAAATGCTTAATCTGAGCGAAATTCCCAAACGCGGCAAAATCAATACGCTTACGGAAACCTGGCGCCCCTGGCGCTCACTCGCAGTATGGTATATCTGGCAAAAAGCCAACGATAGCGAAAAAAAATAACACCCAAAGCAAAACAAAACCGTCCTTCCCAGTCTGCAATTTTGCAGATAACAGGAAAGGACGGTTTTTCTTATTTTCCGAACACTATTTACTGTTCACTAATCACTGAATACTATTTCAGGCTGGCAATAGCGGCAGCGGTATCTTCAGCACCGTAAACATAGGAGCCTGCTACCAATACGTTGGCACCGGCAGCCTTCACCAGCTTGGAGGTTTCGGCATTAACGCCGCCGTCAACCTGAATATCCACATTCAGGCCGCGCTCGGTAATCATCGCATGCAGGCGCTCAATCTTCGGAACTACGCCTTCAATAAAGCTCTGGCCGCCGAAGCCGGGGTTAACGGTCATCAGCAGTACCATATCAACGTAAGGCAGAATTTCTTCTACCGTACCCAGGCTGGTAGCGGGATTCAGCGCAACGCCGGCCTTCATGCCCTCAGCCTTAATCTGCTGGATGCAGCGGTGCAGATGCTTGGTGGTTTCTACATGCACAACAATCTGGTCGGCACCGGCAGCCTTGAAATCGGCAATGTATTTTTCCGGATTTTCTACCATCAGATGGCAGTCGAAAAACAGGTCGGTTACCTTACGGATTTTTTTCACTACAGGAGCACCGAAGGTCAGGTTAGGTACAAACTGGCCGTCCATAACATCGATGTGTACCCAGTCGGCACCGGCAGCTTCAATTTTTTTGATTTCGTCCGCCAGATATGCAAAATCGGCAGATAAAATTGATGGAGCAACTTTAATCATCATTTTCTTCCCTCTTTCTCTTGCAGGAGTTTTACCTCTGCTAACATTGTCAAATATGATTCATAACGGCTGGCAGAAATCTTTCCTGCAGCCACAGCATCCTTTACACCGCAGACAGGCTCATGCGTATGCGTGCAGGGACAGAACCTGCAGCCTGCCTCATAATCGGCAAACTCACGGAAGGAGGCCAGCACCATTTCGGCTGTCAGGCCCTCCAGCAGCAGATTGCCGAAGCCCGGCGTGTCCGCAATATAGCCTTCGTCAAACGGCAGCAGCTGTGCATAGCGTGTAGTATGCTTGCCACGGCCGATTTTTTCGCTAACCTCGCCCGTGCGCAGGTCAACGCTGCTGTCGATAGCGTTGATGGTAGACGATTTGCCTACGCCCGAAGGTCCGCCAAAAGCGCAGATTTTACCACGCAGACGCTCACGCAGAGCCTCCACGCCGGTGCCGTTCTGTGCCGACAGAGTATAAACCTCGTAACCGATAGGCTCATAAACAGCCTTCACCTGCTCAATCAGGCCCGCAGGAGCATTATCCTCCTTGTTGAGCACCAAAATTGCAGGAATTTTCGCCAGCTCTGCCAACGCCAGCAGCTTATCTGCCAGCAGAAAGCTGAAATCCGGCGCAGCACAGGCAAAGGCTGCCACAAACAAATCCAGGTTAGCCAGCGTAGGGCGTGGCAGAAAGTTTCTACGCGGCAGCACGCCGGTAATCATCCCCTCGCGTTTTTCGCTGCTGCTTACCTCAAAGCCGGCGATATCGCCTGTTGCCAGCGAAAAACGGTTTTTCTTCATTTTCCCCTTTACCTTACAGGTATAGGGCTCGCTTTCGCCCTCAACCTTCAGGTAATAATAGCCGTTATAATTTTTCAGGACTCTGCCCTGCAGCTCTGCCATGTTTACAGGTTCCTTTCGGAAATGAGCTTGCCGTCACAGATGAACTGTACCTTGGCATTGCCTGCATATTCCACCTTCTGACGCAGACGCACGCTGCCGTTTTGTGTACCGCTGTACAGCGTTGCCGTGCCGTTGTCATCCGTCAGCACAATGCGTACGTTGGCAGGTTTACCGCTCGGTACGACAAAGTCAACGTAGGCGCTCTTCTTATCGCCGCCGGCAGCTACGGTAATCGCTACAGCCGCGCCGTCGTTAAGGTTACTGCCTACACCAGGGTTGCAGGCCAGAACTATATTCTTCTTGGCGCTGGCATCCTGAACCTTTTTGATTTCACCCAGCTTCAGACCTGCCTGCTCCAGCATGCCCTTAGCTTCGTCAATGGATTTGCCGATAATATTCGGAACCGGCTTGTCGCCTTCGTTGATTACCAAATCGATGGCAGTTCCTTTGGGAGCCTTGTCCAGGCCCTTCGGCGACTGGCTGAGAACAGCGCCGATTTTACCGCCGTCCATATGCTTGCGCGTCACCTTACCGACCTTAAAGCCTGCATCCGCCAGCTGCTGCTCCGCCTTCGACAGCGACATGCCTGTAACATCAGGCACAGCCTTCAGCTCCGCGCCCTTACAGATGGTCAGGATAATAAGGCTGCCCTGCTTACGTTTTTCGCCGGCCTTCGGGGACTGCTCCATAACAGTACCGGGCTTAAACTTATCAGGATCGCCGTATTTTTCCTCCAGCTCTACCTTAAACTGCTTTTCCTCCAGCAGCTTCTGTGCTTCTACTACCGTCATATTGGTAACATTAGGCACTGCAATTTCCGCCAGATTGCGGTTGAAGATAAAGTGCGCTACCAGCGAAATTGCTACTACAGCAGCAGTAATCATTACTATCAGTTTGGTATAATTCAGCTTTTTCTTAACCACTGGTTTTTCATCCCCTGTTTTTCCGGAAGGCATTGCTTCCTGCTTTTCCTGAATTTTTTCCGGCTCTTCTGTTACAGCCGGAGTTACCTGCTTCGGCGGCAGCTCACTGCGCACCGGCTTCATAATTACCGTAGCACCGTCATCACGGTTATCGACAACATTGCCGTTAGGCTTCACCGCGCCCAGCTCCTGATGATAGTCCTCGCTGCTGAACGGGAAGAGCTTCATCTTCAGGTTCAACAAATCGTGTCGCATCTGTCCGGCGTTAGCATATCTGTCCTCACAACGCTTTGCCAACGCCTTGTCCATAATCTCCTGCATGCCCTCGGGAACATTTTCCATATAGTCCTTCAGCTGCGGCACAGGCTTTTCTACATGCATCATAGCAACCGAAACCGCTGTTGTGCCGACGTAGGGAACCTCACCCGTAAGCATTTCGAAGAGCACTATACCCAAAGAATAGACATCGCTGCTGGCAGTAATCTTACCGCCGCAGGCCTGCTCCGGAGAAATATAATGCACAGAACCCATCACCGATTTGGAATAAACCATCGTCTGGTTCGTGACCATTTTGGCAATGCCGAAATCAGCGATTTTCGGATTCATATTTTTGTCAATTAAAATATTCTGCGGCTTGATGTCACAGTGAATAATGTTATGGCTGTGAGCATGCTGCAGTGCATCGGCAAGTCGCACAGCGATTTCCAGCACAGTATTCAGGCTCAGCTTATGCTCCTGCATATACTCCTTCAGAGTAACACCGTCAACATATTCCATAACTATATACTGATTGCTGCCTTCCGATACAACATCATAGATATTGATAATATACGGATGCACCAGACGCGCCGCGGATTTTGCTTCTCTGCGGAACTGCTCCAGCAGCTCATTGTCCCCCAGGAACTGGTCGCGCAGCATTTTCACGGCTACATTACGGTCCAAAAGCTGGTCGTGGGCCAAAAAGACTTCGGCCATACCGCCATAGCCAATCGGACGAATAATCTCATAGCGTCCGTTCAAGATGGTCTTGCCATTTTTATCCATTACAGCTTTCCTCCCCCTGCGTAGTTAAATCAATCAGAATCAGAGACACATTATCGCGTCCGCCGTTGTCCAGGCTCTGCTCCAGCAGTTTGTCAGCAGCCTGCTCCGGATCGGCACAGCCGATAATCCGGCTGATTTCGGCTGCACGCAGCATGTCGGACAGACCATCGCTGCACAGCAGCAGCCTGTCACCCTCCTGCAGACGGAAGCTGAAGAAATCAGCATTAACTGTTTCCTCGACACCCAGGGCTTGCAGCAAAATATTACGCTGCGGATGTACAAAGGCTTCCTCGTCCGTAATTTTTCCCTGTTCCTTTAAATCCGCTACCAGTGTATGGTCATGCGTCAGCTGCTCCAGCTTGTCGTTACGGAACAGATACAATCTGCTGTCGCCTACATGGCAGCAGTAGCCGTGCCCATCCCCCGGCAGATAAAGCGCCGTCATCGTCGTTCCCATGCCGGAATAGCTTTCATTGCTCACCGCCATTTTAAAAACGTGCGTATTAGCCTTGTCAAAGGCCTCCAGCATAACCTTACGGATATTCTGTTCCTTCTGCTCATGGCGCAGGCTATGTGTTGCAGCCTCAAAGGCTTTAATAGTAGACCTGCTGGCAATTTCTCCTGCCGCATAGCCTCCCATGCCGTCGGCAACGGCAAAAAGAGAGGGCTCACGCACCAGCAGCGCATCTTCATTATTCTCTCTGACCAGGCCCACATGGGTTCTGCTGATTACCTGCATTATTTTTGCTCCTGTTCCTTGGCAAATTTAGCCCGCAGCTGACCGCAGGCCGCATCAATATCCTTGCCCATCTCCTTACGAACGGTAGCGTTAATCCTGTTTTTCTGCAGGATGCGCAAAAAGCGTTCTACTGCCGCTTTGGACGGGCGCTCAAAGCCCTGCTCCGGTACCGGGTTGGCCGGTATCAGATTAACGGATGCCTGCTTATAGCGCAGGTAATTGCTCAAAAGCTCCGCGTCCTGCGGACTGTCATTTTTTCCCTTCAACAGAATATATTCATATGTTATCTGCCTGCCGCTGGCTTTGCTGTAGCTTTCGGCAGCTGTCAGCACATCCACGAAGGGATAACCCTTGTTGACAGGCATCAGCGCCGTACGCAGCTCGTTTTTGACTGCGTGCAGTGAAATTGCCAGATTTATCGGCTTGCCCTGCTCCTCCAGGCGTTTAATACCCGGAATGATGCCGCAGGTGGAAATCGTCATATTACGGTAGCTCATGTTGCAGGTGTCCTCGCGATGCAGAAAATCCAGCGCCTGCAAAACGCTGTCAAAATTCAGCATCGGTTCACCGCTGCCCATGACCACCACTCTGCTCACCATTGCTCCCTGCTCACGCAGACGCTCGTTGAACAGGTAAACCTGCGCCACGATTTCTGCCGCCGTCAGGTTGCGTACAGCACCCTTCAGGCCGCTGGCACAGAAAGCGCAGTGCATATCGCAGCCGACCTGGCTGGAAACGCACACGCTGTAGCCGTAATCATGGTGCATCAGAACCGTTTCTACCGAATTGCCGTCCGGCAAGCCCAAAAGCAGCTTACTCGTCATGCCGTCGGAGGAATTCTGCTCACGCAAAATTTCCAGACTGTGCGGCAACACGGTGAATTTTTCCTGCAGCACGGCAATATCGGCCTTGCTCAGGTTGTGCATAGCGGTAAAATCAAAGACCGACTTTTGGTACAGCCATTGAAATACCTGCTTGGCACGGAACTTTTTCAGTCCTGCTGCCACAAACAAATCCTGTAATTCTTCTATTGGTAAAGCAAAAATATCTTGCATTCTCTTACCTCTATATTACTGCTTTTTCATCAGCTTACAGATATAAAAGCCGTCGATGCCGTCATTCTGCGGCAGAAGCTGCAGCTCCTGTACCTGCTCACCCGTCAGCGGATGTGTGAATTCCACGCGCTGCCATTCGGGATGCTGCGTTAAAAACTCTTCCACCAGATAATGGTTTTCGCTCTGCTCAATCGTGCAGGTGCTGTAAACCATCGTGCCGCCGTCCTTCACATACTGTGCGGCATTCTTTAAAATTGCCAGCTGCAACGGCGGGAACAGCTTCAGATCCTTGCGTTGCTTGCGCCAGCGTGCTTCCGCACGGCGACGCAGCACACCCAGACCGGAGCAGGGTGCATCAACCAAAACTCTGTCAAACACGCCCAGCCATTCGCTGCGCAGCTGCAGAGCATCGTTCTGCAGTGCTTTGACGCTCTTCATGCCCAGACGGGCAGCGTTTTCGGCAATCAGCTCCAGCTTATGCTCGTGGATGTCGCAGGCGATAACCTCGCCCTTATCCTGCATAAGCTGTGCCACGTGCGTTGCCTTGCCGCCGGGAGCGCTGCACATATCCAGCACGCGCATTCCGGGCTGCGGCGCCAGCACCGGCGCTACCAGCATAGAGCTTTCATCCTGAATATAAAAATGCTGCGGCAGTGCTGCCAGAAGCGTATGCAGCGACGGCAGATGCTCTGCCACAATGCCGTAGGGACTCCATTCGGAAGCATGCACCTGCGCACCCATTTCCGTCAGATCCGCCAACAGCTTGTCGCGCGTAGTCACCAACGTATTAACACGCAGGCACACCGGCGCAGCCGTATTATCAAACGCCAGCAGGCGTTCGGTACCGCCGCGTCCCCACGGTCCCAGCCAGCGCTTCACCAGCCAGCGCGGATGGTAATACTGCAGCGACAGATAATCGGCATCCTGCTTTTCGGTATCAGGCAGGACGAATGCTCCTGCTTCCTGCTTACGCAGCAGACCGCGCAGAACGCCGTTGACGAACTTGGCGCTGCCCTCATGGCTCACGGAGCGCGCCAGCTTCACAGCCTCGTTTACTGCCGCCGACGCAGGAATGCGCGTCATATACAGCAGCTGGTAGGTGCTGATGCGCAGTATCGCCAGAATATCACCGGCCACCTTGTCCAGCGGACGGCTGACACACTGCGCCAGATACCAGTCAAGCGTACCGCTGGCCTTTACCGTGCCGTATACCAGCTCCGTTGCCAGCCTTCTGTCAAGATCGCTCAGTCTGCTGCCGCGCAGATACTGGTTCAGCGCGATATTCGTATAAGCGCCGTCCTCCAGCACCATACGCACCAAAAGCGCCGCTGCTCCGCGGGCACTCTCAGGATAATTTGCTTTTTGTTCCTTCCGCATGCTTTGTTTCTTCCTCATCATCTTCCATAAATGCTAAAATTGCTGCTTCCAGCTTATTGATATCTACCCGTGTATTAAAGCAGGGACCGAAGGGACGCTCGTTTAAAACGCCCAGCACCGGCAGCGGAAATACATCCTGAATGCCGCTGGTCAGGTCACGCTCACAGGCCACGGCCACAATAGCTTTCGGCCTTGCCTGCTTAACCATCTGCCTTGCCAGCGTACCACCGGTGGCCACAGCAAAATGGCAACCGTACTTGTGCGCCAGCCCCAGCATAGCACCTACGCTGCAGCGTCCGCACTGACGGCAGTTCTCTACATTACGGGTTATCTTATGTACGCAGGTATCCAGCTGGATACAATGCGGTGTTAAAATCATAATTCGGTTGGCAGGCACCTTCACCTTATGCTGCAGCACCAGATTGTTGCTTACCTCGATAAAGGACTGCTCAATGCGGACGCGGGGAATATTGAACAAGCGTCCCAGTACTACCGCAAAGGGGAAGAGAATATTAATCGCCTTCCACGCCCAAAAATACAAAATTTTGAGCACCGGTATTCCCAATAGCGCCATGACAATTCCCAGCACGCCGCTGAGCATTGCCAGCACGATCAGTACGCCGAAAAAGCCGAAAATTATCGGCAGGAAACGGCTGATTTCATAAAGCCCCGGAAAGGTTACCTTCCAGACCACATAAAACATCAGCGCACCTAATACGGCACTAATGGAGGTCAAGGCCATAAATATACGTTTTTTGGGCTTAAATACACTATCTTCGTTCATTAAAAGATTACTCCTTCAATTTACAGCCTGCTTCAGGCAAGCAGATCGCCCTCCTGTACACCGCGGCCGTTCAGGAAAACCTGCGCCGGCATACGTTTTTTGGATTCGGGCTGTACCTCGGTGATTTCCAGTACTCCCTCACCGCAAGCTACAAAGAAGCTGTGCTTGCCGGTTTCGATAACGGTACCGGCAGCAGCAGCGCTGTTTTTGTCAGTCATTTTACTGCCCCATATTTTCAGGCCCTTGCCGTTCGGCAGCTTGGTAAAGGTGCTGGGTGCAGGATTAAAGCCGCGGATAAGGTTGTGTACCTCCTGTGCCGTTTTGCTCCAGTCGATATGCTCCATGCTGCGGTCGAGAAGTGTTGCATAGGTAGCCTGTTCGTTATCCTGCGGTTCCGCAACGGCAGTACCTGCCGCAATCTTGTCGATAACTTGCAGCAGCAGCGCCGCACCCTGCTCACGCAGAGCATAATGCAGCTCGCCCATCGTGGTATTTTCTTCGATAGGCACTACTACCTTATCCAGCATTGCGCCGGTATCCATGCCGATATCCATCTGCATAATCGTTACGCCCGATTCCTTTTCGCCCTTGATGATGGCATACTGAATCGGCGCCGCACCGCGATACTTCGGCAGCAGGGAAGCGTGTACGTTAATGCAGCCGTATTTCGGCAGCTCCAGAATTTCCTTGCTCAAGAACTGGCCGAAAGCAGCTACAACAATCAGCTCCGGCTGCAGCTCGTGCAGCAGCTCAACAAATTCGGGAGTTTTTACCTTTTGCGGCTGGTAAACAGTCAGGCCCTGCGCCAGCGCATATTCTTTAACCGGTGTTTGCAGCAGCTTGTTGCCGCGTCCCTTCGGACGATCCGGCTGAGTTACTACCGCAAGAATTTCATGCTTGCCGCTTTCACACAGCGCCTGCAGACTGCCTACTGCGAAATCCGGCGTTCCCATAAATACTATACGCATTTGTTTTCCTCCGTATATCTTTCTATTTTTTTTCGTATCCCGGTCAGGATTTATCTTAAAGCATCCTCGGGATTTTCCTTCTGCTTAGGCGAAATGGTTTTAGCCTTGTCGATGAACAGAATGCCGTCCAGATGGTCCAGCTCATGCTGAATGCAAATAGCCAGCAGACCGCTTGCGGAAAGCAACATGCGTTGGCCGGTTTTGTCGGTGAATTCGCATTCCACATATTCGGAGCGTTCTACCTCGCCTTCGTAATCAGGCACGGAAAGACAGCCTTCGCTGCCCAGCACCTTGCCCTCGCGTTTAACAATCTCAGGGTTAATCAGCTCGTACAGGCCTTCTCCTACGTCGATAACTACTACGCGCTTGCTTACACCCACCTGCGGTGCTGCCAGGCCTACGCCGTCGGCCGAATACATTGTTTCTGCCATATCACGCAGCAGACGCTGCAATTTTTTATCTATACGCTCTACCGGTTGAGCCACCTCACGCAGCACCGGAGCGCCGGCAATCACTATTTTTAACTTAGCCATTTTTGTTCCTCCTTGTATCTATTCCAATAGTTCATTATAACACATTACTACAGAAAAAAACAAATTCTCTGCACAGGCTTCCTCATATATTTAAGCAAATACTGCAAAAGCCTTCTGCGTCAGGCGTATTTTTCCCGTCAACGTCAGAAGGCTCTTAAGCTTTTTTGTTATCTATTTTTTATAATTATTTTTATCTGCCATACGGATACCGGTATTTACCAGCTTCTGTGCAGGCTTGCTGCCATCTTTTACTGCTGCAGCGGCAGCCATCACAGCCTCATAGCCCATTTTGTACTGATTCTGTACGGCAACGGCAATACTATAGTTTTTGTCCTCCAGGCCCAGTAAGGTCTTTTTGCCAAGGTCAAAGCCGGTAACGGCAATATCCTTACGGCCTGCAGTCATTACAGCTTCCACAGTTGCATTGGTGGAGCCGTTGTTGCAGGCAATAATGCCTTTAACATTATGAGTATTTTTGATTTTTTCGGCAACCAGCTTAACTGCGCCTGCATCATCACCGTAGTTAATAATATAATCATGTTCGATTTTCCAGCTTGCAGAAGCAAATTTACCCCAGTTTGCCATAATGCTGTTCAGACGGTCGGAAATCGTAGTGCTGGCCAAGGTGCTGACATGTACCAGAACCGTTGCCTCCTCGGATTCCTTCACGCCGCTAGCCTTCATCTGCTCTACCATTTGCTGGCAAACCTCGGCACCAGCTTCCAAGTTATCGGTAAGGAAGGCTGCATCATAATCATTGCTGCTGAGTGCAGTATCAACCAAAAATACCGGCAACTTCTGCTCGCGCAGTGTTTTCGCACTTGCCGTCATATTGGAGCTGTCCGCCGGAGCAAGAATCACTGCATCTGCTTTTTTGCCGGGAAGCTCCTTGACCATATCGCGTTGCAGCTCCCAGTCGCCGTCCTTCATAACGCCGCCGACATAAACGTTAACGTCAGCCTTAGCTGCGCCGTCCTTAATGCCGCGGATAACTTCTTCCCAATAGTTACCCTTCATAACCTTAAGTACGGCATAGACGTTTTTGCGTCCTTCCTTTACTTCCGTTACAGGCTCAAAATCCTGCTTGGATTTGGCGTTCATAACCTTTTGTGTTACCGCGCCCTGTTGCGCATTGTTGCCGCCGCAGCCTGCAACGCCTACAAGCAGTAAAGCCGAGAATAAAACTGCTAATAATTTCTTCATACCCATACTATCAACCTCCGCTTATTTATATGAGTAACATTTCAAAACTTGCTCATATGTTATCAACAATATTATAACACTTTTACAAGAAAAATCAAGCAATTTGTAATCTTTGTTTGTTTTAACCTAAACTCAATAACCACGTAAACATTAAAGAATAATAGACTCAGCAAGCATTGTATTTATCACAAATCAAAGCTGTTTTTCTGCGTTCAAATCAAAGCTAAATATTATTTTTGTCCTCTTTCACTTCACAATAGCTTGCGTCAGGTAAAGATAACTTTACAAAAGCCTCTTTCTTCTCATCAAAGTTTGTGCTATAATCTTTTATTAAGCAAGCAAAAACTGACAACAGTACAGCCCGCTTTATGATAATTTAGGGAGGATTTTTACATATGCTGAACCAGATTTCTTTATTCACCGAAAACAACGAGGGTGGTTTGTTCAAAATCACCACCATTCTTGCTAAAGCCAACATCAATATTTACACCATGCTGGCCAACGACAGTGCGGAATTCGGCATCGTGCGCCTGATTGTGGACAAGGCAGAAACTGCTATCGAAGTACTGAAGGCAGAAGGCTACCAATGCCGTCAGGACAAGGTTATTGCTGTAGAGATGAACGATACTCCGGGTTACCTGGACGGCATTCTTTCCGCTATCCACGGTGCCAACATCGACATTTCTTACCTTTACATTTCCTTTAACCGCGACAATGTTAAGCCGGTAGTAGTTTTCAAAACCAACGAGCCGGAAACTGCCACCTTCCTCATCGGACGTGGCTACAAGCTGCTGGAAACATTTTAATAGCTGAAATATTTTAAAGGCCGCCCGCTGAAGCAGGCGGTCTTTTTGCATGCAAAAAAGCTGCCGCAGCCTTCGCTACAGCAGCTCATACTTATCAGTTTACAGTTCTTCCGCCAGGTCAAGCAACAGTCTTTCCGTCTTTTCCCAACCCAGGCAGGGGTCGGTAATAGATTTGCCGTAGACGCCATCATGCACGCCCTGAGCACCGTCCTCGATATAGCTTTCAATCATCAGGCCCTTGACGATTCTGTTGATATCAGCATTCAGCTTGCGGGAATGCACAATATCCTTGGCAATGCGGATTTGCTCCAGATATTTTTTGCCGGAATTGGCGTGGTTGGTATCCACAATAATCGCCGGGTTCTGCAGCTGACGCTCCGCATACATATCAATAACGATTTTCAGCACCTCATAATGGTAGTTGGGGAAACTGTTGCCGATGGGGTCTACATAACCACGCAAAATGGAATGCGCCAGCGGGTTGCCCTTGGTGCGTACCTCCCAGCCACGGAACAAAAATTCCTGCTCATGCTGCGCTGCCGCCACACTGTTGAGCATAACGGACAAATCGCCGCTAGTAGGATTCTTCATGCCAACGGGAATGCCTACGCCGCTGGCAATCATACGGTGGAGCTGGTCCTCGCTGGAGCGCGCGCCAACTGCGGCATAGCTCAGCAAATCGGACAGATAGCGGAAAACCTCGGGATAGAGAATTTCCTCTGCACCGGTCAGGCCGGTTTCTTCTACCACGCGCACGTTCATTTTACGGATAGCGATAATACCACCCAGCATATCCTCTTCACCCTCGGGAGAAGGCTGGTGCAGCATACCCTTATAGCCTACGCCGATAGTACGCGGCTTGTTGGTGTACAGACGCGGTACGATAAAAATTTTATCCTGTACCTTTTCCTGCAGCTTGGCCAGACGATAAACATAGTCCAGCACAGCATCCTCATTATCGCTGGAGCAAGGACCGATGACCAGCAAAAAGCGGTCATCCTTGCCTGTAAAAATATTCTTTATAGCCTCGTCACGCTGCAGCTTCAGCAGCTTAGAAGCCTTACTTACCGGATAATCCTCCATTAAGGCCTGCGGCGACGGCAGCACCTTGATAAATTCCATCTGCATGCTCATAAACAATTACTCCCATTAATCAATTTGCTGACACCGGCAGATTTTTTGCAACATTCTACCGGTATTAGCAGTGTCAAATCTTCTATATTGTAACACAAACTCTGTTTTTATACAATCATTTACCATGTTAAATTACACTTACAGGGTCAACATTAAAGTAAAGATTAGGCTTTTCCTTGAATTCACTGTTCAGCAATGCTTCCTTTGTTTCCCTCAAATCCTGCGCCTTCAACAGCACATTGAAACGGTACAGGTCATAGGCCTTTGCCACCAGCGAGGGGAACGGTCCTGCAATCAACAAATCCTCCAGTTTGCCTTGCAGCTTCAGGCTCTGCAGATAAAAAACAACCTGCTGCGCCAGCGCCAGGCCTGCACCCTCATCCTTATCCACCACCTGCAGCTTAAGCATCTGGGCGAACGGCGGATAAAAATAGTTCTGACGTTCCTGCAGCTCGCGCTTGGCAAAGGTGTCGTAATCCTGCGTCACCGCCAGCTGCAGAATCGGGTTATCCGGATCATAGGTCTGGAAGATTACATGTCCCGGCCTGTCACCGCGTCCCGCACGCCCCGCTGCCTGCGTCAGCAACGAAAAGGCGCGCTCCGACGCTCGGTAATCCGGCAGATGCAGCGTACTGTCCGCCGCCAGTACTCCCACCAGCGTTACATTGGGAATATCATGTCCCTTCGCCACCATCTGCGTACCAATCATCACATTGGCCGCACCGTCGGCAAAGCGCCGCAGGATATCGGCATGCGCAAACTTCGCCACAGTCGAATCCTGGTCCATGCGCAACACACGCACCTCCGGCAGCTGCTGCAGCTGTTCCTCGGCCTTCTGCGTACCGCTGCCGAAATATTTGATGCGGCGGCTATGACAGTTGGGGCACTCCTGCGGCAGCGGCATCGTGTTACCGCAGTAATGGCAACGCAAATCCTCGTTCTTCTTGTGGTAAACCATTGCTACGGCGCAATGCGGACAGGTAATCGTCTGGCCGCAGTCGCGGCACATCACAAAGGTAGAATAGCCACGGCGGTTTAGGAGGACAATCGCCTGCTCCCCCGCCGCCGCCGTCATCACTAACGCCTGCTGCAGCGCGCGCGACAGCACGCTGAAATTGCGCGCCTCCAGTTCCTTGCGCATATCCACGATCTCAACCTTTGGCAAAGCAGCACCATTAGGACGTGACGTAAGATGCAAATGTGTACATTCGCCCTGCAGTGCCTTATAATAAGTGCATAAATCCGGCGTCGCACTGCCAAGCACCAAAGCTGCGCCGGTCAGGCGGCAGCGGGTGCGGGCAACATCACGTGCATTATAATGCGGACGGTGGTCCTCCTCCTTGTAGCTTCCCTCATGCTCCTCGTCGACAATCACCAAGCCAAGCTTTTCAAACGGAGCGAACACAGCACTGCGCACGCCAATCAGCACCCTTGCCTTGCCTGTGCGCATGCGGTACCACACGTCGCCTCTTTCGTTCTGCGATAGCTTACTGTGCGCCACGGCAATCTCGCTGCCGAACCATGCCTGAAAGCGCTTCACCAGCTGCGCTGTCAGCGCAATTTCCGGCACCAGCATCAGCACCTGCCAGCCTGCATCCACAGCATGAGCCGCCGCACGCAGGTAAACCTCCGTCTTGCCGCTGCCCGTAATGCCCTGCAGCAAAAAGGACTGCGCACGCTGCGCATCTATCGCCTGATTAATCTTTACTGCGGCATCCTGCTGCTCTGCCGTCAGCTGCAGGCTTTCGCCACGCTCCTGCTCTGTGTTATAGCTGTTGCGCAGCACACGCTTCTGCACTGCGTCCGCCAAACCGTTCTGCGCTAAAGCGCGCGCTACCGCGGAGCTCACACCCTGCTGCGCCAACTCGCTCACGCTCAGTGCTCCTGCAGCCTGTGCCAGTACGCCCAGGGCAGCATGCTGCCCCTTGGCACGTTTGGCAAGCGTTCCTTCAGCCAACGCCTGCCTTCCTGCAGCATTGATACGATAAGCCAACACAGTTTTTTCCTGCAAACGCTCATTATAAACATAATAAAGCAAACGTCCCTGCGCATCACGCACGGCACGCCGCTTAATGCTCGATTTTCCCGGCACAAAAAGGCGCATCGCCTCTGCCAGCGAACACATATAATAATCTGCCATCCATTTGGCAGTAGCCAGCATTTCCTTATCAAACCAAGGAGTATCGCCCAAGGCTGCCTCCACCGGCTTCAGCTTACTTCTCAGCACTTCATCACTAGGCAGCGACACACGCTCCACCACAAAGCCTTCCACCTTCTGGCCGCTGAAGGGAATAACTACACGCCAGCCGCTGTCTATAAACTGCAGTGCTTCCGGAACACTGTAGGTAAACTGACGGAATAAATTTTTTACCGGTAAATTTATCGCAACATTAACAGCAAACATGGCAACCTCCTGCAAACATACTTGTAGTTTATTATAGCATAAATCAGGGAGAATGCGGAGAGCGTTTATATAAAAAGCGTTCTACCGCAGTCATGTAGAACGCCTTTTGCAGCTTTATGCTGTTTTACTGTTATGCTGTCAATTTGGAGGCAAGCTCACGTACTTCTGCTTCTACCGAAGTTTTATCTTTCATAACCGCTAAGGTTTGCCTTTAATCTTTATGTTTACTTCTTTCGTCCCCGAAAGAAGTAACAAGAAAGGGGCGCGCTTTACCAAAGCGCGGGAAACAGTCGCTTTTTTGCTCGCACAAAAAAACTTAGCAAAAAATGCTTTACCATATTCTCTTTGGTTCGTAGTAAACTAACAACTACTGAAACACATTAACGATTATGGAAGTATTTTTTGAGGTTTAGACTAACGCAAAGTTTAATCCCCTGATACAAGTCTTAGACAAACCACAAAGCACTTCATGGGTTACGAAGAACTTTTGCAAGAATTCGAACAAGCGCTAGTAACAGTAAAGCGGCCCTATTCAAACTGTTTGCATAGATCAAAATCACTGTTTCAGCACTTCGTCATATTTCATAATCTCGCACTGAGACTAGCCATTATTTTTTGCTTTCTCTTCCAGTTCCAACATGTACTTATCAAAATCAGACATAAATAATCTGTCTTGAATGACACGATATTTTTCAAATTCAGTTTCGGCATGCAGCTTTGCAATTGCTTCTGACACCTTCCCTGCATCCTGTAAAACACCATATTCAAACATTTCAATGAAACTGTTAAGTCTCTTCTCCCAATCCTCCATAGTAAGAGGAATATGCCTTAATGTCATGTTCTCTGCGAAATCCAAGTATGCGGTAACCATACGGTTTAATTGCTGCAATTCATTTTCGCTCAGATAATTTTTTGCAATCGTCACATCACTTTTTTTAATCTTGCCGTCTGGAGCATCTGCCCATGTAGTAAGTCCCATATGTTCCTTTTGATGGTCGGCGCGTTCTACAATCAATTCAACTGCAGTGTGACCGTGAATTGCATAGTGCATTTTGTTCTGAATAGTTGCGTAAAACCGTTTTGTTGTTGCAGAGGTTTTGTCATAATCTATCGCAGTAGCATAAATATCTGTGATTTTCTGATAAAACTTCCTTTCGCTTGCGCGAATTTCTCTGATACGTTCAAGCTGTTCATCAAAGTATTTATCCGTCAGATAAGTGCCTTGTTTCAGGCGTTCATCATCCATTACCCAGCCTTTAATGGTGTAGTCCTTGGCAATCTTATTTACCCATTTACGGAACTGCACTGCACGCTCAGAATTGACTTTAAATCCTACTGCAATAATCATCTCCAAAGAATAGTGATTTGTGCTATAGCTTTTTCCATCAGCAGCAGTTATTCGATATTTTCGAATAACTGAACCCTCCTGTAATTCACTATCCTCGAATATCTTTTTAATATGATAATTTATGGTGTTTACACCTACATCATACAAAGTTGCCATCATTTTCTGTGTCAGCCATATATTCTCATCTTCGTAGCGCATCTCAATGCTGTCCTGCTGGTCCCCCACAGAGGCAACATAAGTCAGATATTCCGCTGCGCTGGAACGGATGGTTATTTCGGCTTTGTTTTTTACCAATATCCCCACCACTTTCTCTCAAATCAAATTTATCAGCACAGTTTAACAGTACCACAGTTTCAGCGGTTCGCCGTCTCCAATCATGCTTCGCTCTCGCTCGCATTCTTGGACGGCTATCACATGGTGCGCACCAGCTGCTCACCGCGTCGCTCAGCTCCTAGTGAGCAGGGTGACGCACTCAACATGGCTCGTCAATAGAACCCGCTTCATCATAGATATTTTATAGCCATAAGATTTCATTTATATTAGTCGAAAACTGCCTTAAATAAAGGATTTAAGCAACTAAGCTACATCTATTGTAATTAAATTGCTTTGGTGTACATTTTGTCAGCGGACACAAAACGGCCACAATGTACCCATTATTCAAGCTATTTAAGGCGAAGATTATTGCATAAGTTGTTAATAATAAATTCGACGTTCCCTTGCTTTTTCCTGCCACGTCTTTTTTTACATCTTTTCCTTGACCAAAACTACAGCCACACTGCCAGCAATAATCTGCCAAAGCAGCCGCTGTCTTTTAACGCGCTTCTCCTCGCGCGCGGATGCCTGCAAGGATTTGTTGGCACTCTCCAATAAGCTGCTCTGAGCTTGCAGCTCTATCTGCAGCTTTATTGATTCCGATTTGAGCTTGCTCAATTCCGCTTTCGACTCGGTCAGCGCTGCTTGTGATTCTGCCAGCGCTTGCTTGGTGCTCTTGGTTTGCTGCAGCAGCAGACTCAACCTGCTGTCGAGTGCTGACATTTCCGCCGCCGTCATCGTGTAGGTTGTAGCCGATGATGCCTCCGATGCAGAGGCAGGCAAAAGCAAGCACAATGTAGCTGCAGTAACTGCGAAATATTTTTTCCACATCTTAGCCCTCCCACAGATAATAGCCTGGCACAGAGCCGCCAGCACGCATGTCGACGTGCACAAAGCCCTGCGATACATAAGTACCAACACCATCAAAAATCTGCTTACAGATGCGGGCCAGCTCGCGTGTAGATACGCCCTCAACATAGATATCTGCAGCAGTACCAGCGACATGCTGAGAGTTAGACACACCGCCTACATTGGCATTGTGTACCGGGCAACGATAGCCGCTGCTGATATAGATTGGGCGACCTAAACGTGCACGCAAGCGTTCCAGACCGGTCAGCAATGCAGAGCTAATGCCATATGCCGGCAGCGTTCCGCAATGCTTGCAAGCAAATTCGGCCTCAGAAAAATGAGCAGATAACATAGCCATAACAATCAACCTCTTCTCTTTTTGATAACATTAACAAGACCTTGAACTGCTTCAATACCGGCATCGTTGAGGTTCTCGCATATAGAGAGCAGCTCGGTAACAACAAGATAGCCAGCAACAAGCGGCACAGCCCATACAGGCTGTCGCAGCGTGATCATGCACACATCAACCAACACAGCGGCCAGTACACAGAGAATATAAACAATAATCTTTCCAACAAAACGGTGCTTCATTACCTCGCTGGAGATTAAGCCGTCCGCGCGGGCAGCTTTAATGCCTGTAATAATCTGCATAACAGTCGGTGCGGACATACCGACTTTCTGCAGGCGTTTGTAGGACAGGCTCATCCAGCGAGTAAAACAGTCAATAAAAACCAGCGCTGAAAATGCTATGAAGAGTACAGCGTGCTTATGCAGCAGGATGGCGAGGATGGCAGCGGCGACAGATTTATAGCTGATACCCTGACAGAGCGTCTGTGCTGCGTTAAAAGCAGCAAATTTGAGTGCGTCAAAATTCATTGATAAATACCTCCTAAAATTTAATGAAGAAAAACAGGAAATAAACACTAAGAAGAATTGAACATTTTATCACCTCATGCCTTAAAACTCATGCTGTCCTCCTATAAAAATGCACGACGTAGGCAGGTGGCTGAACGGTGGATGATGCGCCATAAATGGGATTGCTGTTGGAAGCGTCAAACATACCCGCTGAGTAAATAAATTCACTATCCATCGCGTGACTCGTAAATTCCGGGGTAAACATTCTGCCCCATTTGGAGTCCGTCGAGAATACACCAGAAACAGATACAGCGCCTATAGGATATGGAGTCTGATGGTTATCAGAAGTATATCCGAACGTCATTGCCATATTACCAGTAATATTAGGCAGTCCCGCTTCAATCGTCGTTCCCGCCGCATGACCGCTATCCGCGCCCTGCAACGTCCTGCCCTTGGCAATCTCTTCCCATGTGCCGCGAGCAGGAGCGTTGCCAGTCGTAGCAAAGATACTGCCTACGGGGTAAATTAAATCAAATATTGCAGCTGCTCTAGCGTCAACTGCAATAAATTCTGCTGTACCGTCTTTAGTCATAATACGTCCTTTCTCGGCTAAACGCCGAGTAGACGTTTAGCCGTAACAAATATAGTAGCGGACAGTGTATGCAGGCGGTTGAACAGTGGTAGCATTACCGTAGATGGGATTGGAGAGAGAAGCGTCAAATGCAAAGCCAGTGCCGTTTCCGTCGCCATTCCAGTTTTCCCCATTTATTGTGGGAGGAATGTTCTTATCTGCGTCTTGCTTAAAACATCCGGTGGTATAACCTCTTCCACCAGAATCACCGCCACCCCAAGACGCTACTCTTCGCCCTGTAATATTCGGCAGGCCAGCTTCTTTATATTCTCCAGCCGTTTCTGCGCCCTGCAATACACGTCCGTTTAGATTGGGCAAGACGTTTGTACCCAAAGCCGCAACCAGTTCCGGGTAATCGTCTGCATTTATAGTTTGTCCATTACATAAGAGCAAATGCTCATAATCTGGGGGGGTACTCACGAGGGCAACAATTTCCCCGCACGTATGATGTGTTCTCATATCTTTGATTTTCCATTTGACTTGTCCGTCTTGTGTTGTCATAGTTAACCTCCTAATTATCTGTAAAATACACCAACTGTCCTCTAACCCAGCCCTCAAAAGCAACATCATTGCTTTGAAATTTCTTTAAAGCCACTACACTCATAGACGTGTCACCCCCTATTTCTGCAACAATAACTGGGTTATTAATTGTATCCTGTGGGTCTAAGACAGCAGAAGCATACCCTTTTGCTGGGTATGGTAAAGGAATCTCTTTAAATACTCCCCAGCTATCTTTAGTAGTAATAGCACCCCAAAAGTTTAAAACAACAATTCGTCCATATTTATAAATAGAATATAGCGGTCTAAGCGTTTCGTCCGTAGGAGAAAGCATAATAAATTCTCCTAATTTAGTAATCTCGCTCATAATGGGTTCGACTTGTGTTTCTACACTTGCTACACTAGCGCTCTGCTGCACGCTCCATTCAGCTGCACCGTCAAGAGTTACCCCCCCGTTTTGAACGTAGGTTCGGCATTTCCTGTCGTACCTGCTGTTACACACTCTAAGTAGTAACCTGCCGGAAGCTGCGTGGTGTAGGCAATGTCACCTACTTTGTAGGCGGTGTTGCGTTGTAAAAAGCCGTACTCCGCTTTACTGATAAGTCCCTGCGCTTCCTCAGCAGCGCCAGCAGCACTCGTTGCACTAACCGCTGCATTCGTCGCAGACGTAGCAGCTTCGCTCGCTTTGTCGCTGGCGGTTACAGCTGATGCAGCGGCAGCGGTGGCACTCTTGTCGGCAGCGGTGGCACTCTTGTCGGCAGCGGTGGCTTTGTTTGTCGCCGTTGTTGCAAACGTACCAGCCTGCGCAGCACTTCCGGCAGCAGCGGTCGCACTGTCAGCAGCCTTGCCCGCCTGCGTGCTTGCAGTTGATGCAGAGGACGCAGCAGACGTGGCACTGTTTTTAGCAGCAGTCGCTGATGCTTTGGCATTGGTTTCGCTGTTAGCCGCAGCGTTCTCACTTGATTTAGCATTCGTTGCAGACGTTGCTGCAGCTGCTTGAGATGCAGCAGCTTTTGATGCACTACCACTGGCAGCATTCGCCTGTGCCGTCGCAGTGACAGCAGCTGCCTCCGCACGGCTCATGGTTGTTTCTGCCTCATCTTCGTCCCAAATCACAGTGCTCTCACTGTACGTTGAGCCGCCGACCTTGCCCTGCACCAATTTAACTTTTTTATTGGCCTTTAAGACAGTGACGATCTCGCCTTCCTTTAATTGAGGATTATAAGCGTTCCACACATCCTCGCTCGCAAGGCTAAACTGTATTCTTGCATTACTCATTATTTACTTCACCTCACTCCGTACGCACCCAAAAATATAAACATAAGTAAGATGGCTCAAAAGTTACTTTTTCTCCGTTGCCAGTAGATTGGATGGATATTTGATGCGAGTGATTTCCAGCCTCTTCAGTTTCGCCCCAGCGGCGCTCATGAGCTTGATATCCTGCACCACCACTGCCGCCATGGGTTTGCCAATTGCTGACATAGATATCATGCTTATGATTGCCAGCACCATAAATTGTAGCTTCATGACTATGTGCAGGCAGTTGTTCCTGCGTAAGCACAAAGCCATCGCTACCACCCAGAGCACCGCCAGCATAACCATCACCAGCAGAGCGGATATATCGACCGCTCTGCAGAAGCTGCCACGTGCCTCCAATCTTCGTACCGGGATTGATGTTCTCCTTCGTGATGACCACAGAGCCAACAAAGCTCATCGCGTTCAGATAATCAATATCCAGAGCAACATTTCCCTTACTGTCTGGAGTTCTCCCCTCGACACTATATACAAAATTCTTCTGCAGATTGCCTTTAGCATCCGGTTTCTCGCCATTCAGCGACAGCATGAATGTTTTTTTGATTGAAGCAACGAGGCCTGCGTAATCGCTGTCCAAAGCGTCCTGACCCTGTTCCACGAGCACCTGCGCCAGCGCAGCAGCCATAATCGTGGCCTGCTTGTATAATTTGTTATGCAGCGCCGCAGAAGCAAGACCGGGCACAACGCCGTTAATGCGCTGTGTATCCGTAGCATACTCTGCGTCGCTCACAACATTCAGCGCTGCCACGGCTTCAGCAAAAACTTTAAAATTACTACTAGCCATTTATCAATTCCCCTTTTCTGCTTCCGCCCAATGGCTCTCATAGCCACTGTAACGCATAGTATTATAATCATAGCTAAACAAAGGCAAGCCGTCTGTCGATACAAACGTCAGCACATTGATACGCACGCCTTCCGGCTTCGGAATAACATAAGCATGGATGATGAGCTCTTCCTCAAGCTGCGTGTAATCGCCCTGCAGCACAATGTTGTAGCTCATATCCTGAAAATCCTCGATGGACAGTTTTTTATTAGCGCCCATGACAGCGTCCCACAAATCGTACAGCTCACCAATTGTGCCCTTCCAGGCATTCTGGATAATGCGGGCCTTAATCATCAGCCTGAAAACTTCGTCATCCAGCAGATTGCCCTCGCCCATTTCCGCCGGCGGATATCCTGTGAGCAGGGGCGTGCTTGCCAGCTTGTCAGGCGCAGGCGTGTATATTATCGGATAGATCTCACCGCTGGCCACTTCAGCTGGCGACGGACAGATAACCTCACCAATGGCAGCAGCAGACGGCTCAAATTTCAGCTGGCGACTTACACCAACAATCTGCCCTAAAATATCCAGCTGCGCCGTACTAGCATTGTCCACCTCAAACGCCAACAACATATTGTTTATGCTATTATCAATGTCCAGACCATAGCTAAGCATTTTCTGCACCATCGCCGTAAAGCGTGGGCTGTGGCGATATTCGCTCGTAACCAGGCGCTTATAATAATCAAGATTCTGCATCATTCCAGCGTCACCTCAATGTTCGCATACGCAGGATTCGGAATCTCTTTAAAGCCGATGTCAATGTCCTGCGCTGCCATGGCCGACTTGCTCAAGCCTAGCTTCAGCTCCTTAATACCAAAGATAGGCTTGGTGAGTGAGGGATTACAATCAGTAATGATGTTGCTCAGTACTGACGCAGACACGTCACTGCCAATCGTCAGCGCGGCCAGATAACTATAAACAGCTTCACGGACTTTGACAGTCATAGTGGAGATATAGCCTGTATATTTTTTGATTACGACCTTAACAAAAATATCTTTGTAGACAGGGCGATAAAACCGCACACGGTTTATATAATCGTTCTGGTCCGTATACTGCACTTCAACATCGCCGTTCGTATAACACCCGATGCCTTTATGCAAAAATATCGCTTCTGCCACGTCTTCATCCGCCCCTCCCTCGACCACACAGGTCACGGAGTGAGCTGGCAGGCCATACGGATTATCATCCGTTACAGAGCTGACGTTGGTATCGTTCTCGTACACAGCGTAGCGGGAAACATTTTTTAGAGCAGCAATCGCGCCCTTCGTTCCGTCCAGCATAGTCTGCGACGGATTCGCAGTGCTGATGGTCTGGCGTTCGCGCAGCTGCGCATCAGTCTCCTGCACATTACCCAGCACTGCAGCAACTTCATTCGTCACAGATACCCAGCCGTAAGTCGGCGTTTCAATCTGCGCTATATCGCCAGCCAGAGCGCTCACAGCTCCGGCAGTGCGGCATGTAGCAACAGTGTACGTTATACCGCTGGAATCAATAACTACGCTTGATGGCAGGTCCCATGTCAGGCCAGCGCGATCACGCACAGCTCCATTAACGATTTGTGTAAATGGCGTGCCGGTGATTTTTACCTGACACGTGCTCTGACTGGCAGCCTTACGCTTAATACCGTTCAGCTTTACCACGCTGTCGAGTGACGTGCCGATAGCAGTCTCAGGGGAGCGCGCATTGTAGGCATAAGCCATAGCCTGAAGCGTATCGCTTTGCTTAAGAGCAAAAATAGACAGCAGCTGGTAATCAGGCGAGCTGTTGTCCAGATAGATATCATCACCGTAGATTTGCTTCATAGCGGCAATCATATCCTCTAAAATATCGTTGTAGGTAGGGATATGCAGTCCCGTACTATCAACATAAGGCTTAAAATACGTCACATCTGCACCTCCTCGCTACTAATAGTCAATGAGCCATAGATAGTCTCTACGGTCGCCGTAAATTTGTAATGTCTTCGTTCATAGCTTGATTCAAAAGACGTGACAGACTGCACGCCTTCCGTGCCACTTATACGGTCACGGATAATAATGTCAACGGCCTGCCTGTTTTCATCACTGCCAGATGTGCCTAAAATCTGCTCCCACAACGGCAGCCCATCTTTTAAGTCTTCCCACCACTCGGCATAAAGCAAGAGCAGGCGCTGCTTTATCGCCTGCCCGACAGCTTCGACGCCGCTGATGTAATTTTGAGAGCCACGACCAAAGCAGTAGTCCCAATTGTCGTCTAAACGTCTAACCTGCATATCAGCCTCCAATAAACACATTACTGCTGCCTTCGGCCACAGTGCCGCCACAGCTCACGGGATCACCAACGCGCCCGGCAGCCTTGCCGTTAATAAACACAGATGCTGAGCCGCTGGCAATCGTACCGCTATGCGTAGGATGCGCGACGCAGCCGTGAGGCGCATAACTGTCGCCCACGCGCCCTGCAGCGCGGCCGTTGATATATACGTTAGGGCTGGCCGATACGAGCGCTGTCGGAGCACAGGCATCGTGACCGGTATCCAAATCGCCTAAACGCGTTGCACTACTCATTGATGTTCACCCGCCCTGCTTTAATGTTGACCGTACCGCCTACGATGTTAATCGTATCTCCGGCAAGCTCTACGTAAGCACTGCCTGCATCATTGCGTAGCTGAGCAGAGCCTGTGCTGTAGCCGGGGATTACTCTAGGCTGCGACCACACGCCGATAATAGCAAAGCCATCAGACAGGTCATGCCTGCGACATTCAACTTGATTCTGCACGCCCCCGCTCTGCCACCAGCCATCCATGCACATATCGCCAAAGACCACCAAACACTCATCGCCTGCCTGTATAGGTAGCGTCAGCGCATAACCGCCAGCACGCGGCACGACAACAGGAACGTCGACCAGCAAAGGAATATCTATCCATGATTCATCGCCGTCTACGAGCATTTTTTCTCGCAGCGCAGGCTGCACCGTTACCGTTTGAGCAGCAGCATCAAAGCTTTGGATAATACCAGGCACGCACACTCGCATCTTAATAGCAGCGGCACGAGCGTCAAGTTCGCCCTGCCGTTCGACATTCGGCGTGCGCAAATTTAAATCAATCATAAAATCACACTCCGTTCGGATTCTGCGAATTGTTGGCCATGAGAGCAGGCAGTACGCCCTTACCATAACGAGAAACAGCCGTACAGGACGTATACCAATCATTACCCATCGTATCACCAGTATGCGTCAGCTCGATTACCTGATAGATCCACTCTTCATCAAGCGGCATCTGTGCCTGCCCTGGCGTAACCTGCGCTTCCGCAATCTCGCTATTTTTAAGCTGCACCAAGGACCACATCTGTACAGCAGGATTCAGCAGCAGCTTAAAATTTGCGCCATACTGTGTCTGCGTCGGCATACCGACAAGACCGGTTGTAGGCGTTTGCACGATGGCTTCATCCTTGGCAGCGTCGGCAAGCTTAATCATGTTCAACTTGCCGTCATTCACCCAATAGCTCGCACCGTTACCGCGGGCAATATCAGAAATATAGTCTTTTGGCTCGCCAAAAATAACCTTACCCCGCGGCAGCTTTTGCCCGGACAGCCCCTGCGTGATACTATTCGTAGGAATTTTTGTTTTTGACTTTTCACAGACCGCATCCAAAATCTGACGTTGGTTTACGCCCTTGTTTAAGGTTTTTGCAATAAAATTTTTAGCAAGGACATTAGCTCCGTCTACGCATAGGAGCGACAGCACGTAGTCCGTATTATTCTCCTTGCGCCGGGATGGATAAATAATTTTACCGTCAAAGATAACTCCGTACTGTTTCTCGTGGGTATTACCTTCAGCATCCTTTGCTTCCTGGACGGAGCCATCTGCAGATGTAGTCAGATAGCCTTCATAGCCAGCCTCGATGATGATACGGTCGCCTTCCTTAAGGATTTTCTGCTCTGTTGCAGCAGTAAGATTGTAAATCTCCACAGTTGAGTAATTGTTTATTTCCCGCGACTTTTTGACAGTAAACTTCACATGCAGGTCAGAAACATTCAGGGCCTCCTTGTCCTGATCATCAACTACGAGGATTTTCCATTTGCGCATCCACAGATAACTGCTCATGAGCCATCACCCCACAAAAGCACCCAGGCTGAGCCTAATGTTTCATTATCCGGCTGCTCCTGCGTGGTAGGCCCAACAGCCACGATTTGAGCGCTGCCAATATTCAGGTAAGCGTACTGACCTAACAAATCAATGCCAGGAACGAGCGGCATGCCTGTAATCAACTCTTCGCCTGTGCTATTGTCGCAGACATCAGCCACCCACAACTCGTACAAATCATAATAGCGTAGCTTCAGCAGGATGTTGATGTTACGCTCGCCATCCAGCGTCAGCTTAAAAGTCTTCTGATCGAAAGGCGTGGTAGTTAATGGTATTTCATAATAGCTCATTACCACTTCACCTCCAGACCTGTGCCCTTTTCTACTTTGCGCAAAATCGTACTGTTGTCGCCTTTAGGCTGCACTTCCTGCGATTTGCGCTGTGCACCTGTAGTCCACTGACGCGCTGATACTTTCTCTGTGCCAACATTAACCACCAGCACCTGCACAAGATTCACAGTAGCTTTGAGCGCGCATAGCGTCGACACATCATCGCTCACATCAATGCTCTCAATAAGCATATTCTGGTACGTGTTCAGACGAGTAACAACATCCATAGGTGTACGTAGCTCTTGCAGCTTGCAGAGCATGCGGTAAGCCTGCACAGATTTATATACGCCTGCACCCTCATACACAAAACCATACCTGTAACCCATAGCATCAGATACACCCACCTGCATACTGATGCGGACAGGATTTACAAAAGCATGGTCACTGATATTGGCACCAGTCTGCACCGGATGCTGCGTAACAGTCAAACTGTGCTCAGTATCAACGCTAAACACAGCATCGAAGAAGAAGCCTCCGATATTAGTCTTAACCATCAGTGTCTGCTGAATGCCTAGTCCACTCCCCCATTTAGACGGAACATAAGCATTGCTCTGGTCAAACAAATTCTTCGGATTTCCTGAAGCAATGCTTTGCCCGACAGCAAACACCTTTGAGACAAGTGAACCTGCAGCATATAATCCGCTCAGCGTATTAACTTTACCTGTACTCACTCCTGTGCTTTTGAGCACCCCCGGAAGTTCCTTTTGCAAAGAGATTTTGGGTAAATCAATCATACAAACACCGTCCCTCCGTTATGCGCTGCCAGACGCTGGGCAAAATCTTCCATCGTTCCTTCCACAGCCTTAGCCACGCCCTGCGGATCGCTTACGTTCCCACAATTAACCACGATGCCGCCAACATTTACAACTCCGCCGTTATAATTTGCCGTACTGTTCGCCATCGGCATAAGACCGGCAGTACCACCAGCGGCAAAACCTGCAGCATAGCTCGTAGGAGCAACAAGGCTGTTATACCCGCCGTCACCATGAGCAGCGTTTTCGGCAGGTTCTTTATCTTTGTTATAGATAACCATAGCGTTGGCAGCACGGTCGTCCTCGTTCGCAGAAAAAATGTCAGGACGCTCAAACTCATGCATAAACACACTCGCACCTTCGGCAGCATCTTCTACATTACGCAATTTGTCGCCTGCTTCACTCTCGTTCGTGCGCAGTTCATGGTCAAGATAGGCAATTTGAGTATCAAGGTCGGTCCATTCCTTGCCACGAGCAGCAGCATAGCGTTTGAGCGCATCCCAGCGTTCATTGTGCCATTGAGCTATGCCACCAGACGTACCATCATCACCGACAGCGTCTGTACGCAAACCGGATTCTTGTACCAAGTTGCCTACAATACCGGACGCGGCAGCCTTAGACCAACCTAATGACATCAGCTTGTCGCGGATGTATTGAGCACGTTCGCTGTCTGCACCTTCAGCCGCTGAGCCTAGCTGCAATTCTTTTTTAGCACCAGCAAAATCGCCCTGCATAGCTTTACCTAAGGCTTGCATAAGATGTCCCATCCTATTTGTCAATGTGAGCACCTTATCTACTACCTTGCCAACAGCCAGCAAAAAGAAGTCCCAGAATTTCTTCACAACAGGATACTTCTTGCCAAAAATACTCTCGACAATCGTCGCCAGACCTTCGGCAATTTCAGCAACACCCTTAGCAATATTAGCTACAGTCTTTTTGAGCTTTTCCTGTCGTTCTTCAGTAAAGACTTTTTCAAACAGCTCCGTGAGTTTTTCAAGGATAAACGCAATGCCTTCCTTAATCTTTTCAATAAAACGACGCAGCGGATTATTCTCATCCGTGAGCCATTTCCAGAGCGGCTTTAAGGTATTGCTGCTCTCGCGTCCCTCAAGATAACCAAAGAAATCCTCCAACATGATGAGGGCAGTGCCGATGGCCATCATCATCAGGCCAAACGGCCCTGCCATGATGGCAGCACCGACAACAGCAAATACAGCTACTAAAGCCTTTGTTTTACTTGGCAGCGCGTCAATAAAATTATAAATGCCCTCGAATAGCCATTTTAGAGCCTTAACCAGCGACATGGCTACACGCACCACACTCGCCAACACGCTGGCTACCTTACGCGCCAGTGCAGGCAAGCTCTTGCCAAATTTATCATTGAGCCAGCGGATAAACTCCTGAAACTCTTTGATGTAGGGCTGCAGCTCTTTGATAAAGTAGTAGACCACCCATTCCTTAAACATCTTTAGCTTAAGCTGCAGACTTTGCACGTCGTACCCAATCTCACGGATCCAGGCTAACTGATTGTCGGCATCTGCAGGAGTAGAGAGCTCTGTCATTTCCTGACGCAGGCGAAAAAACTGCTCACGCAGCTCCGGCACCCACGCCACATCCTCCTGTGACGCGCCCATGGTTTTCAGGACCACACTCAAGGTTTTAGCTGTGTCTTTTGTCACCCACATTGATTGCGCCAGCTTTTGGTATTCCAAATCTGCGCTGGCCACAGCCTTAATGTTATCAATGACAGCTTCCGTAACTTTAGCAAGGCCTACAAAAATCCCGCCATATTTAAGGATAGAGCCTAATTTCCCGAGCATACCGGATAGATTATTGATAGCTTTCGCAGCTCCGGCAAAAGCGTCCTTGTCGACTTCTGCACCGATGCGGACAAGATATTCTTCTAATATATTGCTCATCAGCCTACTCCTTTCTCATGGCGTCCTGCATCCGCCGTGCGTTTTCTGCCTTGACCGCCAACAGCTCGTGAGCGTCAAGCAAGTCGTCAAAATCATATGTGCCATCACACAGCTCGTGCTGCCGCCAAAGCCCTGCCGCAACAGGAGCAAAGGCGAAAGCATCAAGCGTCGGATAACTCATCGGCTCGTAGGTTTGCCCGTCAATTCTGCCGGGAGATTCAACCCGGCTGCGGCGAAAAAACCTCCGACGTTAAAAATCAGCGCATGAACAGTCAGCTGGATAACGCTGGCAGCATCATACGCCAGAGCATCATCAACAAAATCTCCCTTAGCCGTCAGGACAGGTTCTGGGAGCTGCTGACCATTACCGTTATCAATCAAACGATTAACAGTACGCAGCAACAAAGATTGCAGCTCGTCAAAATCCTTGCGCGGCATGCCCATGAGAGCAGCAGCCATCTCGGCTGCTTTACCGCCAGAGGGAGCCAGTACGCCCGCAACCTTAAAAGCAACATAGCTGCCTGTGCGTGCATCCATCTTGGTGAGCTGGTAGGATTTACCAGCCACCTCCACAACTTGTGTTTTTTGTTTAAGCATAATTCAGCCCTCCATCAAATCGGCAGATTAGTAATCTCAGCACACATCAGCGTCCAAGACACACGCTGGCCTTGGCTCTGGTACGGAGTGTCCGGCTCTTTTTGCGGCGATACGCCGGAGATGATGTGGCGGGTACCTGTCGCGGTATTACGCAGCGTCATGCTGGTGCTTGCCCATTCACTTGTCGGCAGTTGCCACAGCGCGTTAAACCAGGCGCTCAGCCATTTATGGATAGCAGAGGTCTGTTGACATTCAATGGTTACGGTGCCATTATTGCCCGCAATCTTAGATACCATTACAGAGCCATCTGCAGCAATATCATGAGCAGTGCGGTCGGTGGCCTTAGCAACGGTTACAGAGCCAACGCCAGTACCATCAAACAGGTAAGAGCCAAACGTCGGATGGTTAATAGAGCCAGCCAGATCAGCAAAACTGTAAGTAGTTAATTCCATTCAGATAGCCTCCTTAGCGGTTAACATTAACCTGGATGGTAATAAATTCAATTGAACCAGCCAGTTTACAGCAGACATAAATCGGTGGAGCCTTGCGCTTGTCACGGTCAGCCTGAGACTGCTCGTCAATCGGCTCACTCTGCACCAGATAGCCATCAGGCAGGTAATCACCTGTCTGCAGATCCAGACATTCTGCACCGTTCCACTTGCCCGGAGCGATAAAGCCTAACTTTACATATTTACGGCAAGCATCATTGATAACATTAATAATGCTGGTAACGCCAGCTTCAGTCTGCGGCAATTTGCGGCGCTGATACAGCAGGTCCATGACATTAAGAGTAATGTCATTACGCAGCATATCAAGATACAGCACTTCATCAAAGCTCGTGCCATCAGCCATATAGCCCTGCTGCAAAACATCGTATTCCTCGCCACGGGTAATATATACATTACCGTTATGGCCTGTAGATTCAGAGCTACCACACACATGGGTTACCTGAGATTCAGACAGGTCATCTGTTTTTACGCCGGGCAGAGTTTTATACGCCAGCGTAAACGCATCACCGGCAAGACCACGGTTAGCGCCCATCGCGTAGCCCATAGTAGCTGCAACAGCATCGGGAGTATCCGTGTCACCACAATACTGACCAAAGCTGCGACGGTAGTTTTTATCCTGCAAAGTCTTAAAAATGCTCTTCGCATCACCAGATGCATCAAGTACACTTTCATCAGCAGTAGTATACATATACACGCTGTCAGGCACAGCGTTCTCGCACCATGCAGCACAATCTTTTATATCCACGTCTTTAGCACCCAGATAAGTAAATGGCCACCACTGAGAGTTAGCAGCACGGCAAGCCTCCAGCGTAGCAGTTAGATTCGTATCTTCCGTCAGCTTTACGCCTACCGCCAGCTTGCGCGGGCTGGTCGTAGCAGCAAAATAAAGCTGAGCAGCCTTGTATTCCGGAGACGTTTCTACAAACCCGTCAGTCAGCATTTGAGATGCACTGGTATAAATACGTACCCTTTCATTGCCCGGGATAACCTCAGACTTGCCAATAATCAGGCCAAGGTTAAAGCCCTTGCGAGCAGCAGCCTTAGCAGACAGGTTGATAACAACGTCGACAATCGGAGATAAGTCCAATTTATAAGCCAACTAAATCACCCTTTCTTAATAATAATTTCACCTGGCTCAAGGATAACAGCACTCGTACCAGGCTCGTTTGCTTTAATCGTAACGTTGACTTCTTCAATCGCTTTCACGATAGATTCAACGCTGATTAGCACATTAAAATATAAAGTCAAATCGGCACGCTTCCACCATCGCCCTTGGAACAGTTCAGGCGCATATTGGATGGAATCCTTGCCGGGAATAATATAGATTTTTTGTTTTTTGAGCTTCGGTCGGCCAAGCAGCAGCTCAAGGCGTAGCTTAAGCAGCGATTCGTAGCAGGCAGGCCCATAAGCATTCAGGCGTAGCTGGATGGTACGTGTGCTTGCACTCTCACGCAAAAAATCACGTCCTTCAGACTGCCAACGCTCATCAATCGGCTGCATGATGTCCTCGGCCGCCTCGGTACACTGCATAAAGACCACGTTGTCTGTAAGCTTCCAGTCGGGGCCTCCGTCCGTTGGCCAGGAGCGGCGTACAGGCGGCGGTATTTTCTTAGCATCATGCCCGAGGATGTCCATCAGCTCTGCCCACATTAAAGATTCAAATTCAGCAATATTTTTAACCAACACTGTCACCGTCCAATCTTGTCCCAATAGAGCGGTAAAATCCATAATCAATATCAGGCGTAACAGTGAGGATTTTGTAGCGTGCTCCGCGCCATTCAAGCTCATCGCTGATAGCTTCACCATTGGTCGCGTGCAGCTCCACATTCGTCAAAAATTTCATTGCCCCGGTGACGCGGTCACCTTCAGGCAATAACTGCAAATCTTTAGGCTGGGCAACGGTGACAATCGCTGCCACCTGCAGCACAATAGGATTGTCTGCATCCCGACCATAAGCTCCATCGTGCCAGCTCGCAGCGTAGCGTTTGACAGTAATGCGCTGGCAGCCTAAACGCTTGCTGCGCACCACTCTGCCAACATTAACCACGTCAATCACTCCTTACCACATAAACAATAGCCTTACGCAAGGCACCGGTATCAATCAGCGGATTAGTTTTGCCGCCCTTGCCTTTGGTCTTTTTATCTATGGTTTTCGGGGAGTTGGGCGGCCAGCCATTCTCGGCATCCGTAAACCATTTGCGGCAGATGTTCTGCGCCAGCAGGCCCGTGCGTTTGATAAAAGCATCAGCCCTCGCTCCATCGCCAGTCATAGCAGCCTTTACAGCCTTAGCGTATCCTTCTGCAATCTCACGGTGGTGCTTGGCGATGGCCGGTTCAATAACAGGACGCGGTGGTGCATGCCAAAGCGGCGAGCCGTGTGTCTGGACGTAGAGCTGATAAGCAAGACTGTACTTCATACCCTGATCCATATAGCCCTGCATTTCCTCACGCATGGACTTGCGCCGGATGCCATGAGTATGGATGTACAGCAGGCTCGCATTATTGATAGGCTCATCGCCACGAGAAGTTTTCTCCTGTGGGATACCAACGTAGAGCTTATTAACACGGTTCAAAGCTTGTACTCTGTCCATAAGCCCCTGTAGGCCGCCGCTGACCGTTCTATGGGAATTTTTGACGCTCACCATACATACATGCCTCCCTTGCCCACAAGTCGAGCTAAGGTAGCAAACTGCACGCCAAACGCGGTCAAACGAAAAGCAGCCCAACCAGCAAGGTCCTGTGAAAGCGCGGACGTATCCATGGAATAGGACACACCATCAGCAGATTCACTCGTAATAACGCCAGCTGCCTGAGCAGCGGCAAGGACATCTGCAGCAGGCGATTCTGCATCAGCAGCGCTTTGCAAATACAACGTACACATATGAGCCACAAACAGGCCGATACAGTGCTGCCACATCTTGCCATAACGCTGCTCGCTTACACACGCCTGACCAAGCTCTACAAAGCTGTCCAGCACTATTTCCGGCAGGGGCTCAGCAAACTGTGGATAGAATGCCAGGAAGTCCTCCTTGGTGTAGGGAGGATTCTCCTGCGTTTTTATATTGCTGGCCTGAGCAATCAGCGGATGGTACATAGTGCACCTCCTTATTCGGCAGATTCATCCTCTGCTTCAGAAACAGTTTCTACTTCAGGAGCAACGTCCTCAGTCTTTGCTTTTCTGCCTTTTTTTGCTTTAGCTACAGCAATGCTTTCAGATTTTGCGGATGCATTGTTAACCTCCACGATATCACCATCTTCCAAACCCCAGCCATAGAGAGGGTCATTCTTTACCCATTCCGGAACGTCCTCGATAGCCATACCACCCTTAGTAGTGAATCTGACAGCATCTTCACGAACAACCGAATCCTGCTTGACAAAACAAAATACCTTTTTAGTTAAAATAATCATGCCTGTGCCTCCTTAATAAAAGAGCCAGACGAAGTAAACGTCTGGCTAAAATGCATTTGAGGTTAGATACCGTCGTAATAGCCTACTGGCTGATAGTAGTTGAACTTAACCTGGCCGATTTGAGCTGCATACAGTGTCAAGTAGGCAGCGCGTTCAGCAGACGGTTGAGTAAAGGCGCGGGTGATAGGCACAGTCAAATCAAAGTTTACCATATCTTCGTCATTGACATAAACCATCATGCGGTCTTTACCGGCACTGCCAGCACCGATACACCAACGACAAGGCTCAATAGAAATATCGCCACCCTGTTGCTTAGCAATATTGTTCTGCAGCAGATACTCCATAATAGACACATTGCCGGCCTCGGATACCTTCTGCATAGTGATGTATGCGTACTGCTTAGGCGGGATCAGAATATGGTTAGGCATACCCTTCATATCATATTCAGCAGCAGTCCAGGAATCAACCAGCGCATTGTTGATGTCGTGCAGGATTTCGTCTGCGGTCTTAGTATTCCATGCAGCAGTACCAGCCTTGCCGTTGCCTACAGAATGCACAGCAGCCTGTGGATCATTCAAAAGGCCAGTAGTACCAGCTTCTTTGAAGCCCTTATAGGTGTTCAGGTCCAAAGTCTTGTTGTAATTCAGTTTAATGCCCTTATCCAGCAAGTCCTCCAGATTACGGCCAATCTGTTTCAATTTAGCTTGGTCAATAAACGGAATTTGCATAGTATGCATCCATGTGTTGACCTTGTACATGTTTTTATTGGTGTTGACCTGCATTACAGGAATAGTAGTCGCACCGGGAGCTGTAATGCTGTTGCCGTTTGCACCGGAAGTTGCGTAGTCAACATCAAAGGTGCTGGTGTACTCTACCCAACCACCGCCGGTCTTAGCTACAATATCACGTTGCCAGGTCAAACTTGTCAGCGGTTCGCGTACCTTAGGATCTAATTTTTCAAGTTCACCGGTAAGATAAGCCATACCGGAGCTGGTAGCAGCGTCCCATGCATTACCGCGGAAAGCCTTGCAGCCGCCACGTTTCATAGCATAGTTACCCAAATTACGCATGCCGGCATCAGCATTCATAAAGCCTAATTGTGCCATTTTTATACCTCCTTATTATTTACGCAGCTGCGCGAGTCAGCAAGGTTACTTCACAAATACGATTAGCATCCATGGAACCATTAGTCCAACGCATATTCGGAATTTCAATAGTATTAGCGCCATCTGCAGCAGCCTCAAAGCCACCAACCACGCCATTAGCGATAGAAGTATTAGCTTTAATGCGAACATACACTTTACCATTGGCCTTGGGAGTGCCAACATTACATACAACAGTAGCAGCGCCGCGTTCCAGGACAGACATATACTGACCTGGCTGATACTCGGTTTTGTTTTGCTCTGCATAAGAAACTGCCTGCTTAACAACACGCAGTGCAATGCCAGCGACATCAGCAGCGGTAGTTGCAGCGCCAACAGCTTCGTAAGTGTTGTCATCTTTAATGCAGACGGCAGCACCAAATGGGATAGCTTCGCTTTCCTCGTTTAACAGACGGCTGGCCACGATATCGTCCGGGGTGCGGGCGTAGTTACCGGGATAGCCAAAATTCATAGAGATACCAATTGCTTTACCACTCATATTGTTTTGCCTCCTTAACGATTTTTATAATGCGGATTATATTTTTTTGCAATCTCACGTCCCAGAGCGTAATCATCAGGCTTGCTGTCTTGCGCAACAGAACGACGACGCATCTGCATCAGCTTGCCATATTGAGCATCCTGCTGCATAGAGCCTTTGATGAGGATAGCCAGAGAGTCAGCCGCACGTTTGCGCTGAGCCTCATTGGGGATAGCTGCTACTGCAGGCTTCAAATTTTTGATTAAAGCCATAGCTGCATCACGTGCTTCTTTGGCGTTGGGAGCACATTCACCCTCAACATCTTCTTCCGGCGCTGCATCCTGAGCATTGATATCTTCAGGCGGCTCGATTACATCGTCCTCATCACCGGCAGGAGCTGTTTCAGCAGCAGGCGCTTTGTTTTGGAGCTCTTCCTCCAGCGCGTCCAGAGCATCCTTTTTAGGTTCAGCAGCAGGCTGCGCAGGGTTCAGCTTAGAGCTGATAGCTTCCAGTGCGTCCTCAATTTTCTTAAAGCGTGCCTCAGTAGCCTCATCCATTGCTGCAGGTTTATTTTCAGGCTGCGGCACAGCAGCAGGTGCAGGTGTTGCAGGAGCTGCGGGAGCTGCAGGCGCTGGTGCAGGCTGATGACGCGGCTCAGCGTCAGAGCTGCCTGCAAGTTTAGCAGCAGCCTCCATGTCCTCCGGTGTAGTAGATTCGTCGCGAGCCAGCGCTCGCAGGATACGTCCAATCAAAGATTTAGACATTTTTTTACCTCCTTTTTTATCGTCGGCAGCGTCACGGATAGCAACCTTATGCCCCGCCCTGCCTTTATCAACAACCGCTACATGGTTACCACGGATTTCCAGCTGGTCATAGCTGGAGTCGCTCGTCGGATTCCACAAGCAGTCATAGCCGCAAGATATCTCGCGTTTGCCAGCCTCAATCTTATTGATAAGGTCAGCATCGTAAATAACCAAATCAGCGACCAGGCAATTACTCAAATCGCCATCGCCTCGACGCACATCACGGCACACGCCTTTCATGTACCGCCCATAGTTATCGGGAGTTACATCTTCCTCCGGATGCTCATCGCATACAGGCTTGCCCTCAAAGCTTGCCACGGCAGCACGGTCAAAGACTTCGGCTTCAGGGCGCTGGACATTATAAATGCCATCAGCGACCGGACCGCCAAACTCGCAGCCTCGATACTGCTGCGTACCGGTACGAGCAATCGGAACGTCCTTGCATATCAGAAAGCCTTCTGGCGTTTTAAGGATGTGGTCTGAGATTCGTGAGCCAAAATATGCCTTGCTCATAGCTCACCTCCAGGTAATAGTTTCTTAAATTGTTTTATGCCCATGCGCTCGATTTTGCCGTTGCGGTACACCTTAGCTGGCCACGCCACCTGGTCAAACCTGATAAGCGGCTCAGGATAGCAGCGGCAATTATAAATGTTCCCCGCATGGTAGTACCCTTGCGACTTCTCATGGTTTATCAACTCCGGCGCCGGTGCCTCGCTCCAAGGGATAATCACGCCATCCATATGCGCGTGAGCAGAACGCACACGAGAGTCCTCGCTTGTACGCCAGACGTACCACTCAAGCCCTGCCTCAGCAGCACGCACCTGCGTCAGAGCAGTGCTGGCTTTAGACGTTTCCGTGCGGGCGATGAGCCTTGAATGAGCTTCGGTCATGTTCGGGTACTCTTTGAGGATATCGTCTATCATTGCCTCCGGTCGCAAGCCTTGCTCATAACCTTTAGCAACCTTATGAGCCACCCTGTCAGCCAGCGTGAGCGGCATAGAGCGGATTAATTCAGCGTTGCGACTGATTATACCCTCGTACACTTTCGCGACGCGTGGTGAGGCAAGCTCGCGCTGTAGAGCGGTGCGGATGATTCGCCCCTTGCTGCCCTCAGCTGCTGCGGCACGCCACGTCTTATGCCCGTCGCGGAACAGATGCGTGGCCATCGAGCGTGCGATTTGGTCGCAGGCACGAATAAAAGTCGGCGAACGAGCCAGCCGACGCATTATGTCAGCAATAAAAAAAGGACTGGCAACGTGAGATAACTCACGCTTCAGTCCTTGCATCAGGCGGTCAATGGCGCTGGCATAAGAGCGCTCAATGACTCGCGGCATTTTAAATTTTTTCATGTTATTACTCCAACAAAAAAAGCGCAGCTAGAAAACTTCTAACTACGCTTAAGGAATTAATTCCTTGATACCCTTGGCGGCACGATATGCCCTTTTCATCAGGCTGTTTTCTTCGAGATACTCAAGACCTTTTAATGTTAATCTCAGACGACCGATGCTCATCATAACATCACCAGCTGCGCTTTCATCGAAAGCAATTCCGGTAATGTACCCAGCCTGCGAAAGCATACGCAATAGCTCGCGCCTTCTCGGTTCGGATACGTTCAGTCGCTCTGCTGAAATCAGCCTGCAGTCAAACTCGTCATAGTCCATCGACGCTTTGAGTGCGGCAAGGATTTTGTAGATTGTGTTAAAATCGCCCATAGGAAACACCTAGTTCTTGCCACATTTTGCACAAGTTGCAATTGCGGCATTCCAATCGGTGATTTCAGGACACAAATCCTTTTTGTACTCACCATAGCCACAGTGAACAATGTCGTAGCAATGTCCATCGTATATTTCTTTTTTCAAAATTGGGCAATATACCATCATTTCATTTTCTGCATCCATTCTTTAATCACCTCGATTTTCTTTAATTGCCTAGGGTCGTATTTCCATCTTGGATAAACTGTAGATAATCTACCGTTCTCAATCACAACAGATGAGCCGTCATCAGATATAAACAAATACTTGTCACTTGATTGCTTAAACATAATAAAAGTATTGTCGACGAAAGACTGCGCTTCATCTAACGTAACTCCACGACTTTTTAGCTGTTCCGTACCATGAATGCCCGGGTCGACAATTTGAATTCTTACCGGCTCCATAGCTTCATCACGCGGAGAAGCAAGTCCTAAACTTTGCAACTGCCTAGTCAATTCAGGGTACTTCTTCGCTTTTGCTAATTTAATCTTAACATCTTCGACGCTAGAATTCAAGTCGCTATTTCCGCCAGCAGACGAAAACTTTCCATCTTTATCCCTTGGATGCTCCGATTCCTCCCACTCCGAATCCCCTACTCCTTGCCTGACGGGAGCACGTGCCTGCTGTAGTGATTCTTCGCTGCCAACAGCACCAGCAGCCTCGCCACCGCCCATGTCGCCAAACATTCCGCCCATCTCGCCAGGCGGCTCCACGGAGTCGGACGCACGCTCGATGTCCTCATCGGTAATGTTGGTCCAGACACCGGTGCGCTCGCTCTGCTGCTTCAGCTCCTTCAGGGCAGTGCGCTGTGAGATAAGCCCGGCATTGTAAGCAGCTACAACGTTATCTGTGCCACACTTAGCAAGGTCAGCGCGTTCTTTGTCACTCGGCTCTGCGACTGGATCAAATTCAAAATCAAAGTCGTCCGGCAGGCTGCCTAGTGTCGAGATGATGAACGGCGGGAGCACTTTGTTCAAAATTGGACGCAGATAAGACTCTTGCTTCTCAGCTATCATGTCGTAGTAGTTCTGTAGGTCACTCTCACCTGTAGCATTAAGACCGGAGGGCGAGCGCCCGAACAGACGCGTCACCGGAATTTCAGCAGCGCCGCTGATGTCCATGATAAACTGCTGATAGCAGTCAGCAAGGCCGCCGAAAGTATACTGATGTGTTTCCAGACCATCTGCAGCATCCATAACCTGCATGCCCATATTGTTCAGCAGCATGTTCTGCGCTTCCAGCGTTCGCAGCAGCTCAGCCTGCGACTCGTTGTCCGTTGCCGCCAGAAGCTGACCTAAGTCCTGCATTTTAAGCACGCGGATATTCGCCATGAAGGTCAACTGCGCAATGTTCCAGCTCACATTGTCACGCTTACGCAGCTCATCAAAAATTGACTCAACGACAGAAGCTCCCCACTGCATCTCTGCGATTTCCTCCCAGAACGGAAGCGTATTGCCAGTGAAGCGAATTACCCTGCTATGATGAATCTTTACGGAGCCGCCACCGGCAGGATCAGTCACAGTGTAATATTTCGGATAACCATAATCAGGATCACTAATATCTTCGATGAGTTCGCTGGATGGGTTAACTCCGTTCCATCGGTCGAAAATGAGCAGCCCTGCGAAATCGCCTGGCATTATCCAGTCAAGCTGCAGCGCCTGACTAAGGTCGTAGCCTTGGTGTTTGACCAACATCACGCCTAGCGCGCCACCGTAGAGCCTGCCCCACTGCATGCCACGCTTAAGCTTGTCAATGAGCTGAGTACGACGCAGAGTAAGACTGAGCCGCTTCTCTACATCGGGGTCCAGACCGCTGGTAATCGTTATCCAGTTTTTGAGCATGTCCGCCGGGATAACGTCGATGATGCGACGGACAATCCAGCTCTCGCGATAGAGAGCATTTAAAGTATTAAAATCACGCGACATGCGCTGCAGACTGTACTCCGTGCCTTCCAGCAGGTTCGGAGTGCCTGTTCCCAAGCGAGCCAGCACGTTGCTAAAGGCGTCGAGTGCCCTGCTGCGTATTGGCTGCGGCTCAGGAGCTTTGTCCAGGGCGCGCCTGCGTTTTCTTTTAGACATTTGCTATCCTCCTTGGCCTGATGACTGTTGATACATAGTAGCGCACCGCATCAGGCGCATGGTCAGCTACTTTAATAGGCTTCTCCTTACCAGACTGCTGCAGAGCCTTGTCGTCCCAACAATAGGACTGCATCTCCTTCAGCGTGTGCACTAATCCACAATAAAAATGGATGCGGCGACGGGTTAGCAACGTGTTCACCTTACGGATGCCCTCAATGACATCATTGTCGGCGTTGATTGTTTCCACCGTCTCCTTCGCACGCAGCCCACGGTTTCGCAGCTCAATTTTAAAGCTTGCTGCAGATGGATCAATAACCACATTTATCGGCCACAGCTCCACGCCACGGACGAACTCAAGCAGGTCGTCGGCGTATTGGCTGTTGTCCTTCTCCTTTTCCTCGGCGCGGCTGTCCCAATAATACTCGCGGATGAACCACAGGTCGCGCCCATCATCAAGCACGTCCAGATACACCATCGGGTTCACGGTGCCATAGTCAATCGTAATGGAGCGGCGCATGATGTGCAGATTTTTAAGCAGATACTCCAGCTGATCATCACCAAAGAGCAGCTCATCACTCCACGCATCACGGTAGATAGCGCCCTGCGCCATTACCCACTCGCCTAAAATGAAGCGGCGATAGAACACACCGGAATACATCGTCCGGTAACGTTCACGCACCTCGTCGGATAGCGACGGATTGTCGTCCATCAAGAAGTGGATATGCAGCAAGCGCTTCTCGTCGCACTTCTCGATCCAGCGCAGCAGGAACCAATGCATCGGGCTGTCCGGGTTACAGTTAAACCACAGCTTAGCGCCCGGAACAGAGCAGCGGCCGGATGCCTGATTTACAAATGATTCAGGCATGAGCGCAACCTCGTCGCAAAACAGACCAGCCAAAGTAATACCTTGAATAAGGTCCTGCGAGGACTCGTCGCGGCCGCCGAACACGTAGAAGTAATTCAGCTTCATCGTGCTACCTTGCTTGCGAGCTATCACGATAAGGTTCTCCGTGCGTGATTCTTCCACCTGATAGCCACGCACCAGCAGTACAGGCTTGAGCCATTTCCAGACGTTGCGCCGGAAGCTGCCTACGGTTTTACCGCACATAGCAAAGTTCTGGCCATCGTAGGTATCCATAGCCCAAATAATAAAAGAGACGGCCATCGCTACCGTTTTACCAGCACGGATGGAGCCGTCAGCTATGATGCCATTGTAATCGTGGTAGGGAGAATCTTCACACCACCACGTCAAGATTTGCATTTGTTTTTTACTGAACTCATAGAACTTGATAACAGGTTTGATAATACTACGCAGCCTGCCAACGATGCCCATTATTTCCACACATCCTTTGCACTGCGTTTGATTGCGTCGGTAAAGCCATCATCCTCATATTGAATCTGTCCGCCAGACTCTTTAGGATTCATTCCCATGGTGTCACGATATACTTCAAACGCCTTAACATTCCCCCTCTTAGCCTTTGCTTTAAGTGCTTCAAGCATATCCAGGCGCTCTTTATCACTGGTAAAGTCTTCGTCAAGCTCACGGAAGGTACGGAGTTTGCGACGCTTCTCCACGGATTTTTGAGCAGCTATCCTCGCTCTTTCCTCGTTAAATGGTTTTCCTTTCACCAAATTAGCTCTGCTATTTGGATTATCCCCTTTAGGCATTCATATACACCACCTCTATTCTTATAAAATAAAAAAGCGTAACTAGAAAAAATCCAGCTACGCAAAATTCAAAATATGTTATTATTAAAAATACAGAACCGAGGTGATTTAATGTCCACAAGATATGTCAGCATACACACAGTCACCTGCAAGCACAACGGCTTTGAAATTCCATTTTACATTTACTACGATACAGAAACAAAACAAATTATCAATACAAAATGTGGAATGCTTACTGAGCCTGAGTTTTCAGGAATGCATTGTCCTCAACAAGATTGTCTGCTGGTTTCAGCTTGGCAGCCTCTGCAGAAACTATCTGAGTAGGATAATCAGGTAAATCAACAAGCACCATCTCAAACCGGAAGTTCTTTAATTCAGAGAGAACGCCTTCCAGCGCCTGAGCTTGGTGCTTTGCTGTTTTTACAAGTCTTTCAAATTTGTCTAGGTTGTTAAACTTGTACGTCTTCATTGGCATCAGCCTCCTCACTCATCCTCGTATACAAATTCCACAAACTGATGAGCATACTTAAGAACGTCTCCAGTTTTAGCATCAGGATTATTTTTAATATAATCGATAGTATCAGCCATAGCCTCGTTATTATCTTCTAGCAATAACAAGATACCTAACTCAAAATCATAATAATAGTCCGGCATTGATCTTAGCACTTTTTTTAATTCTTCTTCCATTTTGCCACCCTCATTTCAATGGTAATTTAGCATAAATATTATAGTCACCATATTCGTTAATGTGAAAAAAGTAAAGATAATTACGCACCGCAATAGAACCTTCATCCTGACCATCAAACCGCCCATGGAACCATGTGCTGATTTCATGGGTTACACGCTCACGTTCAGCTGGTGTAATCTTACTAGATTTCCTACTCTTGCGCTTCGGCTTTACAACCTCAGCCGCACGCCTGAGCGGTGATTTTGAAGCACTACCGCCAGCACCAAACTGCCCGTTAGACTTACGCGGATGTTTCGATTCATCCCAACCATCCCACACACGCGCTGCAAGCAGCAGATACCTTGTAAACATATTAACTCACTCCATCAATAATTGCAAGTCATTAAATGGTGCCCGGACTGCCGCTGAGGATTTGAGATTAACAAGGGATGTCTCGTCCCTTGGGTTACGGTTTCCGGGCATAAAAAAAGCGCCCGGCTAAAAGCCAGACGCTCCATACACAAAAAAAGAACCCGGAATCTAGTACCTAACAATAAGCTACCGCATCCAAAGTTCCTCTCAAAAAAGTATCGAATGTTCGAGTACCATCAGAAATTGCATCACTCTCAATCGAATTTTATCGACACTTCTCCACGGTTTTTATTATACCATAAAAATCACCGCTTTTTCTCACGCCTTTGTGAACTCTTTGTGAATTTTAAAGAAAATAAGACCGCCCACCACACGATGAGCGGTCATTAAATTATTTAGTATTAAACACCACGCTGTAACCAGCCTGACGTTGCAGCTCATCCATGGCTGCCTGCTGCGACGGCGTAAAGCCCTGGTCGACAACTTCCAGACGCTCACGGAATGTCTCAGCGAAGAATTTCAGACGTGTATGTTTGGGTTGCAGGCCACCAAAGTTGTTCCAGATGATATCAACAGCGACAGCCAGCACGCGATAGATTGCCTGCTCAGACACCGTCTGACACATGCGCTCGTATTTAAAACCTGCCACCGGCGCAGGTTTGCGGCGCTTAAGTTTACGTTTACTGCTCATCAAGCTCACTCCTTCACTTGTGCAAGCCATTCCTTGTGCTTCTTGACCATGTACAACATAATCAGACCATAGACAACCATGTCACGCAAGGATTCTTCCGTTTTGTCGGCGATACCATGGTCATAGAGGAAAGCAATGTGCTTATTCAGATATCCCTTAGCCACATCATACATCATGTCATAGCCACCATCATGATGCTCCAGCAATGCACCGGTGCGGAAGTTTGACAGCGGATCAGCACCAGCAGAATACTGCTGCTGTTTTTCTGCGAACAAATCACCTACGTGTTCAAGCTCGTCATCAATAAACGATGTAAATTCTCTATATGTAATCATAACAGTCCTCCTTTAAAACAATTCCTGCTTTTAACTTTTACAAGAGATTTTTGCAACATGTTGCAGTTTTCTCTTTTATTTATCCCTATACATCCATTATCATACACGCCGTACACATCCTCCAGCTTGCCATTATCAACGGCTACTTTCTCCAGCAATGGCAACTCTGCATCCACATCTGTTACCGGAATATCTACACCAACTTTGTACGCTTTTACAGCGGTATCCAAGATTCTGTTCTGCCTATTTAATTCCGGATGAGCTTCTTCCCATTTTTCTCTCAAGTGATTGATAATATAAAAATCATAACCAACAAACGGCGTAACAATGTGGATTTTTCCGGTATCAATCAGCATTTCGACAATTCTGCGTTTATAGTCCATAAATCTGCTTATATAAACAAGCTGGCTCTTATCAACCGGAACGTTATCGGCATAATGGTACATATGCCACTCCAGAAGCATACGGATAAACAGCTGTGGCATCCTGCTGGTAACACGGCTACTGTGCTTTTGCTTTATCGCAGTGTATTGGTCAAGCAGGCTACTGAGCTTGCTGATATTTAACGGATATGTATCCTTGACAAGCTCAGCTACATCCTGCAAGTATAAGGCTGTTTTTGTTGGCTTTTTATAGCTCATACTCCACACCTATTTCCGCAGCAACGGCAGGGAGCGCAGCTTCTGCTTCTGCCTGTGTGCGATAAATCCAGCCTATTTTATATAACGCAAGATTTTTAACATTGTCCCACCACTTGACGGACACGACTACCCATTTATTTTCTGTTGCATGGATGCCGAATGTATAAAAGGTTTCATCTTGCTTTGGTTTCCACGGCAGTTTGATGATTTCGTCTTTGCCAGCCAGCAGGGCAGTAAATGACGTATTAGCAGTTGGATTGAACTTTCGTGCACCATTGCCGCAGCTTACTCGTAATCCGTCGTTATCGAATTTATAAGTCAATTCGTCATAACCTTTAATCTTAAATTCTTCGCCCAGCTCCACGCCGAGCATTTGGGCGATTTGAGGGATTAAATTTTTACTCATCTTTTAGCACCTCCTAAAATAAATCCTCTTTTGGCAGCACAAACCAATACTCTCCCAACGGGCTAGGTGGGTACCACTCCCATTTATAGCCCTGCTCCTTGCAGTACATCACCAAGGCATCAGATGCCAGACAGTTGATAAAGCGCCCGCTTTCTCTGTACTGCTTTGCTATAGGCTCAAATTTCGTACGCATTTCATCGGCAGTATAGTGTTCAAGCGCGCGACGGCCGTCGAATATAATACTCGATGCAAGTTTTTCCGCGTGCCAGATTTCGCCACGGCGTTGCAGTTTTTTCTCTA